>Ga0075425_100003455_pt1 | contig 16071 bp, 17 predicted proteins | sample SoiMethybrSBSTD4_FD_75300 | JGI IMG/M metagenome (GOLD analysis project Ga0075425, IMG submission 75300) | Bulk soil microbial communities from a Populus tree surrounding site in Tennessee, USA - Soil MetaG P. TD hybrid SBSTD4 | ecosystem: Environmental > Terrestrial > Soil > Tree plantation... | reverse complement strand
GCGCAGAGCGGATCAGTCCCGCCAGTCGTCGTCCTCGTCGTCGTCGGCTACGTCGAAGTCCTCGATCTCGAGGAGCTCCTCGTCGGTCGGCTCGACCTCGTCCTGCGGCGGTTCCACGACGCCGATTGTGCACGGCCCGGCCCAGGGCCCGACACGGTTCACCAGATCGCCGCCACGCCGCAACGACTTCTTGTGCGTCAGAGGACGAACGCCCAGGGGTCGCGACCAGGGAGTCTCACGGGCGCGACGGGCCGTCCGGGGGAGGATCCTGCTCGGGCATGAGCCTGTTCAGCAGTCTTCGCAACGCCGGCGCGTTGCCCGTCGAGGGTCACGTGCCCGGCTTCGACGGCGCAACGGGCTGGCTCAACTCGCCGCCGCTGAGGAAGGCGGACCTCGACGGGAAGGTCGTTCTCGTCGACTTCTGGACGTACACCTGCATCAACTGGCTACGCACGCTCGGCTACGTCCGCGCGTGGGCGGAGCGCTACGAGGACCTGGGTCTGGTCACCGTCGGGGCGCACACGCCGGAGTTCCCGTTCGAGCGTGAGATCGAGAACGTCCGCTGGGCGGCGGACGAGATGCACGTGGGGTATCCGATCGCCCTCGACAGCGACTACGGGATCTGGCGGGCATTCGCAAACCACTACTGGCCGGCCGTCTACATCGCGGACGCGGACGGACGGATCCGGCACCATCAGTTCGGCGAAGGCGGATACGCCGAGTGCGAGATGGTCGTGCAGCGGCTGTTGCGCGAGGCCGGACGCGTCGGCATCCCGGACGACGTCGTCTCCGTTGCGGCCGAGGGTTTCGAGGCTCAGGCCGATTGGGCGAACCTCGAGTCGCCCGAGACCTACCTCGGCTACGAGCAAGGCTGGAACTTCGCGTCCCCCGGTCGTGCCGCGCTCGACGAGCCGCGAGCCTACGAAGCGCCGAAGTCCTTGGACGTGAACCAGTGGGCTCTCTCCGGGCAATGGACGATCGAACGGCGGGCGTGCGTGCTCGACGAGGCCGGCGGGCGCATCGCGTTCCGCTTCCACGCACGCGACGTTCACCTCGTCCTGGCGCCGCGAACGCGCGGGACGCCCGTGCCGTTCCGCGTACTCGTCGACGGCAAGCCGCCCGGCGACGCTCACGGGCTCGACGTCGACGACGGCGGCGCGGGGACGGTCGTCCAGCCGCGGCTCTATCAACTCGTGCGCGAGCGAGGATCGATCACCGATCGCACGTTCGAGATCGAGTTCCTCGACCCCGGCGTCGAGGCCTACGTCTTCACGTTCGGGTAGCCACCAGCCACGGGTGCGCCCATTTCACAGCAAGCCTCTGGCGCTCTAGCCGGAGAACATTCCGGAGAGGAGCTGCCCGAGCGGGCGCGCGCCGGGCGGCGCGGCGGCGTGAACCGGCTCGTTCCAGTGCGTGAGGTCGAGGCGCAGCTTCGCGTGCACGGCACCGACGTCGACCGCGCGTGCCTCGCGCGCGGCGCGGCCGAGCGCCGCGACCTGCTGCCGGTCTGCCTCGACCTCGAGCTCGATCCGGCGCGGCTTGCCGTCGCCGCCTGCGACGACCGTGATCCGGCAGACGTGAGCGAGCTGCTCCAGGACGTCGAGCGTCTCGCCGCGCTTCTCCGGCGTCAGCTTCGCGTCGTCGCCGCCGTATTTCGCGGCCATCGCAAGCGCGCCCTCGGGGTCGACGGTTCCCCGCCATTGCCAGGTCTCGGCCCCGTCCAGCTCGGGTCCCCGCGTGACGGTGCCGCGGAACGCGTGCGCGGCGATGTCTTCCGCGGCGAAGAGCGTGCGCAGCTTCCCGAACAGCGACCGTTGCTTGCCGCTCGCGGCGACCGACTCGCGCTTCAGCTCGCCCAGGGGCGCCGAGTACCACGTCCCGTGCAGCTGGGCGTAGAGCGTCCGCGCCGCCACGCGCAACGCGAACGGGTACGTCCTCCGGCCGGTGTCGACCGAGCCGGCCAGCGAGACGGCGGGCTTCGAGATCCCGCCGTGCAGCTCGGCCGACCAGTTCTCCGTCCGGCGCCGCTGCGTCACCGACACCTGCACGGTGCCGTCGAGCTGCACGCTCTTCGTTCCCGAGAGAGAGCGGGCGGCGTTCACCAGCACGTCCTGCTGCGTCGGAGCCACCGAGAAGCAGCCCGCGGCGAGCAGCGCGAGCGGCGTCACGCAGAGGGTGACGAGGAACGGCCGCAGGCTCCGTTTCATGTCGCCCTTTATCGGCCCGTGACGGGTGCGGCTGAAGCCCTTTCACCCGGACGAGGGCGACCGGGCGGCGGCGCGAGCCGCCGTCGCAGCAGCGGTCGCGACGTCTCGTGGATAGGTCCGTAGCCCGGCGAAGAGGTAATAGGCGCTCGCCGCGAGGGGTACGAGCATGACGGCGAAGGTCCACTGCAAGCCGCTTCGTCCACCGCCGAAGACGTAGTCGGAGGACGCGCCGAAGAGGAGCGGCGCGAGAGCCTGGGCCGCGGTCCGCAGAAACGTCCGCACGCCCTCGGCCCGACCCCAGAGAAGCGGCGGCATGATGTCGAGCCGCGCGGCATCGAGCGGCGGGTTCTGCGCGGAGATCGCGAACGCCGCAAAGACGAGGTAGAGCACCGCCGTGCGGGCGCTGTGCGTGAGGATCGCCGGGAGGAACAGCACGACCGCGGCCGCCGCTGCAACCGCGCTCACGAGGATCCGTCCGTTGAGATAGCCGTGACGCAGGAGCAGGTCGCCGATCGCGCCGCCGGCGAGCACCCCGGTGATCGCTCCGACGCCGACGACGAGCAGCAGGAGGTTGGCGAGCGCCTGGTCGATCCCGTACTGATGCGTCGTGAACTCGACGCCGAAGGTCTGCACGCCGGCGAGGAAGTAGTACCCGAACGCGCTCGCGAGGATCAGGACGACGTTCGTCCTCACGCGAAGGATGTAGCGGACTGCGGCGATGAGGCCGAGGCGCGCCGGGTCCTGCGTCAGCACGAGGTCCTCGTGCGGCTCGATCTGGTTCTGACGCGCGAGCTGCTGTGCTGCGGTCTCGTCCTGCGACTCGCGCGAGTCGGTGTCCGTCACCGCGCCTTCGGCGATGAGCGGCTCGCTCCCGCCGCGCGCCGGCTCCGGCAGTCGTGCGACGAGCCATGCGAGCACGAAGGCAGGCAACGCGAGGATGACGAATGCCGCGCGCCACGAGAGCGCGGCGATGTCGCCCGTGACGGCGAAGCCCACGCCGGCGCCCACGAGCTCGCCCGCGAGGATGAAGCCGTAGATCCGCCCGCGCTCCGAGGCGCGAAAGTAGTCGCCGACGAGCGACGCGATGAACGGCCCGGCGATCGCCGTCACACCTCCGAGCGCGAGCCGGGCGACGAGCAGCTCGCCGAAGCTCGAGACGGTCGCGCTCCAGATCATCGCCCCACCCCAGAGGACGATCGCGCCTGCCAGAAACCAGGTCCGACGGACGCGATCGGCGAGCACGCCGAAGGGCAGGCTCGCGGCGGCCGCGACGAGGGAAGAGACGGAGACGAGCAGGCCGATATCGGTGTTGGTGATGTGCAGCCCGTGCCGGAGCTGCGTCGCGGAGGCGCCGACGGTGGATGCGTCCGCACTTCCGAGTGCAAGTACCGACGCGAGCAGTACGACGACGCGCGTTCGCTGTGCACCTCCAAGTGTGTGCTCGAGGGACCGCGTCCCCGCGGCGGTCAGCCTGCCGACGAACGCGGCCGCCGTGCCGGCTGCACGCCGTCCCGCGCTGCCACTCGTCATTGCCGCGGCTCCAGCATCCGCAAGAGCAGGAGCGTGAGGAGGACGGGCACGCCGATCACCGGCCACATGGCCGCGAAGCCGTGCGTCGAGTCGAACAGGCTGCGGGAGGACTCGATGACGGCTCCGACGACGACCGGGCCGAGCACGAGGCCGATGCCGCGCGAGACGTCCAGCAGTCCGGCCGCGGCGCCTGCGCTTCCAACCGGCGCAATCGTGAAGAGGAGCGCCTGCGGCAACGTCATCACGATCGCGCCGGCCAGGGCCACGAGGGGAAGCCCGACCAGGAGCGGCGTCAGCGTGGTCGGGAAGGCCCCCGCGACGAGGCCGATGCCGTAGACGAGGGACGCAAGCCGGAGAACCCGCACGATTCCGTACCGGTCGGCGAGTCGCCCGGCGAGCGGCGCGCCGACGACATAGGCGACGGCGACCACGGCGATCACGCCCGAGGCGACCGACGGCGAATACCCGAGGCCGCGGACGACGTACAGGACGACAAAGCTCTTCAAACCGCTGAAGCTGAATTCCCAGCACGTGTTCGCCGCGGCAACCGCGCTCACGTCGCGACGGGCGAGCAGGCGGCGAATCGGCAGCGCCTCGTACGGAAGCAGCGGATTCGTGCATTTGCCGTCGAGCCGCAGGACCGGGACGAGGGCGAACGTCGTGGCGATCGCTGTTGCCGCCGCGATCGCGAACGGCAGCGGAAGCCAGACGGAGATCAAGAGCCCGCCTGCCAGCAGCGCCGCGCCGAGACCCGCGCCGCGCAGGACCGCCTGCACCGACTGAGCGCGTGCGTACAACCGCTCAGGGAGCAGGTCGGCGTACAACGCGCGGTACGGCGGGTAATACGCGTAGTAGCCGACGAAGAACGCGAGGATCGCCGCCGCCGCCGGGGCGATCGAGCCGCTGAACGGCAACGCGACCAGACCGGCGACCATCAGCGGCGCGCCGATGAGGATGAAGGGCAGACGCCGGGTGATCGGCGAGCCCGGGAGCCGGTCGGACCACACGCCTGCGACGAGCGGCACGATCAGTGCGAACGCGCCCTCGGCGCCGATCAGCGCACCGACCTGAGACGTCGAGTCGGTCAGCCGGATGAGCACCACGGGGCCGTACGTCGTCAGCACGCTGATCGCGAACGCCAGGCCGAACGTCGGCAACCCGAGCGCGGCCAGCAGCGGTCGCGCAGCGCGGGCCGGCTCTCCCTCGCGTGGCACCTGAAGCTCCCACCGCTGACCGTGGTGCTCGTGGCCGTGCGCGAGCCGGTTGCGGAGGTACGGAAGCGCTTGGGCCACGGAACCACGTTCGCAGAACCGCGACAGCCCGGGACGGCGCGGTTTCGCCCCACTCGTCGACGCCTCAGCGCGGCAATCGAGCCTGCCAGCGCGTCGCGAGTTCCTCGGCGTCGAACGTCTCTGCGGCGTCGAAAGCCTTCAGCGCACGTTTCGACGTGCTGCGTCCGAACGCGCCGCGCAGCAGCCACATGCGGGTCAGCCGGACGAGATGCAGCTTGTCGTCTGCGACGTCGGGAGCGCGTTTCGGGTGGAGATAGAGGTCGACGGCGACCTTCTCGACGAGTGCGGGATCGCTCGGCGTGCCGGTTGCCTGCTCGAGCCGGTACGCGACGAGCGCCGCGAGGACCTGGAGCTCGCGCACGCCACTGCGCACGGCGACGCCGATCGACACTGAGCTCGATGCGACCATCGCCCAGGGAACACGCGAGAAGCGTGCTCCGCGCGCAAGCATGCGAACGAAGGGAACGGCGAGGACGACGACGCGCTGAACCTTGTCGGCGAGCGCTTCCGTGTCGGCTTGCGTGGCCAGGAGCCGCTTCGCCTCCGCGGCGGACGTCACACGCTCATCGCTGAGGAGGACCCGGTCGATCGCCGAGTGGACGAGCGCGCCGACGGCTTCGACGAGCGCGGCGAGTGCCTTGCGGCTGCTCCGGGCCGCGTTCGTTCCAGCGGACGTCGCGCGAGTTTGCAGGCGTGCCCGCCTGCCGGGCTGCTCGTTCGCCGGCATCCCGGCCAGCCTAGGCCATCGCCGGGGGTTGCGACGCCGCAGCATCCGCAAGTTTCGACTCAACACAAAGTCGGACTGGCTCGCGCCTGTTTCCTCTGGCAGGATCTGCTCCGTGGGGGGAACGCCTGGGCCGTGCGAGCCCATTCATGAGGAATCGCTTTCGCTCAGCGAGCTGGAGTTTCGCGTCTTCCGCTGCTCCTGGGGCTGGTGTGTGAAGCGCGGCGACGCAGCGTTTCGCTCCCGGACGCTCCTCGAGGCCTTCGAGGAGGCGTGGGGAACGCGCCTCGACGAGGCGCAGGTTCGGCTCCTCCTCACGACGATCGAACGGGCCCTCGACGCCGAGTACGCGCGCAAGAGCGCGACCGTCTCCACGACCGTGTCTCTCGCCGCTCACGACGCGCAGTACCGGCCCGCGCTCAGCGGCTGACTTCGGCCGCCTCGAGGAAGAACCGGTTCGTCCGCGAGGCGGCGTAGCGACCGGCGCTGGCAGAGTGCGCGAATCGACGACCGGGCGATCAGCGAGCTTGCGCGCACGCGCTTCGGGTTCGAGCGGCTGCGGCCGGGACAGCTGCGTGCAGTTGCGGCCGCGGCCGCCGGGCGCGACGTGCTCGCCGTCCTCCCGACCGGCGGCGGCAAGTCAGCGATCTACGAGCTGGCCGGGCTCCTGCGCGCTGGACCGACGGTTGTCGTCTCACCGCTGATCGCGTTGCAGGACGACCAGCTCGGCCACCTGCGGGCGGCCGGCCTGACGGCGATCGTCCTCAACTCGCACCAGTCGCCCCGCGAGCACGCCGCGTCGCTGGCCGTGTCGTGCGGACCGGATGCATTCGTCTTCCTCTCCCCGGAGCAGCTGACCAACGTCGAGACGCGCGAGGTGCTGCAGCGTGCGAGGCCGGGTCTGTTCGTCGTCGACGAGGCACATCTCATCAGCCAGTGGGGACACGACTTCCGGACCGACTACATGCGTCTTGGCGCGCAGGCGGACTCGCTCGAGGTTTCGGCGCGGCTCGCGCTGACGGCAACCGCGGCGCCGCCGGTGCGGGACGAGATCCGGCGGCGTCTCGGCCTGCGCGACCCCGAGGTCGTCATCGGCGACTTCGACCGGCCGCACATCGAGCTCGCGGCGCGGCGGGTGCGGACCGTGAACGACAAGCAGCGCGAGATCGAGTCGGCGGCGGCCGAGCTCGAAGGGCCTGGGATCGTCTACGCCGCGACGCACGCAGAGGCGCAGGCCGCCCACGACGTGCTCGCGGCCTCCGGCCGGCGCGTGGCGCTCTACCATGCCGGCCTCACGCCGCGCGCCCGGCGCGAGGCGATGACGGCGTTCCTCGACGGATCGGTGCGTATCGTCACCGCGACCGTCGCCTTCGGGATGGGCATCGACAAGCCGGACGTGCGCTGGGTGCTGCACGCCGACCCGCCGCCGTCGCTCGACGCCTACTACCAGGAGATCGGACGTGCCGGGCGTGACGAGCAGGAGGCGCACGCACGCCTCCTCTACCGCCCGGAGGACTTCGGCGCCGCCGTTCACCTCGCGTCACGCGGTGTCTCGCGAGCCGCCGTCGCTCGCGTCGCCGACGAGCTTGCGTCCGGCGGGCACGTCGGCGCGACGCGCCAAACGACCGCGGCCCTCGTTCGGCTCGTCGACGTCGGCGCCGCGGTGTGGGAAGCCGGCGGCGACGTGCGCTGGACCGACACGTCGAGCGTCGCTGCGGCGGTCGCAGCCTCCGACTCGGAGACGAAGCGGGAGGAAGAGATCGCGCGCTCCCGGCTCGCGATGATGCGCCGTTACGCCGAGCACACCGGGTGCCGCCGCTCCTTCCTGCTCTCGTACTTCGGTCAGAGCTACCGCGGTCCGTGCGGCAACTGCGACAACGACCGCATCGCTTCGGCCGAGACCCCGGCACTCGAGCCCTTCGCAGTCGGGGAGCGCGTCGAGAGCGAGCGCTGGGGCGAAGGCACCGTGCAGCGCTACGACGGCGACCAGCTGACGGTGCTCTTCGACGACCACGGCTATCGAGACCTGCTCGTGCCGCTCGTCGTCGAGCGCGGGCTGCTCCGCCGCGTGGACTAGCCTGGTGTCCGACACCGCCGCCGCGGCGGCGAACCGCCGGGCGCCCGCGGGCGGTGTCCGACACCTTTTCGTCCCGCCGCGCGCTGGCCTCCTACCGACGCATGGCGAGCACGTCGTCGCCGACGAGCTGCCGAACGCGCGGTATGACCTCCGTGCCGTAGAGCTCTACCGTGCGCATCAGTTGGTCGTGCGTGAGGCCCGGCATGCCGAACTTCAGGTCGAAGCGACTCGCTCCGAGCAGCTCGAGGTTGGCGAGGATCTTGTTCGCGACGGTCTCGGGCGAGCCGACGTACAGGGCGCCTTCAGGCCCGACGTCGTACGCGAACGATTCCTCCGTCGGCGGCCTGAAGCCGCGCTCCCTGCTCACGCGCGTGAGCGTCTCCCGCCAGTGCGGCCAGAACTCCGCGCGCGCCTGCTCGTCGGTCTCGGCGACGTGCCCCGGGGCATGCACGCCCACCGGGCGTTCCGGCTGCCCGAGCTCGCGCAAGGCTTCGCGGAAGAGCTGCGAGAACGGCGCGAACCGTGCAGGCGGTCCGCCGATGATTGCGAGCATGAGCGAGAAGCCGTAGCGCGCGGCACGGATCACCGACTCGGGGCTGCCGCCGACCCCGACCCAGACGGGGAACGGGCCCGACTCGAGGTGCGGGACGACATCCTGGTCGTGGAGCGGCGCCCGGGTCGTGCGCTGCCAGGTGACGGGGCCGCCCTTCATCAGCTCGGCGAACAGGTTGGTCTTCTCTTCGAAGAGGCGCTCGTAGTCGGCGAGGTCGTAGCCGAAGAGCGGGAACGACTCGATGCTGGAGCCGCGACCGAGGATGACCTCCGCGCGGCCGCCGGAGATCGCGTTCAGGGTGGAGTAGCGCTGGAAGACGCGGACCGGATCATCGGAGCTGAGCACGATGACGGCCGAGCCGAGATGGATTCGACTCGTGCGCGCGGCGATCGCGGCGAGCACGACGTCGCCGGCGGGCATCGGGAAGTCGGTGGTGTGGTGCTCTCCGATGCCGAAGAAGTCGACGCCGACCTGGTCGGCGAGTACGCCTTGCTCGACGACGCTGCGGATCGTCTCCGCGTGTGTCAGCGGGTGGCCGTTCGTGTCGTAGACGAGGTCGCCGAAGGTGTCGAGGCCGAGGACGAGTGGGAAGGGGGCGCTGGTCACGTTGCTCTCCGTTTCAAAAGGACGCTTCTAGAACAGAAGTAACTAGTAACGTGCTAGCGTTATTCCCGTGGCGAAGACGGTTCCCGTGCGGCCCGCCGCCGGAAGCGAGGCGTGTGCTCAGAGCGACACCTCCCTCGTGCGGGCGTTCGAGCTGCTGGGGCGGCGCTGGACCGGCGTGATCCTCGGCACGCTCAGCGACCGCCCGGCGAGCTTTCGCGAGCTCGCGCGAGCCGTCCCCGGCATCAGCGACTCGATGCTGTCCACGCGGCTGGCCTCGCTCACGGAGGCCGGCCTCCTCAGCCGAACCGTCGACGACGGACCCCCGGTCTCCGTCGCCTACCGGCTCACCGACGCGGGCCGCGCCCTCCTGCCGGCTCTCGAGCAGATCAGCCGCTGGGCCGACGAGCACCTGCCGACCTAGCAAGCTGCGAGGCGTGGCCGGCTGCGGCCGAGGTCTCCCTCGGCCGCAGCGCGCCGTTCAGTCGATGCTCACCGGGACGCAGCCGGTCGTGTAGACGGGCGCCCCGTTCGCGAGGAACTGCCAGACGATCCCGACCTGCAACGGCGGATCGTTCGGCGGCCCTGCGGGGAACGTGAAGCTCGCGTTGCCGTTACCCCCGCCGTTCGTCGTCAGCTGCGACGTCGGGAGAATCAGAAACGGCGCTCCGGCGCAGGTCTGGCTGCCGAAGATCACGAGCTGCACCTGATAGGTGGTGCCCGCTTGCGCACCGTTCAGGTGGTACTCCTCGTGCGCCGAGTTCACGACGCCGTTCGTGTGGATGTCGTTGACGAAACCGGAGTGGAGCGGCGCGCCGGCAACGGCCCGGACAGCCGCATGGGAGGTGTGGAAGACCTGGTCGGCGGCGGCCCACGGCACGACGAGGAGTGCCGCGGCGGCGGCCACTGCCGCGCTGATGCAAAGCGACTTCGAGGACACTCGAACCTCCTGCTCGATACGACTGCGTCGTCGGCGATCCTACGCCTGTGCGAGCCGGCGAGACCGTCGGTGCCGACAGCGACAGGCAGTATGCGCTCGATGCAGCTCCTGCTCGCTGCCGTCGGCGGGGCATCGTCCGCGTTCGGAGTGCCCGACCAGGACGACCTGTTCCAGGCGAGGCAGATGCAGGCTCTCTCGTTTGCAGCCCACATTCCGCTCGTGTGCTTCGGCGTCGCGTTCCCGGCGTTCGTCGTGTTCGTCGAGTGGCTGCATCTGCGCACCGGCGACCCGGTCTACCGCGTGCTCGCGCGACGCTGGTCGAAGGTCATGCTCGCGCTCTTTGCGGTCGGGGTCGTGACGGGCACGATCCTCAGCTTCGAGCTGGGCCTCCTCTGGCCGAACTTCATGGCGACCTTCGGCGCCGTCTTCGGCCTCGGCTTCGCGATCGAGGGGATCTCCTTCTTCGTCGAGGCGATCTTCATCGCGATCTACGTCTACGGCTGGGACCGGCTGCCGCCGCGAGCCCACCTCCTGACCGGTGTGCCGGTGGTGCTCGCCGGCTTCGCGGGGTCCCTCATGGTGATCGCCGTCAACGGCTGGATGAACCATCCGAGCGGGTTCCGGCTCGAGGACGGCCGCGCCGTCGACGTCCATCCGTTCGCCGCGCTCTTCGGGAACGGCTACTTCTGGCACGAGCTCGTGCACATGTACCTCGCGGCGTACATCGTCGCGGGCTTCCTGACGGCGAGCGTGTACGCGTGGGCGCTCCTCCGCGGCCGCGACAGCCGTTACAACCGGACCGCGCTCGTCGTGCCGCTGACCGCCGCCGTCCTCGCCGCCCCCGTCCAGGTGATCGTCGGCGACTGGGCGGCTCGCGACGTCGCAAAGTCGCAGCCGGTCAAGCTCGCCGCGCTCGAAGGGCTCGCGAAGACGGAGAAGGGCGCCCCGGAGCACATCCTCGGCTGGTTCGACGGCCGCGAAGTCAAGTACGGCATCGCCGTTCCGCGGCTCCTCTCGCTGCTTGCGTTCCACGATCCGAACGCGACGGTCTCCGGGCTCGAGACGGTCCCGCCCGACGAGCGCCCGCCGGTCAACGTCGTCCGCTTCGCGTTCCAGACGATGGTCGGCATCGGCTCGGCGTTCGCGCTGCTCGGGGTTGCTTCCGGCGTGGCCTGGTTCAGGCTGCGGCGGCTGCCCCGCTCGCGGTGGTTCTACCGGGCCGTCGTCGCCGCCGGCCCGTTGTCCGTCGTCGCGCTGCTCGCCGGGTGGACCACGACGGAGGTGGGGCGCCAGCCGTGGATCGTCTACCGCGTGATGCGAACGGAGGCGGCGGTGACCGGAGCGGGTGGGATTCCGGTCGGCTACGCCACGCTCGCTCTCGTCTACGCGGGCCTCGCCGTCGCCGTCGCATGGCTCCTGCGGCGGCTCGCGCGCGCGCCGCTGGAGGTGGCTCATCCTCGCTGACGTCCCCGTCTTCCTGATGCTCGTCGGGCTGGCCGCGTACGCGGTCCTTGCCGGTGCAGACTTCGGCGCCGGCTTCTGGGAGCTCGCCGGCGGGCGCAGCGAGCATGCCCGCGACCAGCGTGACCTCGCGCACCACGCGATGGGCCCCGTGTGGGAGGCGAACCACGTGTGGCTGATCTTCGTGCTCGTCGTTTGCTGGACCGCGTACCCGGTCGCCTTCGGCTCGATCACCTCGACGCTCGCGGTGCCGCTCTTCATCGCCGGGATCGGGATCATCCTCCGCGGAACGGCGTACGCGCTCCGCTCGGGGACGACGACCGCTCGCGAGCAGCGACGTGTCGAGGTCGCTGTCGCCGGTTCGTCGATTCTCACACCTTTCGCGCTCGGAACGGTTGTCGGAGGGATTGCGTCCGGCCGCGTGCCCGTGGGCAACGCCGCGGGCAACCTCGTCACGAGCTGGCTCAACCCGACCTCGATCATGCTCGGGGTGCTCGCCGTGGCGACGGCCGCCTACCTGGCGGCGGTCTACCTCGCGGCCGACGCCGTCCGCGTCGGGCGGGGGGATCTGGAACGCGACTTTCGCGCCCGCGCGCTCGGAACGGCGGTCGTCGCGGGCGGCGCGGCGCTGGCCGGGCTCGTGGTCCTCCGCTTCGATGCCCGCCCGATCTGGGACGGCCTCACGAGCGGCGCCGGTCTCGCGGCCGTCGTCGTCTCCGCGCTCGGTGGAATCGGGACGGTCGTCTTCGTGCTGCGGCGGCGGTACGAGCCGGCGCGCGTGACCGCAGCCGTCGCCGTTGCCGCGATCGTTGCCGGCTGGGGGCTCGCGCAGCGGCCGCAGTTCCTCCCGGGCCTCACGATCGACCAGGCGGCCGCGGGGCGTTCGACGCTCGTCTCCCTCCTCGTGTCGCTCGCGCTCGGCGCGGTCGTCCTCGTCCCGTCACTTGCCTTCCTCTTCACGCTGGTGCTGCGGGGACGCTTCGACGAGTCGGCGGAGCCGCCCGCGGCCGAGCCCGAGCCGGGCTCCGCGCGGGCGAGCCGCCGACTGCTTCCGGTGGCTGCGGTGTGTCTCGTCGCCGGAGCGGCCGTCACGGCCCTTGTCGACTCGGCCTGGGGCCGCGTCGTCGGCATCCCGCTCCTCTTCGCGTCGATCGTGCTCGCGTTCCTCGCGATCGCGCCCGCGCTCTCCGCCGTCGCGGCGCACGAGGACGACCTGCCATGACGTCGATCGACACCGAGAAGCACGCGGCCGCCTCGGCGGCTGCCGACCTCGTTCCCGACGGAGCCACGGTCGGGTTGGGTACAGGCTCGACCGTCGCGCACCTGCTCCCCGCGCTCGCGGCTCGTCGCCTCGACATCCGTTGTGCCGCGACGTCGCCTGCGACCGAGGCCGCGGCCCGCGCGCTCGGGCTCCGGATAGACCCGCTCGACGCGCTTGGCACGCTCGACATCGCCATCGACGGCGCCGATCAGATCGCGCCGGATCGCTGGCTCGTGAAGGGTGGGGGAGGGGCGCACACCCGCGAGAAGATCGTCGCGGCAGCGGCCCGTCGCTTCGTCGTGATCGCCTCCTCCGACAAGCTCGTGGACGCGCTCGGGCCTCCGGTACCGCTCGAGGTCCTCCGCTTCGGCGCCGAGACGACGCTCGCGGCGCTCGCGCCCGCCGAGTTTCGCGACATCCCGGCGAGCCCCGACGGGAATCTGATCGCCGACTACCTTGGCGCGATCGGGGACCCCGCGACGCTCGCCCGGCGGCTCTCGGAGCAGCCGGGCCTCGTCGAGCACGGGCTCTTCCCGCCCGAGCTCGTGACCGACGTGCTCGTCGGCCACGGCACACGGGTCGAGCGGCTCAGATGACGTTGATCGGCGCCGGCTCGTACTGGATGTAGCGCCGGACGCGCGCCGACATCTCGTCCGTTTCGAGCCGCGCGACGAGGTGGAGCGCCATGTCGATGCCGGCCGACACGCCGGCGGCAGTGACGACCGGCCCCTCGTCGACGTAACGCGCCTCGCGGTCGACGGTCACGCCCAGCTCTTCGAGCCGGTCGATCGAGCCCCAGTGCGTCGTCGCGCGGCGGCCCTCCAGTAGGCCCGCCTTCCAGAAGACGAAGGCACCAGTGCAGACGCTCGCCATGAGCGCGCCCGCGTCGGCCGTGTTGCGCACGCGCGCGACGAACGCCGCGTCGTCGAGCAGCGGCCGCGTATCGCCGCCGGGCATGACGAAGAGGTCGACCTTGCCGAGCTGGTCGAGGCTCGTGTCGGGGACGATGGTCAGGCCGTGCGCACAGGTCACGGCGTCGCGGTTCGCGGCGACGGCCCGGACGCTGATCGGTCGTTCGCTCATCCGCGACCACGCGGTCAGCACCTCGTAGGGGCCGGCGAAGTCGAGCTCCTCGACGCCGTTCCAGAGTGCGATGGCAATGCGGAATTCGTCCATAGGCATGCGACGTTACCGGCCCGCTGTACGGCGCGGTCGATCAGTAGTTCGCCGTCGCCGATCGGCGGCAGAAGCCGGATGGCGGCGTGAGTTCGGAGTGGCAGGCTCACGGTCGATATCGGTTCGCCTCACGAATCGGAGCCACGGAAGGAGTCGCCATGAGAACCTTCGCACTGCTCCTCCTCGCTACGTCGCTGCTGGCGCTCGGCGCCGGTCAGGCTTTGGCGCAGAAGGCGACATCGGAGAGGACGGTGACGGTCGTGATGCGCGATCCCGGCTGCCACTGGTTCGCCGTCAACGGCAAGTACCTGAAGACGCTGATGGTGTCCGGCCCGGTGAAGCTCGTCAACCTCGACGAGGACGCGTTGCTCGTCGCCGGCCGCTCCGGCGTCGTCCGCGAGCCGGTCGGAAAGAGGATCACGCTGACCACCGGCGTCTATCGCATCACGATGGTGAAGCAGCACCCCGACGACAACACGTTGAAGCTGGTCGTCAGGTAGGGGAGCTCATCGTGGGGGCCGACGCGATCGGCCCCCGACATCGGGCCGGCCGCGGTCCGGCGCTGCGGGGAAATCCCGATGCGGCCGCCGACCACGACTCGGATAGTGCGTGGAGGGGAAACCGCAGGCGTGGTGCGGCGGCGCCGACGGACGGCGGCGCCGCCGCACAACGTTCGTGCTCACTCGTGGCAGTAGAGCCGCGCGAGCGCGTCGTGCGCCGACTGGTCGGCCGCTCTCCGAAGCGTTCGTGAAGTCGTTGTTGTCGATGAGGCCGCTGCTCATCGTCAGCAACTGGCGGATCGTGATCCGGTTGCCGTCGGGAACCGGTGTCAGACACCGCTCGCGAACGTTGCGTGACTTGCCGCGTCTGATGCGGTGTCTGACACCCTTTCTAGGGCCGCCGCGGCGCTCTGAACCCGTGGCACGAGCTGCGCCGGCGTCCCCGCGGATCGTGTCGCGGGAATCCCGCGGCGCGGATGAGGGTGCGGGCGGATGTCGGAGGGTCGCCCCGCCGCGACGATGGACCGACGGAAAGGAGGTACGGCATGCCGGCAACCACCATCACCGACAGCGTCGAGATCGAAGCTCCCGACGGAGGTGCTGCACTCGACCTCGAGCACCGGTTGAGGTACGTCGCGCCGGCCGCCGCCGTTCGCGGTCCCTGCTGGTTCGTGGAACTCTCAGGCCCGGTCGACTTCGAGGCCCTCGAGGTCGTCGTCCGGGCGTGGCTCCGCGACATCGGCGAGCCGTCGACGATCGTGCGGATCGACGGCAGCGAGCGCAGGCTGACGTCTCACCACGCCACGCACGGCGACTTCATCGGCTGACCGTCAGGCGCTGCCGGCGACGCGGCGACTGGATTCGGGCGCGAGCGACGGAAGACGCTCGAGCCAGCGCGGCATGTACCAGTTGCGTTCACCCAGCAGCTTCATCGTCGCCGGGACGAGCACTGCACGGACGACCGTGGCGTCCATGAGCACCGCGACAGCGAGCCCGAAGCCCATCTGCTGCATCATGATCAGGCTCAGTGTCGCGAAGAGGCCGAACACGGCGACCATGATGAGCGCGGCGCTCGTGACGGTGCCGGCGGTGCGCGAGATCGCGAGGCGGATGGCGTCGTCGGTCGACTCGCCGCTGTCATGCAGCTCCTTGATGCGGCTGAGGATGAACACGTGGTAGTCCATCGACAGCCCGAACAGGACGACGAACAGGAACAGCGGCAGCCAGCTCACGACTGCGCCGTTCGTCTGGAAGCCGAATGCGCCCGCCAGCCAACCATGCTGGAACACGGCCACGAGGATGCCGTAGGCGGCTCCGACCGAGAGCAGGTTGAGCGCGATGGCGGTCGTCGCGATCACGAGTGACCGGAATGTGAGCAGCAGCAGCACGAAGGCAAGCCCGAGCACGAACGCAAAGACGTACGGGAGCCTGGCGCGCATCTGGCGGTTGAAGTCGTAGGTGCCGGCGGTGACACCCGTGACGGCGACCTCGACGCCCGGCAGGCGGTCGGCGATCGGCGGGATGACGATCTCGCGCAGCGTGTGCAACGCCTCGACGGAGGCTGCGTCGTCGCCGTCGCCCGCGATTGCGAACTCGACGCGCGCAACGGTTCGATCGGGATTGATCTGCACGGTGAACGGCGCGAAAAGCTGACCCGTCGCGAGCGCGCGCTCGCGGAAGTGGCCGTAGGCCTGCCGGAGCTCCGGCGTCGTGACGTCGTCGGCTCGGACGACGAGGACAGCCGGCG
>Ga0075425_100003454_pt1 | contig 16072 bp, 14 predicted proteins | sample SoiMethybrSBSTD4_FD_75300 | JGI IMG/M metagenome (GOLD analysis project Ga0075425, IMG submission 75300) | Bulk soil microbial communities from a Populus tree surrounding site in Tennessee, USA - Soil MetaG P. TD hybrid SBSTD4 | ecosystem: Environmental > Terrestrial > Soil > Tree plantation... | reverse complement strand
AAGCGGCATGTTGAAATGATCGAGCACGACCTTGCGGAATTCGTCGGCAGAGTGACCAGCAGGTGTGTAGACGGCCGTCAAAGAAGGGCTGAACTCCGCCGGATCCACGGCGACGATCTCCAGGCCCCATGCCCGCACCGCGCGACGTGTCGCTTCGGCGTGGCGCTTGTGGCGTGCGAACACGTTGTCCAGACCTTCTTCGCGCAGCATCTGCAAGGATTCCTTCAGTCCGTACAGCAGGTTTGTGGCGGGCGTGTAAGGGAAAAAGCCGCTCGCATTCTGCGAAAGCATCGCATCCCAATCCCAGTACGACTTCGGAATTTTCGCCGACTTCGCCGCTGCCAGCGCCTTCTTGCTGATCGCGTTGAAGCCAAGACCCGGCGGCAGCATCAAACCTTTCTGCGAACAGCCAATCGTGACGTCTACGCCCCATTCGTCATGGCGGAAATCAATCGAGCCGAGGGACGAAATCGTGTCAACGAGGAGCAGCGCCGGATGACGCGCGCGATCCATCGCCTTGCGGACTTCGCCAACCCTGGTGGTGACACCGGTGGACGTTTCGTTTTGTACGACGCACACAGCCTTGATCTTATGACCCCGATCTTCGCTGAGTCTCGCTTCGACGTCGTGGGGATCCACGCCATGGCGCCAGTCGCCCTGCACCATTTCGATTTCGAGGCCAAGTTTCGACGCTACCTGACTCCACAGTACGGCGAACTGACCGATGTCGAACATCAGGACCTTATCGCCGGGAGAGAGAGTATTGACCAGCGAAGCTTCCCAGGCCCCGGTCCCGGACGATGGAAAGATGATGACCTCGGAAGCGGTTTTGAAAATATCCTTCATGCCGTCGAGCACTTCGTGTGCGAGATGGCTGAACTCGGGGCTCCGATGATCGATCGTGGGACGCGCCATGGCACGCAGCACGCGATCCGGCACATTGGTGGGCCCGGGAATCTGAACAAATTGGCGACCAGCAGAATATGTCATAGTGAATACCCGCGTCATTTTACATCACACGAGCGGTGGCGTTGGTCTTGAAAACCGCGCCCACAAGAACGCAATGCCTCATCGTCGTTGAAAAGTGGCTTGAAAAACTGAAGCGCCGCGCCCCGACACATTAAGTGGCATTAATGCGTTTGCGGCGTTTTCCGAAATGTGTACGCAAACAGGCGCTACCAATGCCAACATATACCGCGAAGGTCGCAAATCACGTGAATCGCAAACAACTCCTCTTTTTAAGTGGCGCTGCACTACTGCTCGTCTTCTCATTGGTTCACGCACAAACCGTCAACAATCCGATTGACTCCGCATTTGCGAAATTCTGGAGCGCGAGTTCTCCCGAGAACGCCGATGGCACGATAGACGACATCGTCAAGTCCGGCGTGACCTTCGAAGATGTGTTGGCACGATTAAAGGCCGGCCGAAAATACACTGCACAGAAAACCGGAATTGTTCTGTTGAGCAATCGCACAAGCGACGGAATCGTGCATTTCTATCATCTAAACGTTCCGGATTCGTATGATCCAGCGAAGCGATATCAGGTTCGGTTTCAGCTTCACGGTGGCGTGGGCGGGCGCGAAACGAATCAGCCTCGCGGAACTGGTGAGTCGCCGCTGCCAGGTGCCGAGCAGATTTATGTGGTGCCTTACTCCTGGGATGCCGAACCGTGGTGGAGTAACAACCAGGTTTTGAATCTCGACACGATCATCGACTCGCTCAAGCGTACGTATAACATCGATGAGAATCGCGTCGTGTTGTCGGGTGTTTCCGATGGCGGCACGGGGGCGTACTACATCGGCATGCGCGAGACGACTCCCTACGCGAGCTTCCTGCCGCTCAACGGTTTCATTATGGTTTTGTCCAACGAGGCAGTTGACGACGATCAGATTTTCCCAAACAACCTGCGCAACAAGCCGATGTTCGTCATCAATGGCGGAGAGGATCCCCTGTATCCGACAGCAACTGTCGATCCGTTCGTGAAACACATGATGACGGCCGTCAAAACCGATTACTACCCGCAACCGAACGCCGGCCACAACACGAAATGGTGGCCTGAGATGAAAGACACGTACGAAAAATTCGTGAGCGATCATCCGCGCGATCCGGATCCGGATACGCTCACCTGGGAAACAGCCGGCCTCGACCACAATCGCGCGCACTGGCTCGTCATCGATCAACTCGGCAGCCGGCCTGGCGAGTCGATATCGATGTCGGATCTAAATATGTTTCAAACGCCGGTGAATCGTCAGATTCAACTCTTCCAACGGCGGAAACACTCGGGTCGAGTAGACCTTGTACGACAAGGTAATACCGTACAGGCGACCACCAGAGGAGTAGCGGCATTCACGCTTTTACTCTCGCCCGAGAGGTTCGATTTCAATCAACCCATCAAGGTCGTTGCAAACGGCCATACGGTTTTTGAAAACCGTGTTGAACGGAACGTGAAAGCGCTACTGAAATGGGCGGCGCACGACAACGATCGGACGATGCTGTACGCAGCCGAAATCAAAATCAAACTTTAGGGACGTAACGGCGGAAGCTAAGCAACGTATGAGGAATACGTGAACCGGAAGCGGATATTCTTTGCGACGATCACACTGGTCCTGGGCGGTGCGCTCCTCGTGTACGGGCAAAGATTCGGCGGATTTGGCGGGTTCGGCGGCAGGTTCGGCAGAGGCCGTCTTTATCAAAACAATCCGCCGGAGACCGAGCTCGTCATTGCGCGGTGGAGTTATCACGCATACGGGAAATTCGGCGGCACGGGCTGGTCCCACAACTACCCGACCTCCGATGCTCACATAAGCCAGATCATTTCCGAAGCAACGAACATCAATGTGACCGGCATGTCCTATCGCATCGTCGAGCTGGGAAGCCCGGAAGTGTTCGATTATCCCTTCGCCATTGTGTCCGAACCTGGAGAGATGGCGCTAACCGATCAGGAGGTGGTCAACCTCAGGGAATTCATCGACCGCGGTGGTTTCGTGGTCCTTGATGACTTCGATGGTGCGCGCGATCTGGCCACACTTGAGAGAGACTTCCACAAAGCCTTCCCGAACCGCGACTTCGAACGGCTTTCTATCGAGCACCCGATCTTTCACATTTTTTACAACATTGATGCGCTGAACGTCACGTCGCCTTACCTCGTGGACGGTGAGCCGATCTTTTACGGATTGAAGAATCAACGCGGGGATCTCGCAGTGATTGCCTGTTACAACAACGACCTCGAAAATTTCTGGGACTATATTGACGAAGCGATCTATCCGCTCAAGCCATCGATCGAAGCGTTTCGCCTTGGAATCAACTTCCTGCTTTATGCAATGACCCGCTGAAGGCGTTCAACTATGCAACCAAGATTGTTGCAACTGTTCCTTTGTTTGACTCTCTTGACACCAACGGCGCAGGGTCAATCCAGTTTGAGCGGTGTAATCGACATCCATGCGCATACGGATCCCGATAGCCTGCCGCGCTCCGTCGACGCCATCGACCTTGCACGCCTGGCCAAAGAAAGAGGCATGCGCGGGATTGTCCTCAAGAATCATTACGAGCCGACAACTGCGCAGGCTTACCTCGTTCGGAAGGAAGTTCCTGGTATCGAGGTTTTCGGCGGCATCGATCTGAATCGTTCGGTTGGAGGAATTAATCCGGAAGCGGTCGAGCATATGGTTCAGATGAACGGCGGGCTGGGCCGCATCATTTGGTTTCCGACCTTTGACTCTGAAAACGCCGTGCGCAAGTCGAAGGAAAACCGGCCATTCGTTTCTGTTGTGAAAGACGGCCGGCTGCTTCCGGAGGTATTGGAGGTTATTGCCCTGGCCGCGAAACACAATTTGTTGCTGGAAACCGGACACTCTTCTCCGGAAGAAGGCTTGATGATCGTTCGTGAAGCGCACCGTCAGGGCGTGCAACATATCGTCGTTACCCATGCCATGAAAATGCCCGTGGGAATGACTATCCCGCAAATGCAGGAAGCCGCACACGAAGGAGCGTTGATTGAATTCGATTACGGCGGCTTAGTTGGAACGAACCCGGAATTTCGAATCGAGGATTACGTGCGTGCGATTCGCCAGGTTGGTCCCGTGTCTTCTGTTCTCTCGAGCGATCTTGGACAACGTGGCAATCCGACACACCCCGATGGTCTGGCCGCGTTCTTTGAGGCGCTGGGTAAGCAGGGATTCTCGCAGGCGGAAATCGATCTCATGTCCAAGACGAATCCCGCGCGGGCGCTCGGCCTGGAATAGCCCTTTATTGATTTTCGCAATACAATCGAGTTCACGAGAGGTACGTCATGTTTACAGCGCTGATTGTGGTGATGCAGTTTATGATTTCGGCACAAGCCGGCCTGGTGAACTATGTCGAGGGGCCGGTCAATGTCCAGCTTCATCAGCAAGTGCCTGCCGGCACGCCGATTCAAACCGGGCCGCAAGGTCACGCCGAAATTTTGTTAAACCCTGGATCGTTCCTGCGCGTTGGCGAGAATTCGACGGTGATGCTGGATTCGACCGAATTGACGCAGATCGCGGTGCGTGTCGTGAACGGCATCGCGTTGATCGAGAGCGCGGAAATTGACAAACATGCGCCGATACGTGTCACAACGGGTAATCTCACAACCTTGATCCTGTCGAAGGGCTTGTACCGTTTTTCGGGCGACACAGCCTCGGTCATCGATGGAAAACTGCGGACGGCAGACTCCTCGGTGACGGTAAAGAAGGGACAGCAGGTCACTGCCATCGACAATCGATACAACAAGCGAACGGTCACCTTGAACGCTGAAGCCATGGAACTGGATCGATGGAGTGAAAGGCGATCCGCCCAGCTGGCTGCGGCAAACGCGCTGGCTTACCGCGAAAGGTCTACTGCCGGTCTGATGGCGTATGGTGGCTTCCCCTACTGGGGCCTCTATCCGAAGCGCTCCGCCTGGCTCTACAGTCTGCCTTTGAACGGATTCACTCTCATCCCGCGAAATACCTACAAATCGCACTGGGGGTTTAGGTTCACGCCGGGCTTTGCCTTCGGCGGCAGCGTCTTCAGAGGACGCCCGGGTGGTTTTGCGGGACCGCTTGGTTCACGCCAACGAGCGCCCGGCCGAATTGGTGGAAGGTCGCGAGGGTTCGGCGGTGGGCGCCGCCGTTAATCGCACGGCTGCAGATTTATCGCGTTGTCGGCGCATTTCGGATTTTTTCTCGCGCTCGTTCCAGACTTTCATCGTCCAAGGGGCGTAATTCCAACATCATAAGTTGGTCGTGTGATTGCACAGTCGCGACGTGGTTTATGATGTCTGGAAAACAAAAGAATGGAAACCGAAGTTACGAAGAAACTTTTTACCGTGGATGAATATTACCGGATGGCGAATGCCGGTATTCTCACCGCAGACGATCGTGTCGAACTCATCGATGGTGAGATCATCCAGATGAGTCCTACCGGCAACAGGCACAATGCCTGCGTGAACCGTGCCAATATGTTCTTCACGGAAGCGTTCAGCCGATCTGCGATTGTCAGCAACCAAAGTCCTCTGCGGCTTTCGAACTATACAGAACCGGTGCCGGACGTCATCGTCTTGAAACCAGTCCCGGATTTCTATGCGTCGAGGGAATGCAGACCCGAAGATGTTCTTTTTCTGGTTGAGATTTCCGATTCCACCCTGAGATACGACAGGAATATTAAAGTACCGCGCTACGCGGCGGCCGGTGTTGCGGAAGTCTGGATTGAAGATTTACAGGGTGACCTGCTTCTCGTCTACCGCGATCCGGCGGAGAAAGCGTTCAAGACCTCTCTCGTGCTTCATCGAGGGGATTCGATTTCACCGCTGGCGTTTCCAAAAGTCACATTCAAAGTAGACGATCTCTTCGGCTGACCGGAATTTAAGCCTCCATGACCGACGCCCGCCGGATCTTAACTGAACAATTCGGATATTCCGACTTTCGTCCCGGCCAAACGGAAGTGATTACCGCGCTCTGCGAATCGCGCGCCGCGCTTGCCGTGTTTCCAACCGGCGGAGGCAAGTCGTTGTGTTACGAACTGCCGGCGCTGATGTGGCCCGGAATCACTCTGGTCGTCTCGCCCCTTATTGCGCTGATGAAAAACCAGATCGATTACCTCCGCAGCCACGGAATCGCTGCGGCCCGCATGGATTCATCGCTTTCACAAGATGAGGCGAAAGAAGCAAGGAGTCAGTTGAATTCCGGAGCTCTGAAACTTCTATATGTTGCTCCGGAAAGATTCAATAACGAGCGCTTCCTTGAAACAATCCGCCGAAGCAATATCGCGCTGTTCGCAGTCGATGAGGCGCACTGCATTTCCGAATGGGGACACAACTTCCGCCCGGATTATCTGAAACTCGCGGCAATCGCCAGAGAGTTGAAGGCCGAACGCGTCCTGGCGCTGACTGCAACGGCGACGCCATCGGTCGTCGAAGATATTTGTGCGGGATTCGGTATTCCTAAACAGTGTGCGGTCATCACCGGCTTTTACCGATCGAACCTCGAGATCTGCACCACACCCGTCCTGGATGCCGATCGTGACAGGCTTCTCCTGGATCGCCTCCGTAGCCGTGCTCCGGGCAGCACAATTATTTATGTAACTCTCCAAAAGACCGCTGAGCGGATTGCGTCGATGCTGGAACAAGCCGGCTATCCCGCGCGGCCGTATCATGCCGGGATGGAGACCGAACAACGGACGGAAGTTCAGGAATGGTGGATGGCATCCGACCGGAATATCGTTGTTGCAACGATCGCCTTCGGCATGGGAATCGATAAAGCTGCGGTTCGGTACGTCTATCACTACAACCTTCCGAAAAGCCTGGAAAGTTACAGCCAGGAGATTGGGCGCGCCGGACGGGATGGCGCACCATCCACCGTCGAAGTATTGGCATCAGCCAGCGATGTATCGGTCCTGGAAAATTTCTCGTACGGAGACACACCGTCGGAGGCCGCGCTTCGCAGACTCATAGGCCATCTCATATCTCAGCCTGCCGAGTTTGATCTCAGTCTTTACGAACTGTCTGTCCACTGCGATATTCGCCAATTGGTGCTGCGTACTGCGTTGACGTACATGGAACTGCGCGGGATTCTTCGCCAGCACACACCCTTCTATGGATCGTACAGGATCAAAACGCACATACCTGTACGTGAGATCGCCGGAAAATTCGGAGCCGAACGAGCCCAATTTATTGCTGAAATCTTTCGTCATGCTCGAGAAGGGCGGACGTGGTACACCCTCGACATCGGACGCGCCACGCAGATGATGAAACAAGATCGGTCACGCGTCGTGCGCGCGCTGGAATATCTGGAACAGCAAGGCTGGGTTGAACTGGACGCTGCAGAGCTGCGACACCGGTATTCGTTTGTTGAACGACCTTCCAGCGTGGAAGCTCTCCTTGCCGATTTGACAGACCGCTTCCATCGCCGCGAGCAGCGGGAAGTGCAGCGCGCAGCTGAGGTTGTGAATCTGGTGACATTGGATGCCTGCCAGACGAATGCTCTTGTGGGCTATTTCGGGGAAGTCCGAAATTATCCCTGCGGCCATTGCACCTGGTGCGGCAACAAAAAGCCTCGATCTTTGCCGAATCCCGTTGTTCTCCCACCGCTGCCAGCCGAGCTCGACACTTCAGCGCTTCGTTCCCTGCGAAACTCTCATCCGGAAGCTCTCGGCGAGGCCCGCCAGGCTGCTCGATTTCTATGCGGATTGAGTAGTCCCGCCTTGACCAAAACCAAACTGACACGGAATTCACTGTTCGGATTTTTTGAAGATCGCCGTTTTGCAGACGTACTGGCTTGGTGCGCAGATAATGCGGGGACGGAGGTCCCCGAATAATCAATACCGAAGACGCACACTCACCGGCCTGTGGTCGCTCGGACGATCTTCGCGATGAGCACCACCGTTCACGACCTGGGCGGAATACTCATTGTGATGTACGGCTCCGGATTCAGCCACTTTGCGGAGGCCGCCTGCGGTTAGACCCGGCGACAACAAAATGTGGTCGAGCAATACATGCTTGTCGTTGATGCCTTCGACGAAGTCATCAAACACCGCGGTGTAACGGTCACCTTCTGGCATGTCATGCTGTGCGTGTCGGAAGGTCCACTCGGGCTTGAACTGAGAGCCGAAGAGGATGTCGATGACGTTGTGGGTCAGGAAAGTGCTCTCGAAGAAATCCAGGCCGGGGCCGTCGTTCATGTCGCCCATAACAATCAGGTTCGCTCCTGGCGTTTTCGCCAGGACGGAATCGATGTAGGTGCGGATGCGCATGGCTTCGGATGAGATGCGCCTGCGATCTTTAAGCGCGGTCACGATGTAATTCTGGTGTTGCTGTGGGTCATTCCACATCTGCCGGCCGTTGTTGATGAAATTCGATTTTGTGTGACCGACGATGAGTTGCAGCTGACGCTGGCCGAACGTAACGTTCACCACGAGAGGAGTTCGTGTGAAGTGGTATTCCTCCGGTACGGCATTGCCGTCGACGTCGCTCATCCAGGGATCAATCAAATTTGTAATGTCCGCGTGCGGCGTCAACGTTGCGCTCGTCACCGAACCCGGCTTGTAAAGCACACCTAATTTCTGCGCCGCGCCGGAGTCGCCGAGTATGGCCTTGTAGAGAGGCTGGCCGTTGTTATCGGCGAGATATTTCGCAACGAAGAGTTCCAGCTCCTCCTGCCGGCTCGGCGCCTCTTGAATGCCGATAATGTCCGGATCAATTGCGCGGATGACCGCGGCCGTACGAGTGGCGGTAACGTTCGTGTCGTTGACGTGGGAGCTGTCCCGATCGTGGAACGTCGGCTTGAACGCCGCGGGCCCGGATCCCGAAACGAACCAGTCGTTCATCCATTCAACATTGAAGCTGCAGACTCGAATATCCGGCATGACACCTCCTCCTCGCCGTGTATGCACCGCTGGCAATCCGGCTATTGTACGCACCGCTGGAACGAAATTCTCGCTTTTAAGATCCGTCTGAGTTCTACAATGAACGCATGGTGATCACGACCTCGCCCTTGGTCAAGACGTACACACTCCAGGAATTCTGGGATCTGCCAGAGCCCACCGATCGCATGAAGCTGGAGCTGATCAAGGGAGTGCTCTATATGTCGCCCCCGCCCGGCGAAATCCACGACGATATTTTTGGCGCATTGAACAGAGAGCTTCAGCTAGAGATACATCGCTGCGGTTATAAGGGTGCAGTCCTGTCCGCGCGCGCTGCAGTCTGGACCGACGACGATACGTACCTCGAACCGGATCTCATGTACGTTTCCGATGAACTGAAGCATCAATTGAAACCCGGCCACCGCACTCGAGCTGACATCGTGGTTGAAATTCTGTCTTCGGCAACAGCGCTCTACAATCGCAAGACAAAGTCCGACACGTACCGCGTCCTGGGAGTTCGAGAAATTTGGCTAGTGGATCCGGAGACGAAAGAGATCGAGGTCCGTTCCTTCGAAATCGACAAAACATCCACCTGTAAACGCTCGGATATTTTGCGGTCAGCGGTCCTTTCCGAAATCCAAATTCCTGTGACAGAAATTTTCGAATAGAAATTCGCTTTCAGGGTTTCGGCTTCCAGTTGTAAATGAGAGTGATCGGCGACGTGGTGCCATATGTCATACGCGGCGAACCGTTGGCCGATTTCAAGGGACATGAGTTGGGCGGCATTCTATGGAAGCGGAACCGTCGACGCAATCAAGTTCAAATTGGGCATGGGGTCTGACCCCATGTTGCCTAGATCGAGGAAGACAGGAAGCCCGGATCCGACCATTCGCTATGGCTGATGCCAAGCGTGAGAATTTTTTGCAGGAGTTGCGGGTAGCTGAGCCCACAGTGTTTGGCTGAATCCGCGAAATCTTCGTTCTTGGCGATCTGGGGATTCGGATTTGCTTCCAGCAAATAAAAGATGCCGTTGTTCGAGAGCCTGTAATCCAGACGCGCATAGCCGCTGAGGCTCAGGTGGCGGTAGATGCGCTTGGAAAGGCGCTCAACGTGACTCGTCAATTCGGGCGACAGGTCCGCGGGCTTGGTCACGAGGCCAACTTTCTTCTGGTAGTCCGGATTCCATTTCAATCGGCCGGTCGCGATGTTTAATGATCCTTCGGGAAGGTTCGTTATCGCCAGTTCCCAGGGAGTATACGTCTGGAGTTTCCGGTTTCCGATGACGCTAATGTAGATTTCGCGTCCTTCAATGTACTGCTCCGCTATGGCATGGCTGTTTGTCTGGCGATGGATGAATTCGACTCGCTCAGCGAGCTTCGCATCGTCGTTGACAACCGAAGCCTGAGAGATTCCAACCGAACCTTCTTCCACGACCGACTTCACCAGCAGCGGGAACTTCAGTTTTTGCGGCCTGACGACCTTCTGTCCCATGGGGAACACGGCGAATCCCGGTACGGCTATGCGGTGATAGGACAGAATCTTTTTCGTCAGCGCCTTATCGTGGGCAAGTGTCAATCCGCGCGGATTGCAGCCGGTGTACGGCTGCTTGATCAATTCCAGATAGCTGACAACGTGCTGGTCGTAGAGCGCCTGTCCATCGAAGTCTTCGAGAAGATTGAACGCAATGTGCGGCTTGTGTTCCTCGCGAGCTTTGTTGATGACGCTCAGGTCGCTATACAAACCGACCGGCAAGACCTCATGATCCATGGACTTCAACGTCGAGATAACGTCGTATTCCGTTCTCCACGGCATCTTCTCGATCTCGACGCCGTCCTCGAGCTTGTCGGGCGGCATGAGCGTTTGATTCAGCAATACGAGGATTCGAAACTTGGTTTTCGGTTTGAACTTCACAGCGGAATTCGGTGATAGCCCGAACGCTGGACCTGCATCATCTGCATGGTCAGCGTAATGATTGCGAGTTCGCGGGCTTCTTCTTCCGGCATCGTCAGGTGCAGGTTCAACTCGCGGCACCGGACGATCATGTGCCTCACAATATGATTGATAGTGTAATGGTGGACGCCCGTGCCGCGGGCGACCACGTCCGCCAGGTCGCGCCGGATGTGCCTTAGAAACTGCGCCGCGTTGCCCGACTGATTGCGCCGCGAATCCGCCGAAAAGATCCTGTAGAGGTTGCGCTCGTAGGAAGCCGGCCAGTTGATGGTGTAGTAAGCGCGCTTGCGGCGATAGTGTTCACGCAGCGTCTTCTTCAATGCGGACAGCGGCTCAACGACTCGCTTCGGCTTTCGTGGCGGTTTCCTGCCGGCCATCCTGCCCATGAGCTGATCGACGTATTCCAGCTTGCGCAATGCTCCCCAACCTTCGTATTGGCGGCGCCACCGCGATCCAGGCTTGAGCCAGACGGCAAACGTCTCGGCAAAATCTTCGGCCGGATGCGCCTGCGCATACCACGCATCGAGGTTCAGAACGTAATCGCGGCTTCCCGGCTGTGGCTGATACCACTCCGGATATGGCACACGATACGATCCAAACGTGTCAGACCAGGTCCGACTCGAATGCAGCCGGAACGCGTTGTCGATGGCATGTCCGGCTTCGTGGCGGAGAATCCGCATGCATTCGGCTTCTCCCGCGCCCTCTACTTCTAACATCTGGGCACGCTCCAGCTTCATTAATCGAGGATGGGCGAGGTAGAACGGAATGGCGAAGCCGGCCACGCCATCCGGCGTAAACCATTCTTCCGAAAGCCAGATATGCGGCCGTAACGACAACGAGCGGGTCTCGAGCTCGCGGTAAAGTTTTTGAACCCGGTGTTCCAGGTGGGTGCCCTTAACCTTCAGAGGGAGGTCGCACAGCCGCAAATCGAGCAGCTGCCGGTCGGTCATGCGATTCAGTCGAACTGCCACAACGGTATTGTACACGGCGCGATTTTGACCCTCACCCTCCGCTTCGCGGCTGAGGGTCGAAATCGGGCCGTGTTAAGATCGTGTTAGGTACCCTATGCTAGCCACACGAATACGTCAGAAGGACGGAACTTTCTATTTCGCATCGTTCAAAGCCACAGACATTTTGCATCGAGTCCGGTTCACGAGCCGTTTCTATTTCGAGGGCGCAACCATCGAGGCCGAAGCCGATGCCGACGATCCCATAGCCAAATTCATCGGGTCGGTGGAGCGCAGCGAGAAGGCTTTTCAGCGAATGATGAGCCGCCGGAAGGTCCGCGACATCGTAAATTTTTACGAGTCCGCTGAAATCCAACCTGCCATCCCAGGCAGTATTCTCCTTTTCTCTGAAGACGTGCTGAAGTTCCGGCCGCTGGGTAATTACGAAACGATCGGCAATCTTGAAGATCCGAAGTCCGGTTTCCTGATCATCGATGGACAGCACCGGCTTGCCGGCCTTCACTTCTACGGAGCGCGTAATCCCGGCCAGATGGATAAGATCGAGGTGCCTTGCGTCATCTTCGACGGCAAGACCGGCGACTTTGCGGCGGAAATGTTCGTCATCATCAATTCCACGCAGACGCGTATCAACAAATCGCACCTCGTGGATCTGCTCGATCGCATCAGCCGCTACGACGACAAGACCCGGCTCGCTGCAAATCTTGTGAAGAAGCTCTACGAAGAAGACTCTTCGCCTCTGCAATACAAGATCAACAGGCTCGGTGGCCGCAGCAAACAGGAAAAGTGGATTCTGCAGGCAGAGCTCTTTAACGAAATAAAAAAGCTGATCGACAACCACGAAAAGCTTTTCATGAAGGAACTGCGCGGAAAGCCGGAAAAGGCGTTTGAGCTGTTCGCGGATTATTTAAAGGCTGTGCGCTCGGTTATGGAAAAAATCTGGGGCGCGAACGATCGGTACAAGTTCACCACCAGCGTGACGTTGAAAGCAGTCATCCGTGTTCTTGGGGATCTTGCCGAACTGGAAGGCCCCATCGAGGGATGGCAGGAGAACAATTCTCCGAAAGCTTTCGAGAAGCTGATCTCGGGATGGGCTAACCTCAAAGATGAATTCCGGAACGAAGGTTTCTACGAACGGTTCCCGGCGAAAGGGCAGGTCGAACGGGTACGGGTCATTGAACAACGGCTCCTTCGCGAAGTCCCGCTCAGGTAGGCGCGGGCTTTACGCCCGCGTTCAAATATGGTCTCCGGCGCGAAAAACGACGCCAGGTCCATTCCCGTCATCAATCCTGCAAGACATTGTTCCGGCTGGACCGCTCTTCGACGAATGCAAAAAAGAAGGATGGTTTTTCGAACGTTGAAATAGCCGCGGCTATTTAACGAGACGGCGGCTCATGGCTCGACGGGACCACGGAGTGAGGACCAGAAGCCATATTGGGATTACGACAAACACTCCTGGCTCGAGTGGAGTTCCGAGCGTGAGCGTCCGGATGACCGAGACAACAGCCGTAAGCGGCAATACCCAGGCGATCCACTGCAGGTAAACGGGCAGATTACCGAGTGGAAAGAAAACCCCGCAAAAGAGAAACATGGGAAAGATGAGGAGATATTGCGGGTAATTGATTTCTTCGATCGTCTTCGACTTCGCGGCGACCAGAAGGCCGAGCGCCGCGAACAGCAGACCGGAGAGAAACGCAATCGGAAGCGTAGCGAGTGCCCCTGCTGGACTGAAATCACCGGTCACAACGCCGATCAGCAGGACAGCCGACGCGGCGAACGTCGCCTTCGATGTATCCCAGATCAGTTCGGCCCAGAGGACTTCCGACAGCGTGATTTGCGTGACCGCGATGGCCTGGAACACCCGCTGGTAATACATCCGGATGAAAGACCCAAACGCCGCTTCAAAAAACCCCTGGAACATGAGCGTCTGTGCAACGATGCCGGCGAAGATGAATTGCCGGTACGTCAACCTCGTTCCCAGCACATCAACTGTCCCAATCATCGGCCCGAGGCCGAAGCCGAACGCGAAAAGGTAGAGCAGCGGTTCAAAGAATGTCGTGACGATCGCGTATTTCAGACTCTTGTGAAACACCGCGAAATACCGAAGCCATACGCATCGAATCGCGCCGGCGGCAGTCATTCGCTTTCACCAACGTCGAGGTGGGTTCCTGTGAGTTTCAGGTAGACGTCTTCGAGGTTCGGCGGTCTTTTCCACGTGACGCCGGGACGGATCTCTTCTTCCACTATCTCTTCGCCGATGTGCCGGGAAATCAATTGCTGCGGTGGCGCGCAATCTAGAATCCGGCCGCGATGCAGGATCGCGACGCGATCGCAAAGCCGTTGCGCTTCCTCCATGTAGTGCGTCGAAAGCAGGATCGCGAGGCCTCGCGCGCGGCATTCGCCGATGATGTCCCAAAGAATTCGGCGGACTTCGGGATCCATGCCGGTGGTGGGTTCATCCAGAATCAGGATTTCCGGATCGCAAATAAGAGCGCGCGCCACCTGCAGCCGCCGGCGCATTCCGCCGGATAGGAATTCGACGAGATCGTCGCTTCTGTCGGCGAGTCCAAAACGCGCAAGCAGCGCTTGCGCACGCGGCCGGATGACGCTCACTTTGAGTCCGAAATATGTGCCGTACCGGATCATCTGATCCAGCACGGTGAAGTCGGAATCCAGCGTGTCTTCCTGCGAACACGTGCCGAGGCGCTCGCGAGCTTTGCGTGGCTGGGCGTGCACGTCGACTCCAAGCAGCCGGACGTCTCCGGAGGTCGGTGCGTAAAAGCCGGTGATGCAATTCATCGAGGTAGACTTGCCTGCACCGTTCGGTCCGAGAAGGCCGAAACACTCTCCCTTTTCTATTTCAAACGAGATGCCGTCGACTGCGCACAAAGGCGGTCGTCCCGAAGACTGGTAGACCTTGCGGAGATCATGCACGACAACTGCAGCACTGGAAAGCATCGCGTGAAAAGGCTATCACGCATGTTCAAGGTGAAGGGATTTCACGAGGAAGGGGCAACCAGGCGGTTGCCCTTCTTGCGTTGTTATCTAATTGCCGTCGATGCAACCTCTCGTGTAACCCGAGGTGTTGCTGTATGCAGCGTTCGACCAATTTCCCTGAATCTTCCATGTCGAGCCATTCTTGAACGACAGCAATGAGGATCCGAAGGTCCACGCGCATTTGTCGGCATTTTCTGAGCCCGAGCTGTCGTACCACGCATTCAGGCGCGGATCCGTCAGCATTTCTGAGAGTTCGTGGCCCGAAACATTTGCCACCGCAGCCAGGCCTTGAGAATTGGTGTGTCCTGACTGATACGATCCGGTAGATCCTCCGGGGCTGCATGCGGCGTCGCCATCCAAATTGAAGAAGAACGCAAACTGTATCGGAACGCCATTGCACGAACCTGCGCTATGCCATGCACAGAATCCAGCGCTTCCCCGTGGAGTATCGACGTAAACGGGGTAATAACCACCCGAAATCGGATTCGGTACTACCTTACACACCTCAGCCAGGATAGGTGTCGTTGTATTGCCATTGCTGGGGCCTTGCGACAGATCAAACTTATAGGGATAGGAGAGCACGGCCGAACTCGTTTTCCCGCTTCCGTCGGTATATTCGGTGTTGGTACCAGCGTATGCCGATCCTCCAAAGCCGTCGTAAAAACTCACGATACCTTCGATCTTGTCGCCTGCAAAGATAGCGTTGCCCCAACTGGACCCCCAGAAAATCGGAGTCACGGCAGCAGTACCGTGGATTACCGGCCCACCATGCCAGCTCATATTTGGCGTCGGCGGACCGCCACGTTTCTGCGCGGCCTGACCGCGGGTCAACTGCACGCCCGCCTTCGGCGGCTCAGGGGATCCGTGGCCTGACTGCGGATCCTGGGCCATCAGGGCAGGGAATTGAAAAGGCAAGACCAACAGGGCAATTACCGCGAGCCATGCAGCACGTTTATTCATTCGTAACTCCTCAAAAGGTGAATGGACCTGTGTACAGACGGCGGTATTTTCAGCAAGGAGTTGCGGACGGTCAAGGCCACTTTCGACAGAGCACCTATGGCCGGGAGGTTTTAGGTTTCGCGCAAAGCGTACTGTAGCGGCGGTTTATGAAGGTGTGAATGAATCGAAATGAGGCAATAGTCCCCTCCTTGCATCGCCGCAAGGAGGGGACTATCGCCTGATTCCGATTTGCTCACAGCTTCAGCTCGGACCGGAAGCTTATTTGGAGGGTTCTGCGGCCTTTCGGAACACGTTGGCATTGAAGCCGCCGAAGTCTGAGGGTACGCAGAAGTATTCGCCAAGTT
>Ga0075425_100003453_pt1 | contig 16072 bp, 13 predicted proteins | sample SoiMethybrSBSTD4_FD_75300 | JGI IMG/M metagenome (GOLD analysis project Ga0075425, IMG submission 75300) | Bulk soil microbial communities from a Populus tree surrounding site in Tennessee, USA - Soil MetaG P. TD hybrid SBSTD4 | ecosystem: Environmental > Terrestrial > Soil > Tree plantation... | reverse complement strand
CGCTGATCTTCCGCCTAAAGGCGGAAGCCACATAGGTGCTGTGTGAGATTCCTGTGGCTGTGTGAGATTCCTGTGGCTGTGTGAGATTCCTGTGGCTGTGTGAGACTCCCGTCGCTTCCGCCTTCAGGCGGCGCTGTGTGAGATTCCCGTGGCTTCCGCCTTCAGGCGGAAGCACCTTATAACGCTTGCGCACCAGAGACCACTTCGATGATCTCTCTCGTAATGGCAGCCTGCCTCACTTTATTCATGTACAGCGTCAGCTGCTCGATCATTTCGCCTGAGTTGCGCGTCGCGGCATCCATCGCCGTCATCTGCGCCGCATAGAACGCGGCATTTGACTCGAGCAACGCGCGAAAGACCTGAATCTCCACGTACGTCGGCAGCAGGTTCTTGAACAGTTCCTCGGGCTTCGGTTCGTACAGATATTCGAGGGGCGGCGACGCACCAGAACTCTGTGCCGGGGTCTCGAACGTCCCGCGCGGAATTGGCAGCAACTGTTCGACGACGACTTGCTGCACCATGACGGACTTGAATTCGTTATACGCGATATGGACGGCGTCGACTTCTCCGCGGGTGAATGCCTCCATCGCCGCGCTCGCAATCCGCTGGGCGTTCTCGAATTTCAATTGCGCGAACAGGTTGACCTGCTCGTACAGCACCTGAAAGCCGCGGCGCGAGAAAAAGTCCCGGCCGCGTCGGCCGACGAGCGCCAGCGCCGCCTGCCGGCTCGGATTCTCGGTGATGAACGCGCCTGAGGCTTTGATGACGTTGGTATTGAAACTGCCGCACAACCCGCGGTCGGCAGTGACGACGATCAACAGAACCCGGCCGTTCGCGCGCGGCACCGATCGATCGTCGAGGAGCGGATGAGCCGCGGTCTCCACCCGTGCGGCGAGCGCTTGCAGCACGCGGCGCATTTCATTGGCAAACGGCCGGCCGTTCTGGATCCGCTCCTGCGCGCGACGCAGCCGCGATGCCGCGACCATTTTCATCGCCTTCGTGATCTGCTGCGTCGACTTGACGGCGCGAACCCGGCGGCGGATATCTAGAAGTGAGGGCATTGTGTTCGCTGGTGCCTCGTGGAAGCTGACTACGCTGCGGCGCTCTTTCTCCCCGCAGCAAACGAATCGCCAAATTCCTTCAGCGTCTGCGTCAGATCCGTCTTGATCTGATCGTCAATCTGTTTCTTCTCCGCGAGTGACGCGAGCAGTTGTGAGCGGCGGGTATCAAGGAACTGGTAGAGCGCCGTTTCATAGGCGTGGACCTGCTCGACGTTCACGCTGTCGAGGAACCCATAGGTCGCGGCATAAATGATCACGACCTGCTTCTCCACCGCCAGCGGCTGATACTGCGGCTGCTTCAACACTTCAACGAGCCGCCGCCCGCGATTCAGCTGATTGAGCGTGGCTTTGTCGAGATCGCTGCCGAACTGGGCGAATGCCGCGAGCTCGCGGAATTGCGCCAGGTCAAGACGGAGCGATCCGGCAACCTGGCGCATCGCCTTGACCTGCGCCGAGCCGCCAACGCGTGAGACCGAGTTGCCGACGTTGATCGCCGGCCGGACGCCCTGGTGGAAGAGATCGCTCTCGAGAAAGATCTGACCGTCGGTAATCGAGATGACGTTGGTCGGGATGTAGGCCGACAAGTCACCCGCCTGCGTTTCGATGATCGGAAGCGCGGTGAGCGATCCCCCACCCAGCTCCTTCCGCAGCTTCGCCGCGCGTTCGAGCAGGCGGGAATGCAGATAGAAAACGTCGCCTGGGTACGCTTCACGGCCGGGCGGACGACGGAGGAGGAGCGAAATCTCGCGATACGCCTGAGCATGCTTCGACAGATCGTCGTAGACGCACAACGCGTGACGGCCACTGTCCCGGAAAAATTCCCCCATCGTGCACGCGGCGTACGGACTGATGTAGAGAAGCGGCGCGGGATCGGATGCCCCCGCGGCGACCACGATCGTGTATTCCATCGCGCCGAACTCTTCGAGCGTCCGCACGACCTGCGCGATCGTCGATTGTTTCTGACCGATCGCGTTGTAGATGCAGATGACGTCCTTGCCCTTCTGGTTGATGATCGTGTCGACCGCGACGGCGGTCTTGCCCGTCTGGCGGTCGCCGATGATCAACTCGCGCTGACCGCGGCCAATCGGCACCATGGAGTCGATCGCCTTGAGACCGGTCTGCAGCGGTTCCTTCACCGGATTCCGATCGACGACGCCGGGGGCGATCCGCTCGATCTCGCTGAATTGCTTGGAGACGATCGGGCCTTTCCCGTCGATCGGCTGGCCGAGCGCGTTCACCACCCGGCCGACCAGTTCGTCGCCGACCGGCACCGAGATGATCCGGCCCGTGCGCTTGACCGTATCGCCCTCGCGAATCTCGGCGTACTCGCCCAGCAGGACGGCGCCGACGCTCTCCTCTTCAAGGTTCAAGGCGATGCCGTACACGCCGTGCGGAAACTCGAGCATCTCGCCCGCCATCGTCTTTTCGACGCCATGCACGCGCGCGATCCCGTCGCCAATCGAGACGATCGTGCCGACTTCGGCGACATCGACATCGACCGCGTAGCTCCCGATCTGGTCGCGAATGATCTTGGAGATTTCTTCTGCTTTTATGTCCATGCTGTGCTCTGGCTCGTCGTAATTGTCCGCGTTTCTTAGTGCGCGTGGGGCCCCACCCCCACGCGCTCTCGCTCGGCGGCTTCGCGCCTCGCTCGGGCCGCAGGCGCGTTCCCTTGTCCCTTGTCCCTTTAAGAAGAGGCCTCCCCCGTGAGCGCCTCTTTCATCTTCTGCAACTGCCGGGTGACGCTGCCGTCGTAGACCGTGCTGCCGACGCGCGCGATCGCACCGCCGATGATCGTGGGATCGAGGCGGCTTTCGAGCTGCACCTGACGTCCCGTCGCCTGCGCCAGTCCCTGCTGGAGAGCGGCGACCCGGTCCGCCGACAGTGCAATGGCGGTCACGATTTCCGCGCGCACGACTTTGGCGTGGTCCATCAGGCGGTTCTGGTATGCCACAGTCAGGTCGGGGAGCAGGCCCAGCCGGTCCCGCTCGGCGAGCAGCAGGAGGAGTTTTCGCACGATCGGCGACATTGCCCCGGCGCGCGCGATCAATTGTTCGACGACCGCTTTCTTCCTCGGCGCCGGAATCGCCGGATTGGCAAAGATTTTCTGTAGAGCGTCGTGGCCCGAGACCAGCGCGGCAAAGCCGGCGAGCTCCTCGCCGGCCTGCTGCACGTCTCCTTCTTTTCGCGCGACGTCAAAGAGGGCGCGCGCGTAGCGGGTCCCTGCCGCTCGACTCGTCATCGCGCCTCCCGCAACTGCGCCGCGTAGCGATCGACGAGCCGTAACTGATCGTCGGGCGTGATCGTTCGCTTGATCCGCTCCTCGGCGATCTTGATTGCCAGTTCGGCCGCATGCTCGGTCAACTGGCGACGCGCCATCCGCAGGCGGGCCTCAATCTCGCGGTGTGTCTGTGCGATCAAGCGCTCCCGTTCGGCGGCTGCCGCCTGCGCGATCCGCGCCTGTTCGGCCTTGACGTCCTGCTCACCCTGCGCGCGCAGCTTCTCGAGTTCGGCCGGGAGCGCCTGCAGCTTGCGATCGATGTCTGCGAGTTGCGCGGAAGCCGTCGATCGCAATTCCGCCGCAGTGACCAGGTCGTGCCGGATCTGCGTGCTGCGCGACGCGAGATATGTGCTGATGGGAGACTTCAGAAAGTAGACGAGGACGCCGCCAAGAATGGCGAAGTTCACGATCTTCGCGATCGTCTGCACCAGTGTCTGTCCGTGTGGGGCCTCTGTCTCCGATGCCGCCGTTTCGTGCGACGCCTGCGCCGCAATGATGGCGGGGACCGTCGCGACGGAGAACACGATCGCGGCTGCCAGCGCCAGCGCGCGAATGCGCACGCCGGCTGGTCGATTGTGGCAGTCGAATCTCATATGCGGCGAATCACACATGTGTCAGGGATGCCCGGGAAATCAGGAGGCCTTGCGGCCCAGGATGCGTTCGGCGACGGCGGCGCCAAGCGATTCCGCCTCGGTCGAGAGACGGCGGCGGGCTTGGTCGGCTTCAGCCTGCAGTTTCGCGGACGCGGCGGCAATTTCTGCCTCCGCTTCCTCGCGCGTCCGCGCCAGAATCGCCGCCCGTTCGTCCATCGCGGTTCGGCGCATTTCATCCATCTGCCGGTAGAGTTCGGCGCGCGCCTCGCCGGTCTTGCGATCGAATTCCGCCGTCGCACGCTTGGCTTCGAGCGCGGATCGTTCCGCCAGCTCACGCGCCGACGTAATCGCACGCTGCCGTTCTTCCATGACCCGCAGCAACGGCTTGAAGAGCAGCCGATTGAGCACGGCGGTCAGTAACAGAACGAAAAAGATGACCCAGACGACCGACAGATCCGGGAGCAAGCAACCCTCCGGCGCGAGAACGCCCCTCTATTGACGTGGTTTTACGCGACAGACAAAACATTAATTTATACCATTCCGCCACAGTGCAAGGCAATCAGGTAACGGCTGGATCCCCCGGGCAACGTGAGGGATGTACCTTCGTTACACAACTCGAATACGAACCATCCCGGCAGCCGTGACACGACCGATGCGGGTCGATAAGACTCCTGCCGATGTCAGACTGGACTGCAGCGATTCGGCCTGGGCGGGCGCAACGGATATCAACAGTCCACCCGACGTTTGTGGGTCGTAAAGTAAATCGACGAGCGCCGGATCCACCCCGGACTCCGGCGTCACCCCGCTTCCGAAGTGCTCGCGGTTCGTGCGTGCACCACCGGGACTGTTGCCAGGCGCAAGCTCACGGGCCCCGTCGAGGATCGGCACACGCGCCGCCTCAATCTCGATCGAACACTTACTGGCCGCCGCCATTTCCGACGCGTGGCCGACGAGACCGAACCCCGTGATGTCGGTGCACGCGTGGACCGCACCGCGCGGCAACGTGTCGAGCACTCGCGCCGCGGCACGGTTCAAGGTCACCATCGATTGCGTCGCGGCGTCGATGGCGCCCTGCGGGGCGCGGCCGAATTTCAACGCCGTCGAAATAATGCCGGTGCCGATGGCTTTCGTCAGCAACAACACATCTCCCGGCTGCGCACCCCCATTCGCGAGGACGCGCGCGGGATCGACTTCGCCGGTCACCGCGTAACCAAACTTGATTTCGGGATCCTGAACCGTGTGGCCGCCGAGAAGCACGACTTCCGCTTCGCGAAGTTTGTCCAGTCCACCCGCGAAGATGCTGCGAAGGATCTCGCGCTCGGCGTCTTTGGGAAACGCGGCAATGGCAAGAGCCGTCAATGGACGGCCGCCCATCGCATACACATCGCTCAACGCATTCGCGGCCGCGATTTGGCCGTAGAGGAACGGATCGTCGACGATCGGCGTGAAGAAATCCACCGTCTGGACGAGCGCACGGTCTTCGCTGATTCTGTACACACCGGCATCGTCCGAAGTCCGATAGTCGATAAGGACCCGGTCGTCGTGTTGTAACGGCAAATCGCCCAGTACCTGAGCGAGCTCACCCGCAGCGAGCTTGCTCGCTCAACCGGCGCAGGCGGCGTAATCGGTGAGGCGTTTTTTCATAGTCCTTTCAATCAGCAATCAGCAATCAACAATCAGCACTTTCAGCGCTCACTCATGGCCCCCGGTGAGCATCTCAAAGAGGCGCTGCAGTTCTTCTTCCGATCCGAAATCAATTTCGATCTGCCCGCCCTTGCGCTTTCGTTCGATTCGCACCCGCGTGCCAAGCGCAAATCTCAGACGCTCTTCCGCGGCTCGGGTGTGCACGTCTTTTTCGACCGGCGTTTTCGCAGGTACTGGCTCGGTGGCGCGCTTCACCAGCGCTTCTGTTTCACGGACTGAGAGATTCCTGGTCGTGATGTCTTTGGAGATTCGCAGTTGCGACGCTTCGTCAGGAAGCGCGAGCAAGGCGCGCGCGTGTCCCATCGACAGCGCACCCGAGCCGACACCGGATCGGATCTCCAGGGGGAGCTTCAACAGCCTGACGTAGTTGGCGATCGACGAGCGATCTTTGCCGACCGCGTCGGCGATCTGCTCTTGCGTGAGGTGGTACTCATCGGCGAGGCGACGATACGCGTGCGCCTCTTCGATCGGATTCAGATCTTCGCGCTGAATGTTTTCGATGAGCGCGGCCGCGAGAAGCTTGTCGTCGGGCACATCGCGGACGACCACCGGCACTTTGAGAAGGCCGGCGCGTTGCGACGCGCGCCAGCGGCGCTCTCCGGCCACGATCTCGTATCCGCCTTCGACTCGACGGACGACAATCGGCTGAATGATGCCGTTGGCTCGTATCGATCGCGCCAGCTCGTCGATCTTCGTTTCATCCATCGAGGTGCGAGGCTGAAACGCGTTCGGCCGGAGAAGATCGGTGTCGACGTCGAGGGCGCGTTCGCTGACCGACGGTGCCGAGCCGTCGGGAATGAGCGCGGAGAGACCTCGTCCAAGTGCCGGGCGTTTGTCAGCCATGCTGCTGCTCCGTCGTTTCTGCGGTGGCGCGATCGCGGGCCAGGACCTCGCGGGCGAGCGCGAGGTAGGCTTCCGCGCCGCGGGACTTGACGTCGTAGAGGATTGCGGGGATGCCGTGACTCGGCGCCTCGCCGAGCCTGATGTTGCGTGGAATGACCGTATTGAAGACGCGGTCCTGAAAGAACGCGCGGATGTCGCGCGACACCTGCTGACCCAGATTCGTTCGCTCGTCGTACATCGTCATCAACACGCCGGCGATGTCGAGCGACGGATTGAACGCCGCGCGCACTCGTCGAAGTGTCGCGACGAGATCGGCGAGTCCCTCGAGCGCAAAGTATTCACAGTTGAGCGGAATGAACACGGCGTCGGCGGCAACCAGCGCGTTGAGCGTCAAGAGTCCAAGCGACGGCGGGGTGTCGATCAGGATGTAATCGAATTCGCCCCGCAGTCGATCGAGACAGGCGCGAAGGCGATGCTCGCGTTTCGGCAGCGTCACGAGATCGATTTCAGCGCCGGTGAGATTTCGATCGGCGGGTATGAGCGAGAGACCCTGGATCGCGGTCTTCACCACGAATTGCGAGACGTCCTCAACGTCGGAGGTCAGCGCCTGATAGATGGTCCCGGCCGGCGCGGCTTGCCCCTTGAGTCCGACCCCGCTTGTCAGATTTGACTGCGGATCCAGATCCACGAGCAGGACCCGCTGCTCGGCCATCGCCAACGACGTCCCGAGATTAATGGCGGTCGTCGTTTTCCCGACACCACCCTTCTGGTTTGCAACTGCTCGTATCTTTGCCGTGGGTTGCATTTAGGTTAAATGACCAATGCTTGGCCTACGAGTCGCTGGAGTGAGAATAGCACCGTCTGGCTTTTGTGCTTTTCCCTTTTCCCTGTTCCCTTTTCCCTTCTGCCTTTTCCCTTTTCCCTTTTAATGCGGAGACAGAATGTTCCACGTGGAACATTCAAATAACCTTTTGAAGCAGGGTCAGTCGACTCTGCAGCGTTTCAATAAGAGGCACGGTGGCCACCCATCGTAGTGGCGGCACTACCTCAGGCGCATCAGGACCGCCCGGACCCCTGAATAAGAACAGCAAACCACCTCTTCGCACGAAAGCTTGCAAAGTAAAAAGAGTCCGAACCTCAACCCGCACCGCACGGAGAGACAGAACATCGAAGGTTTCGTGTAACTCGGGCCTGGCTAGGAGCTCCTCGTAGCGCGCCGTCTCAACGGCCGTTCGTTCCAAACGGAGCGCGCGCACGGCCTCCCGAAGAAACGCCGATTTCCGAGCCTTCGCCTCGACCATCGTTAGCCTGAGCCCAGGGGCGCAGAGTTTCATCGGAATCGCCGGCGAGCCACCCCCCGACCCAATATCCATGAGACTTGCGTCAGCAGAAGGAAAGTGCCGAGCAGCCGCGATGGGTTCCAAGAGGAGCCGGTCGATCGCCTCGTCCGGGTTGTCGAGTGCGGTCAGATTGATCTTGCGATTCCAGCGCTCAAGCAGCTCGTAGTAGGCCGAGAGCTGCGCAACCAAGTCCTCTGGGAGGAAAACACCGGCTTTTCGAGCTCGCTTGGTCAGTCGAGTGCGAAAATCACGCGGTGCCACGCCATGAGATTAGCAGAGGAGGTGACGACGGTCGAGGTGAGTGGCGACCAAGGCTACGGCCGCAGGAGTCACGCCGGGAATCCGTGAGGCTTGCCCCAGCGTTGCGGGTCGAATCTGCGTCAATCTATCGACCATTTCCCGCGAGAGTCCTGGGATCCCGGCAAACACAAAATCGCGCGGAATAGGCCTGGATTCCTGCCGGCGTTGCCGATCCACGACAATCGCCTGCCGGCGGAGATACCCTTCGTACTTGAACTCGGTCTCGACGCTCGCGACATCAATCGTGGCGTCGCGTTGCTCCACCAGAAGCGATATTTGGCCCTGGGCGGCGAGATCCGCGAGTCGCACATCCGGCTGCTTGAGCGCGCGCGCAGCGGGGAGTCGCTCCCCGGAATCGAGCGCCACGGTCGTTCGACGGACTGTCTCGAGATTCCGGTCGAACCTGGAGCGCCTGGCCTGAAAGCGTTCCCATCGTTCCGACTTCACAAGGCCGATCTCGCGTGCGCGGCCAGTCAGGCGAAGATCGGCATTGTCGATTCGCAGCAGCAGCCGGTGCTCCGCGCGGGAGGTGAACATCCGGTACGGCTCCAGGCATCCGCGAGTCGTCAGATCGTCGATCAGGATGCCGATGTAGGCTTCGTCACGCCTGAGCGTCAGGGACCTGCCTGGAGGAAGTGCTGCATTGATCCCCGCGATCAGACCCTGAGCGGCCGCTTCCTCGTATCCAGATGTTCCGTTGATCTGTCCGGCGAGGAACAAACCCTCTACTCGCTTGGTCTGCAGGCTGGATGTCAGTTCGGTCGGCTGGATGAAGTCATACTCGACGGCGTAACCAGGCCGGAGCATGACGCAATCCTCGAGCCCTGGCAACGAGTGCACCAGCTCCTGCTGTACGTCCGCCGGAAGGCTCATCGAGAACCCGTTGACGTATATTTCGTCGACATCGAGGCCTTCGGGCTCCAGAAAGATCTGATGGCGCTCCCGATGTGGGAACCGCATGACTTTATCTTCGAGAGAGGGGCAATACCGAGGGCCGATCCCTCGAATCTGGCCGTTGAACAGGGGAGACTTGTCGATGTTGGTGCGTACGAGGTCGTGGACGCGATCCGTCGTGTAGAGAACGTGACAATCGATCTGGGGTCGATCGATGGATTCCGTGTCGAAGGAAAAAGGGACAGGCGGACTGTCTCCCCGCTCGACATTGAAACGGGAAAAGTCGATGCTCCGTCGATCGAGACGTGGCGGTGTCCCGGTCTTCAATCGTCCCCATTCGAACCCGAACGACTTCAGAGATTCCGCGAGATGATGCGACGGAGGTTCGCCGGCGCGGCCCGCAGGTCGCTGTTCGGGGCCGATGTGCGTCAGTCCGTTCAAGAAGGTCCCCGTCGTGACGACGAGCGAGCGGCATGAGTATCGCTCTCCTGTTTCGAGCTCGAGCCCATGGACACGCCCATTCGACGTGAGAATCCGCGCCGCCTTCCCGAAGATCCAATCGATGTGCGGCTCCGCTTCGAGCGCTGACTTCACCCACGCGCTGTAGCGACGTTTGTCGGCCTGGGCGCGCGGGGACCAAACCGCGGGTCCGCGGCTTCTGTTCAGGAGCTTGAATTGAATGCCGGTGGCGTCGATGGCGCGTCCCATCAGTCCGCCGAGCGCATCGATTTCGCGAACGAGATGTCCCTTGGCCGTACCTCCGACGGCAGGATTGCAGGGCATGTGTGCAATCGTCGCGTCCGAGAGCGTGCAGATCGCCACGTCGGACCCGAGCTGCGCCGCGGCCCACGCCGCCTCGACTCCAGCATGGCCGGCACCGATCACAATCACGTCGAATGCGTTCTTACTTTGTGATGCCAATTACTTTCCTATACAGAACTTGCTGAAGATTTCGTCGAGGACGGCGTCGGCCGTGCGAATACCGGTCACCTCCTCGAGGATCGCTCGCGCCTCCGCAAGATCGGCGGCGACGAACTCTTCCGACGTGCGATCGCCAGCCGCGGCGGCCGCGCGATGCAACACCGCGCCCGCCTTCGCCAGCAGGTCGACGTGGCGCGCATTCGTCACCGCTGGCGTGTCGTGCAGTCGCTCGGAACCAGAGAGTGCGGTCGCGATGGCGCAACGGAGTCGATCCACACCTTCGCCGGTCGTTGCTGACACGGGGAGCGCGGGAGCATCGAGATCGCCGGGAGTCCAACTCGGAGGCAGGTCACTCTTACTGGCCACCACAAGACGCGGCCTGCCGGTCGTGGCCTCCACCAGTGCGTGATCGTCTTCATTGAGCGGTCGCGAACGATCGATCAACACCACTGCGAGATCGGCGACCTCTTCGGCCGCTCGGGCGCGCGCGATCCCTTCTTGCTCGACCATGTCACTCGGAGCACCGTGAAGCCCCGCCGTGTCGACGAGCGTCACCGCCATCCCTTCAATCTCGATCAGCTCGGTCACGAGATCGCGGGTGGTTCCAGGAATATCGGTCACGATGGCGCGACCTGATCCGGCGAGGCAATTGAACAGGCTGGATTTTCCCGCATTCGGCCTGCCCAGGATGACGACCTGTGCGCCTTCCCGTACGAGACGTCCGCGCCGCGCATCGTCGAGCAGCAGCTCGATTTGACGGCAGACCGCAAGAATCTCCTGGGCTGCCGAGCCGGGCGCTATGAAGTGGTATCCCTCTTCTGGAAAGTCGAGAGACGCCTCGAGCCGCGCGGACAATTCGAAGAGTGCGGCATCGATCTCGCGAATCCTGGTCGTCAGCGTGCCTTCGAGCTGATCGAACGCGGCACGCGCCTGGAGCGGCGTCACCGCGTCGATGAGATCCCGCACTGCCTCGGCCTGCACCAGGTCGATGCGCCCATGCAGGTACGCGCGGAAGGTAAATTCTCCGGGGGCCGCAAGCCGCGCGCCCCCGTGCATCGCACCTTCGACGATGGCGTGCAGAACCACGGGGCTGCCGTGCGCGCTGATCTCGACGACGTCTTCGCCGGTGTAGGAGTGCGGCGCCGGAAAGAACGTGACGACCGCTCGATCGAGCGCGATCCCGTCAGCGCGAATATCGGTGAGCGTCGCGTGCCGCGCGGCAAACGGCGCCGAGTGACCGGCAACCCTCGCGGCCACTTCCTGCGCCAGTGGCCCGCTGATGCGGACGACGCCAATGCCGCCACGGCCCGACGGCGTTGCGATCGCGACGATGGTGTCGGACGGGGAGAACATCCAAGCTTCGCTTCTGAAATTGTTGAGTCCTGATTGTTGACTGCTGATTGCTGATTGACGCGGGGACTTTCAATCAGCAATCAGCCATCGAAAATCGACAATTTCCTGCGGCGGTCGACAGATCAGCGTCTCACCGAGATAATGACCGTCTTCAAAAACGCATCGCCAATACTTTCCGACGCCATCTGCGGATCTTCTGCGACCGTGAGATGCACGAGCCGTCGCGCGTAGGGATTGAGCGGGCCCATTTCCTGGGGACCTGCGGTGCGCGCCTTTTCCATCATGTAGCGCGCCATCTGCCGCAGCTCGGCGTCCTTCGCCTTCCGGTAATCCATGCAGTCGACGACGAATGAGCGATCGTCTTTGAGTTCGCGGCGGAAGGCAGTGTTGACGATCTGTTGAAGCGCATCGAGGGCCTCCGCTTTGCGACGGAGAAGCGCCTCACCGCCTTCACCCGACAACTCGACACGGATATTGTCGGCAACGTCGATGACTGTCACTTCGAGCGGCATCCCCATCGCCGCGACGGTCTGTTTCGTGAACTCACGAACTTTTTCGTGAACGTCCATTACTTCCGCTCCTTGACGGCCTCCGTCCGGCCGCCTCCGACGTTCTTCATTTTTCGCTCCGCCGGGGGGCGGGCCGTTCGCGTTTTCATCGGCCCGATCAATCGATTGGTCAACGCCTGCTGCCCGATCGCCCACAAATTACTCGTCGTCCAGTAGACAACCAGGCCGCTCGGCATGAAGAGCAGCCACGACATCATGATGATCGGCATCAACAGCATCATGCGCTGCTGCATCGCGTCGCCGGTCGTGGGTGTCATCTTGGTCTGAACGAACTGCGTGATTCCCATCAAGACCGGTGTGATGTAGAGCGGATCACGAATCGAGAGATCGTGGATCCATCCGATGAACGGAGCACCACGCAGCTCGATGGCAACCGAGAGCATCGAATAAAACGCGAGCAGGACCGGGAACGTGAGCAGCATCGGCACACAGCCGCTGGCGGGATTGACGCCGGCCTCGCGATAGAGGCTCATCAACTCGGTGTTCATCTTCTGCTTCGCCGGATCGGTCATCTTCAGATTCGCGTAGCGATCCTGGATCGCTTTCACCTGCGGCTGAATCTCCTGCATCTTCCGCATCGACACGACGCTCTTGTGCCTCAGCGGGAACATCGCAATGTTGATGAGGATGGTCAGAATGATGATCGAGAATCCGTAATTGCCGACATAGCCGTTCACCCACTTGAGCGCGCGAAGCAGGGGAACGACCAGCCACGCGAACATCCCGAAATGGATCGATCGCACAAGATCGCGATCGACCGATGCGAGCACGTCGAAGTCTTTCGGGCCGAGAAAGTAACGCGCTTTGACCGGGGTCGTGTTGAACCGTGCCGACCAATCGACGAAGTGCGCAACCGTTGCACCGGTCAGCGGCACCTCGAGCGTTCGGTACTCGACGTGGATCGGTTGAGGGCCAGGCAGGGTCGCCGCAAGGAAGTAATGGTCATCGACACCGGCGAAGGGGAGGACGCCATCCTGGACAGCGTTCTCCGCCACCTTGTTCGGACTGATTCGACTCACCGATCCGCCGCGATAAAAAATCGGCTGCGACGCCTGATCGTAACTGCTCGAACCGGCCGCGACACCGCTTCCAATCCCAGGCCCCCACTGAACCGTCGGGTGAAGGTCCTTGCCCGATCGCTGCACGGTTGCGGAGAAGTCGATCGCGTAGGGCTGGTCGGCCGTAAAGCGGAATTCTTTTTTTGCCGTCAGGCCGCTTGCGTCTGCGTATTCGAACGTCAGCGTCGATTGACCCGACGTGAGGTCGATTCGGTCGGTGCCCGGCTTGAACAACCCATTCGCCAGCGTCGCATCGCTGGCTTGATCTCCCACCGACAGCGTGAACGGGCGCGGCGTTCCAGCCGGAACAGTGTGTGGGATCAACTCGAGAGGCTGCTTCGCCACGTCCTGATACTTCTTCAGGCGCCAGCTTTTCAACACGCCACCACGGGTCGAGAACACCGCACTCACCGATGAGCTCTCGACCGGTATGTCGCGTTCGCTTGCGTCCGCCACAAGCGGCGCAGCCGCCGGCGAAATTGGAGGTGCCGCTTCCGCAGGCTGCTGTGTCGCCGCAGACGCACCGGTGGGCGGCACGGTCGACGTCGCGGTCGAAGAGGCAGTGGGTGAGGGTTTGGAAGCGCCTGTTCCGGTACCGGTTGCGGGCTTCGGCGGCGGAAACATCACCTGGTAGGCGTACAGAACGATGAACGAGAGGATGACCGCGATCAGAACCCGCTTTTCCATTGAACGTCTTTATCGAGAATGCCGGGTGTCGGCGGGGACTGGGTCCAGGCCGTGGCCGCCAAGCGGGTGACAGCGCGCGATGCGCGCGGCCGCCAGCAAGGACCCGCGAATGACCCCGAATCGGTGAATCGCTTCCGCCGCATAGTCGGAGCACGACGGCAGATACCGGCACGAGCCGGCAAACATCGGAGAAATCAGGAGCTTATACGAACGGATCGCCGCGAGTGCAAGGGTTGCCGCGAGCCGGGGCCGATCAGCGGGAGACACTGGATGTTGGTGCGAACAGCCGCGCTGCGCATCGTTTGACCGTGGCGCGGAAATCGGATTCAAGGCTGGAATAGGTGGCATCGAACATCTCACGCCGGGGGATCACCACGACGTCGAGACCCTGGTCAGGCGGCAGCAGATCTGATCGCCTGAAAACCTCTCGTATCAATCTCTTAGCGCGGTTTCTCCGGACTGCGTCGCCCAGCTTTCGCGACGCCACGATTCCCAGTCTGGCTACCCCGGCCTCGTTGGGTGCCATCAGCACCGTAAAATACTGGCCCTTGGCGCGGTGTGACCGATCGAAAACGCGTTGAAACTCGTCGTGGCGCCTCACCCGGCGCGCCTTCGTGAAGCGCTCGGAACGCCGTCCCATCTTCCCGGACTGGTGGCTCTATCCGACGGGTTTACGAGGAGGAAACCGTCAGCCGTTTACGGCCCTTGGCGCGACGCCGTTTCAAGACATGGCGTCCGTTCTTCGTTGCCATACGCACAAGAAAACCATGCGTGCGTTTTCGGCGCCGGCGGTTTGGCTGGAACGTCACACTCATTGTCGCGAACCCCTGCAGCGGAAGAAAGAGAGCGGAGAAACTTAAATAGTAATCAAACGCTCCAAACGGTGTCAATCGCGAGAGAAGGTTGTGGCACGCCGAAACCGTGTGCTACAGTCGCTACCCCCGCGGCACCCGGCCGTAGGGTCACCCCCCGAAGTTTTCCACAACTGTGGAAAAAAATGTGGAAAAGCGCAGGTTTTCAGGCTTTCGACCGTCCGGATACCTCATGAAGCCCAGTTTTGTCTGGCTTGGGACGGAAAAGTGACCAATTTCGACAGATTGAGCGGCAACTTCTCGGGGATTTCCGGGTAATTCCGACTCACGGGGCCGGAGTGTTACACCATGGGCGCACTTTCCGCGGCAGGCGTGCAAATGACCGGCAGTATCTGGGACCATGTCCTTTCCCGCGTCGAGACGAAGGTCAACCGACACATCTTCTACACCTGGTTCAAGCCGACCACGTTCATTCGCGATGATGGATCGACGCTGCGGATCCGGGTCCCCAACTCGTATTTTCGCGACTGGCTGACCAAGCATTACGCGGCGGTGCTCGATGAGGCGCTCGGAGAGGTCAACCGCAGAGGCACTGCCATCGTGTTCATCTCCGAATCGGCCGAGGTGGCCGAGCCGACGGTTGCCGCCCCGCCCACTCCGCCGCCGGCGCCGGCGATGTTTTCCGGCGCGGCCGAGAATGGCGACGACGCGCCCTCCGGCAGTCTCGCGCCCCGCTATTCGTTCGACACCTTCATCGTCGGACCATCAAATCAGTTCGCGCACGCGGCATGCCGGGCTGTCGCCGAGACGCCGTCGCGTTCGTACAACCCGTTGTTCATCTATGGCGGCGTGGGACTGGGCAAGACTCACTTGATGCACGCCATCGGTCACTACGTGTTGAATCATCTCCGCCCGCAGAAGTTGACCTACATCTCGTCCGAACGGTTCATGAACGAGATGATCAACGCCGTGCGATATGACCGCGTGCTCGATTTTCGTGAACGATATCGGAGCGTCGACATTCTGCTGGTCGATGACATTCAGTTTCTCGCGGGAAAGGAAGGCACACAGACCGAGTTCTTCCATACGTTCAACTCGCTCTACGACTCGCAGAAACAGATTGTCATCAGCAGCGATTGCCCGCCGCACGAAATCCCGCAGCTCGAAGAGCGCCTGCGATCACGGTTCGAGTGGGGACTCATCGCCGACATCCAACCGCCCGACCTCGAGACCAAGGTTGCCATCCTCAAGAAGAAGGCGGAGACCGAAGGCATTCCGCTACCCGACAACGTTTCGATTTATATCGCCGGCAAAATCAAATCCAACATCCGCGAACTCGAAGGCTCGCTGATTCGATTGATCGCTTATGCGTCGCTGACGGGGAGAGAGATTTCGTTGCCGCTCGCGCAGGATGTGCTGAGAAATGTTCTGCAGCATGATGAGCGCGCGGTCACCATCGAGGGGATTCAGAAATTCGTCTCCGACTATTACCAGTTGAAACACGGTGAACTCAAGTCGAGAAACAACTCGAAATCGATCGCCATGCCCAGGCAGATCGCGATGTATCTCTGCAAGAGCTTGACGAGCGCGTCACTGCCGGAAATCGGTCGCAGCTTTGGTGGGAAACATCATTCGACGGTCATCCATTCGATCCGG
>Ga0075425_100003452_pt1 | contig 16074 bp, 22 predicted proteins | sample SoiMethybrSBSTD4_FD_75300 | JGI IMG/M metagenome (GOLD analysis project Ga0075425, IMG submission 75300) | Bulk soil microbial communities from a Populus tree surrounding site in Tennessee, USA - Soil MetaG P. TD hybrid SBSTD4 | ecosystem: Environmental > Terrestrial > Soil > Tree plantation... | reverse complement strand
GCTACCAGATGTTCGAGTGCAACACGGACGGCGTGATCACCTTCGAGAAGAGAAATGGTCCGTGCCCGCCTGGGCCGAACCCCTGGAATGTCTACTACCCCTATCCCTATCTCTTCCCAGTGACAACCTATCCTCAGCCGCGGACGACCGTCCTGGTCGCTCAGGAACCGGCACCGGCCGCTCCCACGGCGAAGGAGATCGCGCCTTATGCGATCGGCGCCGTTGCGGTCGCCGGGATCCTCTACGCGATCTTCAAGTAATTCTGGCGGAGGGGACAGGGGTCGAACCTGCAAGCCGGCTTGCGCCGGCTGTCTCGTTTCCAACGAGGTGGGCCTGCCAATGCCCAACCCCTCCAAGTGCACGTTGAGACGCCGCTCGGGTAAATACCCATAGCTCGTAAGCCGTCACGCCCTTCACGCATTCCCATGCCAGCTTCGCACGGTCCTGGTGCTGCCAGTGAGCAACGGCGTCTCGACATGCACTGATTTTGGCGGAGACGGGGGGACTCGAACCCACCGCCCCGGTTTCCCGGGTCCAACGTTTTCAAGACGTGGCGGCATGCCCACTGCCTTCATCTCCGGGTATAATTACAGTACGAAAGGTTTCCCTCTCTCGCACCCGGGACTTTTCCTCCGAAGAGTCCTGGGTGTTTCTTTTTAGAGAATCTCTGTTGCATGAGCAGATGGATTCTCGCCGCCTTACGCGATCGCCTGGGAGCCCTTCTGGATGAAGAGCGTGAGGCCGACGCCCGTCAGGACGACGTCGACCAGCACAGAGATCGCATTGGCGGGCGCCGGGCCGGTGAACTGGTTCCGGAGCCCGTTGATGCCCGCGCCGCCGACCACGGCGCCGCCGAGCAGCAACAGCCAGTCCATTCCGGTCAGCGACCCCGGCGAGCCGAGCTGCTGACGCGGAGCGGCAAAACCGGCCGTCGGACGATATGCAGGAGCCTGGTAACCGATCATCTTGATACCCCCCAATAAGGAAAGTATACCGGCCTTGAGGCTCTGCATCAATCCAGAATTCTGGAGGAGGGGACCGGAGTCGAACCGGCAAAGCCTCTTTCGAGACCTACTCGTTTTCGAAACGAGCGGACCTGCCTATGTACCAACCCCTCCGAGGTCAGTCGATGATCTTGACGATCTGCTGCCGATCGTTGACGACCAGGATCCTGGCGTCTTCCCAGAGCGTGCTTTCGAGAGCCGCTTCCTCGGCCGCCATGGCCTTTTCCTTGAGGATGTACGGCTGGCCCAGCGTCACCCAGCGGTCGCCGGCGCGGGCCTCCACGATGTACTTCACGGTGTTCCTGTCCTTCCTTGGGGTAGATGAAATGGTACCGGCCCCCAGAGCTGCCCTGGGATCTCTCACTTATGAAGCGAGCATTCTACTGTTGAACTAGGCCGGCGTGATAAATATTTGGAGCTGGCAGCCGGACTTGCACCGGCAACCGCCTGTTTACAAAACAGGTGCTCTACTATTGAGCTATGCCAGCATGTGGTACACTGCAAGCACCGAATCCCGCTCGAGGCCCGGGGATGTTCCCCGGGCTTTTTCTTTTCTGGACACCTCGCTACTGTTCCCGTATCTTGTTCGCACGAATCCCAATTTCGGGATTCGCCGATCCCTCAAATGCCACGGCCTGTCGCCGTGGTTTTTTATTTCTGGAGCCAACAGCGGGAGTCGAACCCGCACTTCCAGTTTACCGAACTGGCGGTCTACCGCTAACCTATGCTGGCAAAAATGGGAGCGGGGCCCCGAAACACACTCCGTGAAAGCACACACCCTCACGACGCGCAACCCGAAACCCCGCCACCAGAGTTAGGGGTCCATCTCAGCCGTCGCAAGGATTATATCCCAGGTCCGTACTTTTTGATGAGCCAGATGATCAGGGCGGCCGCGGCCAGGATCCACATCCAGCAGCCGATCGGCATCCTGGACTGCATTCTCCCGATGGGCTTCTCCGTCGCGATGCTGGCACGGCGCTTCTTTTCCTCCTCGGCCATCTTCTTGGCGTTCCGGAGGATTTCGTCTTTGTTGGGTCCCATGGCGGAATCATAGCAAACAAGATTGGTCGGCGCGGAGGGAATCGCACCCCCATCTTCTGCATGTCGCGCAGATATTCTGCTATTGAAATACGCGCCGTGGACCGGAGCTCGGGAACCGAACCCGACCGACTGTCATGCTGGGAGCGACCCAGCCAGCCGTCAGCCGACCTGTCTCCGGATGATTTTGGTCGGGCTCGCCGGACTTGCACCGGCCTGCTCCTGTACCCCAAACAGGCGGGACGCTATCTTCCCTTGAGCCCGAGATTGAAAAGATTGGTCAGGCACACTGGACTTGCACCAGTCTATCTCCTGCTTCCAAGGCAGGCGGCCCGCTATCTGACCCTGTGCCTGATGAATTTTTGGTCAGGGACCCCGGACTCGCACCGGGCCTATGCCTGTATCCGAAACAGGTGGGGCGCTATCTCCCCATGTCCCTGGAATGGTCGGGCTGGCCGGGATCGAACCGGCGGTCTCTTCGTCCCGAACGAAGCGGATTACCCCTTTCCTACAGCCCGGCGTGTTTCTTGGCGAGCTTGATGTACGTATTGAAGTGCTTCGTCTTCTTCGAGCAGACCGCGCAGGCGATGGGTAGGTTCTGGAGGCTTTTGCTCCTCATCCAATGATGGTTTCCGAAGAAGCAAAGAGTCCGGGAGAGCCATCTCCACTGAGGCCATTGTCGCCAGGACGGTTCTACGTATGGCACCCTGCCATTGTACCATGATTTTTTGGGGTGACCGACGGGGATCGAACCCGCACCCTCTGGGCCACAACCAGATGTGCAAACCATTACACCACGGCCACCGTATGGTCGGCCCGGCAGGAGTCGCACCTGCGTTTTTCGCTTATCAAGCGAACGTTCTGCTGTTGAACTACGAGCCGATGGGAAATATTGGAGCGGCCGACGGGATTTGAACCCGTGCTTAGAACATGGCAAGTTCTCGTGCTACCAAGCTACACCACGGCCGCATCTAGAGAGCTTTGGTTGCCTCGCTCGGATTCGAACCGAGATCTCCGGCTTCAAAGACCGGCGTCCTACCAATTAGACAGACGAGGCAGTGGTGGGGCCGTGCGGTATCGCGCCGCTTAGTCCAAACGGACGCCTGTTTTACAGACAGGTGGAGATCCTTCTCTCCAAGCGACCCCATTTGAGAGCAATTGACGATCAAGGCAACAACCGGTCGAGTCGAACGACCACCTCCGGCTTGCGCCGGCGTGCAGACCGCTACACCAGGCTTCGTAAGTGGTAGAAGAAGTAACCTCAATCTGCAGCTCTCGAATATTTGGTGGACCGGATGGGAGTCGCACCCACCACACGCTGCTTGCAAGGCAGTGTCGCCACTACGGTACATGCCGGCCCAGGTCTGATGATGCTAAATTTTGGTGGAACCAGCGAGAATCGAACTCGCGTCTCCGGTATGCGAAACCGGCGCTCTCCCTGCTGAGCTATGGCCCCTTGTGAGCGCAATCATTAAGCAGCGACTTGCCCACGGCTTTCGCCGTGTCGGGCTTCGAGCCCAGGCTCCGAAGTAACGCCGCTAGTCAGCGCTCGAATATTATGCGGGCAATTACGGCCAAGGCCATGTCGATTTGGGAGGAGTCGAACCTCCTTCTCCGGCTTGCGCCGGCGTGTTACCACAAACACCTCACGCTCAACCCGTCCGCTTTCGCGGTGGAGGAAGGTTCGACGGACCTTCCTTTTCGGGGGTTTTGTAGGGCGAAGTAACCTCGATCCATCAGCCCGCGAATTTTTATAGGGGCAATTGTCGAACAAGCCACTGAGTGTGCTACCGGTACACCACATCGACCTTGCGGCCGAAGCCTGGAGTCGAACCAGGTCCTCCAGATTAAGAGTCTGGTGAAGTAAGCTCGCTCTGCAGCCCCTGAAGATTTATGGAGGCGATGGTGGACAAGGAGTGCCGGCCACCCGGCGGTCTTCCCGAGGGAAGACTTGGAGTCGAACCAAGAAGTATCCTCGTCCTTCAGCCTCCGAATTTTGGTTGCGGGGGCAGGATTTGAACCTGCGGTTTCCAGGTTATGAGCCTGGCGAGTTACCGGGCTACTCCACCCCGCGTCGTATAAGGGAATCTTGGTAGCGACAGGCGGGAGTCGAACCCGCTATCCCCAGCTTATGAGACTGGTGAGGTCACCGTGCCTCTCCTGCGCAAGCTTTCTGGTGGAAGCACGGGGACTTGAACCCCGATCCCCAGCATGCCATGCTGGTGTCCTACCAATTGGACGATGCCCCCAAATATTTGGTGCCGGCCGCGGGTGTCGCACCCGCCACCTCCCGCTTTTCAGACGGGCGCTCTACTGCTGAGCTAGACCGGCTTGTATAATGCTTGGAGATTAGGAGAATTCGAATGCTTGCCGTGACGGACAAGAACTTCAGCGAAGTCCTGGGGGCGCCGCTCGCGATCGTCGACTTCTGGCACCCCGAATGCACCCATTGCGTCGACTTCAAGCCCGTGATCGAGCAGGCTGCCAACGATTACAACGATTCCGTTCTGATCGTGGGCGCCCGGATCGACCAGTGCAAGAAGTCGGCCGATGGCTATGACATCGATGGGCTGCCGGCGCTCGTCTTCTTCAAGGAAGGCCAGGAAGTCCACCGCACCGAAGGCGAGATGACCAGGGAACAGCTCCAGGCTCTAATCGCCAAGCATCTCGGCGCGTAAGACTGGTTCCCAGATAGGGATTCGAACCCCAATTTACAGATTCAGAGTCTGTCGTCCTACCAGTTAGACGATCTGGGAGTATCGAGACTAAGTTTTGGCCCCCCGGACGGGAGTCGCACCCGCTTTCTCCGGCGTGACAAGCCGGCGCCTCCACTGCTTCGGCTTCCGGGGGTTTTCTTTTGGCGATCCCTACGGGAGTCGAACCCGTCCTTCTACCGTGACAAGGTAGCGTACTGCCGACATACTCAGGGACCGTTTGAATCTTCCAGTGTTTTAGCCAGGACAAGGCGGTCCAGACCAATCGCGAAGCCGGCACCTTCGGCGTAGCGGCCGCCGCCACAGACCTGCTTCTGGGCGCCCAGGATCGGGCAGCGGATTTCGAAGCCGTCATCGACGTAATAGGCCAGGCCCCGTTTCGCTCGGTCGTCCACCTCGAGGCCTTTGACCACGCTCGCCACAAGGCCCTTGGCGATCGCCAGGAGTTCCGGGATCGCGTCAGAACGGGGATTGAGGACCTCGACCCCGATCTGCGTGAATTCGCGGTAGCGGCCGGCCTGCGGCCGCTCGTAGCGGTAGCAGCGGGCCTCGTACCAGATCCGGACGTCCTTCCTCTGGGACCAGGGCCCTCGAGCCAGGAGTTGGCAGGTTGCCGTCCCTTCAGGCCGAAGGCAGAGGTTCCTGGCCTTCTTGTCCGGGAAGATGTACATCTGGCCCAGGATCTCCGGCCCCATCTTCTCGCTGTAGACCTCGGCAGGCTCGATCGCCGGCAGGATGATCTCCTCGAAGCCCGCGCCTTCGAGCTTATCCCGGAAGGCCTCCGTGAAGCCGCCTCCGGAGCCTCGCTTCATCGCCGCCGATGATACGGACGCCGCGCGCCATGAGCTCGATGGACAGGTCCACGGTCTTCTCCTTGAATTTGGCAGGCCAGGAGGGAATCGCACCCCCACCCGCTGACTTGGAAACAGCGATGCTGCTCTTACACCACTGGCCTATGGATCAAGATAGTGGGCTCCCTGGTGGTCAGTTATTCCCCGGCTGGGACCACTCCGCGGATGCCGGGCCAGATGCTACCTGCACAGGAGCCCTTTGGTAGCCCACGGTCTTGATGCATAGATTGGACGGGGCGATGGGAGTCGAACCCACACCTCAACGTTGGGAACGTCGCTTGCTGCCGCTACAACACGCCCCGATCTAAACTCTTGGAAGACTGGAAGATGACCCTCGTTCACCCCACCCCTGCAGCCGTACGGCATCGGTGAAATCGCAGATCATATTGGGACAGTCGATGATCTTGGACAGCCTGCCGTCCTTCAGGATCTCGATCTCCTCGGGGTCGATCGAGACGACCTGGCTGCAGAGCGGGCAGGCGATGAAGATGCGTTGTTTCCCGGTGCGCCAGAGGTACCAGGATCCGGGTTGAAGTGTCTTGTCTTCCGGAAACTCCACCACAGGGCCCCCAAGACATTCTTCAAGATGCCTTCTCCGCCAACCTCTGGAGGAGAGCCCCGGTCGTACGCTCTTATTGTAGGCGAAAAGCGCCGCTCATTCTATTTCTAAAAATATTGGTGCGGTCAGCGGGAGTCGCACCCGCGCGTCCAGTTTGGAAAACTGGCATGCTACTGTAACATCTTGACCGCATGGTGGAGCCGGGGGGCTTTGCAACCCCCGTCCGAAGATCACAGTCTAGGGGCATCTACGTGTGTATCTGATGATTCTGCCTTGCGGCTCTCGAAGCTCCGCTCGCTCACCAGCAAGTTTGCGGGCTTCACGTTCCACTTGTTCTTATCCCCGGAAGGTAGGAATCACCTTACGGGTAGCGACCGATTATTAACGTCGCACCCAGGCTATCGGCGTCACTAGGGGCGACGACACGGCTAGGCCGCGCGAGCGAGCTGGCTCTTGCCAGTTAGGTTTTTACCGGATGTTTTACGTGGCCAACCGGCGTCCACGACACGCAGCTTTCCTGTCTTGGATCCCCGTCGAGACTATTTCGGCCCCGAAAGGCGCCCTGAGCCCAGGGCGCCAAATGCCAAACCGCCACCCGCTCAAGTGGCAGCTTGAAGTTTTTGGACGAAGAGATAGAATGAGGTCCGGGGGCACCAGCTTTCCCAGCCGGTGCCCCCGGCCTTTCGCTCTTTAGATTCAGGCCCGATTGTCAAAACGCTGCGTCTTAACCACGCAGCACACTTCTCGGTAGGCACGGGGGCGTACCCCATCGCTCCTACTGAGGACTTCTCAGCACGGCCCGTCGGAGACTTCTCCGACGGGCCAAAATTTTTACTTCACCCGGAAAAACAAAAAACCCCGCGTCCGTTTCCGGGCGCGGGGTTTTCGGTTTTTTCGTTTTTTACGCCACCGTGTCTCCGCGCCCATCTTGTCCCCACACGGTGGCTCGTTCGATCTCCGCGGGGAACTTCCCATTCGTGCGGAGATACGAACCCTGGTGCGGGCGATCTACGGACAGACTCAGATCGCACCGCAAGGTTGTCCTTGCTTGCGTTTTTCTTGAGTCCATCGCGCGGAACATTGAAGGTCAGCTCCTTCCAACGGTTCGAACAGCTATTACAGTAAACACGGTACAAGCGAAAAGGTTCGGTGTCAAGCGCAAAATAAATTTTTCGCCGGATTCTTCCCGACGTGCCTGGAGGCGCCGTGGTATTGCTGGATCCAATTGGCGATCGCAGTCGCAAAGATTTCGTAATCGTCCGCGCAGCCGAAGCCGCGGGTATTGATGTCCTTCGCCTGGGTGCCGCAGCGTGGGCAGCAGATCATGTTCGTCGCGATCTGCGAGACGTCGATGTTCGGGCTTGGGGCGCAGGCTTCGCAGAAGTTCAGCTCGAGATAGGCGTTCCCGACCTTGATGGTCATATGGACGGGAGGGTTCGGAGCCTGACACTTCGAACAGATCAAGATCCCATGCAGCCCTTGGCCCATTCGGCAATCGGCACCGGACCCAGCGGGCAGGTCGGAGGAAGTGGAGCCGGAGCTTTCGCTGTCGGAATAGGCTTCTGCGCAGGAGGCATCGCCGCGAACGGCTGGCCCGGGAAAGCTCCAGTCGGAGGAGACGCCGTCGTCATGCTCTGCGGAGGCGGAAGAACGGGAACAAAGGAGCCGCCGCCGGTTGCGGGCATCGGCTCGATATTACTCACAGGCATTGATTCCCCTCCAGTCGGCGAGACCGTACCAGTGCTTCCCGAAGGCGGCGTCGTACCAGTGCTTCCCGAAGGCGGTGTCGTCCCGGTTCCTCCGGAAGGAGGCGTTGTTCCAGTCCCTCCACCTGGAGGCGGTGCAACAGTCGCGGCACCTGCATTCCCACAACGCGAATCGCCTGGCTGAGCTCTCGTGACATCCGAAAGAAGAGACAGGCACGAAGCATTGAAATGGGTTCCAATCACGGCGCCCGTTACATAATCGAAAAGCGTCACGCCGCGTTCATCGAAACAGGCGAGTACGGGTTTCCCCCGCGGTCCATTCGGATCCTTGGGGGCTAGATATTCGCCTGGAATATCACAAAGGCCTCCAACCCCCGTCGCTTGAGGAACAGGGCAGGGAGGAAAGCTCCCAATCTTTATGCCGGGGTATTTTCCTTCTGGACGGAGAACAGCTTTCTCGACCAAAGTCATGTCCGGATTGTAGACGTCGTAAAGATCCGGGCCGTTGACGCATGCGATTAGCTGCGGCGCGGGAGCCGGTTCAGGAGTTGTCGCGGGTGCTGGGGCCGGCGCTGGTGCCGGCGGCGGCGGCAGATCCTTCACCCAGGCGCCGAGAGAGTAGAAAGAAAGCCTGCGGACTCTTCCTTCCATCTGAATGGGAGCGGCAGGCGGCGTATAGCACTCCGGATGCACCCATTCTCCACGAGGATTCTGAACGCAGTCGGGAACATTGGGAGTCGCCCCGGTGCTGTTCCACGTATTGATGCATTCGCCCGTCGAATGATCGAAGCATTTGGTGCCATCCGGGCTGTTGCAGCAGCTCGGCGGTTGACTGAGGTGCGCTATCGGGCGTCCGAGCTCGTATCCACGTCTCAGGCGTGCCTCGCCCAGGAAGGGTGACGGCTGGCGTAGGTCCTGCATGCGCGATCCGAGGCCCCCATAAATGGGGCCGCAGTCAGCAAGTCTAAGAGAAATAGGACCGAGCCATCCGTTCATCACTTACCAAGCTGTAAAACTGATCTGATCGAGCTTCTTTCCGGTATCGCTCGAGGAAGTCCGCGCAAGCAGCGTGGCCGTGATGTCCTGGCTTCTGTAGGACTGGATCTGCAGCATGGATTCCAGAACCTTGACCGGCTGATATCCGGGAATGACTTTGCTTTCTCCGGGCGCAAGTTCAAGAACGTAGCTGGTCGAAAAGTTGGAGACCTCGGGATCTCCCACCCAGGGCCTGGAAGTCTGCTCCGTCCGGAATTCGACGAGGACGGTCATCGGCTTCGGACCGGTGTTCGTCACCATGAACTTGATCTTGAAGGTCCGTTTGCCTTCAAAGACCGCCTGCCAAGCAGCCCCGATATCTGCCTGGCCCTTATCGGACGGCTCTAGGATCTTGCCGGTGATGAAGGAGATGTCGCTGACCTGCTGATCAGGGGGCGTCGTAAAGCTTTGAACGGTCGGAGTTCCTCGTCCGGTGACCGCTTCGTAGATCTTGTAGAGACCAAGACCGATCATTCCGACGCCGCCGACCAGGGCAACAGGTTCGCCAACTCCAGGAATGAACCTGGAAACCAGAGCCAACCCGATTCCACCGATCCCGATTACCACTCCATCCTTGGCGCTCTCAGGAGAGAACCCCGTGATGGTATTGGGAGCCTCCGGAGTGACGGTGATCTGAGGGAAAGCTTCCGTGACTCCCAGATGCGGACGACGCGCAGCCGAAGGCCGATAAATGCCCTGGACCGACCGACGGGGGCCGCCTAGTGATGGTCTCCGATCAGCTAGGCTGAGAGCCACCGGACCGAGCCATGCATTCATCGCGCCTCTGATTATACATTGGCCGTGTTGGGAATGCTCGTCTCGGACACGACCTGCTGCTTCTCGATCGGCGGAATGTTCTTCGGCGGCTCCGAATTCGTGGCCGCAACTCCGATCCCGAAGAGGAGGAGCGACGTGGCGCCGGCGAAGATCACGGGCATCCAGCTCTTGAAGACCCAGTAGAGGGACGCCGACGTCAGCGCCGACACGCCCAGAGAGATCCAGAGGCCTTCCATCGAACGAGCCTTCGCTTCAGGCTGCGAGGCGAACGTCTTCATCGTGAAGTAGCTCGGGCAGATCGCGGAATGGATGCCCGCGATGGAAATCGCCGACAGTACCGCGACTCCGAGCATCTGCGTCTCGGCGTTGGACATGGCGCCCATGGACACGCGCGAGGTGCCTAACCCCTTCTTATAAGGGGCCCATCCGGAAGGTTTCGTAAGTGTCATCGCCGTAATCTCTCCTATGAAACGACAAGATAGCGTTGCGCCATCAGCACTGGGTTCTCCCCAGCCATACGCTGTTTATAGACGGATAGAGCGACGTCCACGTACTTCACGTTCCAGGCCCACGTCGAGATCGGCATGTTGATGTCGATATCTCGCGTCTGCCCAGGACCGACCGTGACCTGAAGAGGGAACGTCGTGCGGGCCGCATTGCCGAACGGCAGCGGCGATTCGTTTGCGACGATCTGCAGGTAGAACGTCGCCGGGGCCGCGGATGGATTGTAGACCTGAACCCGGATCGGATAGCTCGAAGCGAAGGGCCAGATATTGACCGATTCGCCTTCTCCAGGATAGGTCACCTGGCCGCTGATACCGTCGAAAATCCCTTGGTCTGAAACAGCAACTCCAGCCGGTGCGCTGACCGCCGCGGCGCCGCCGGGAGCTGTGGGAGCTGTCGTGGTTGGGGCAGAGCCAGGCGCCGCCGGAGCCGATGGGGCGGCGGCATGAGCCTTCGGCAGAATCAGGTTCGTGATACCGGCGACCGCAAGGCCAGCGCCAAGAACCAGTGCCGTGGTTTTTGCGAATCCTTCCGGAAGCTGAGGCCGGAGCAGAAAGGAAAGCCCGGAGCCGAGGAATAGCCCAATCGAAAGCGGAAGGCCGCCCAGTTCCACGTTGACCGGAACCTGCACGTTTACATCAGGCTTGAAGTCCACTTTCGGGTCGAACGCGACCATCTGACCCATGCGGCGGCCGAGCTTGGGGCGGAGTGGTAGCGGAGGCAGAAGCCGTGGTCCGGAGTGAAGCAGCATCCGAATCTCCGCTGTTTGCGCGACCTGGATCGAACCAGGGAAGCTGCCGATGATCTTCGGCAGCTTCCCCCGGGTTCGGAAGATCTTAGATGAACGCGTCCACGAGGCTCAGGATCGCCGTCGCGGCCAGGCCGCCGGCCAGCACGCCCAGGGCAGTCTTGTTCTTCTTCGACTGGCCGGGCATGTTGTACAGCGCGTACGCCGCACCGCCGCCGAGGGCGACGCCGGTGGTGAGCTTCATGAGGTTCTCACGACCGACCGGGGTCGTGGGGCTCATCTGGAGCTGACCGAGGGTCGACGGCGCATAGCCGTTCCGGGGCGCGATCTGCTGAGGAACGCGGGAGTACTGGTACATGGTGCTCTCCTATTTCTTCTTCGTGGCCATAACCACGGCGATGATGGCGCCCACCCCGAGCAGCCCTACGATCGCCGCCGTGCCCGGCGACATACCGAGAATATTGTTTTGACCGGAAGCATAGGCGGCAGCGGCCGCTGCCTGAGCCTGCGCGGCCGCAGTGGCAGCCTGGGCCTTCGCCTGCGCTTCCTTGGCGGCAGCATCTTCCTTCGCCTTTTCGGCCTGGAAGTAGGCTGCCGTGCCGGTCGCGGCGGCATTCGCGATGTCGCCGAAGACGTTTCCTGTTCCAGCTTGGCCCAGGCTCAGATTAGGAGACCAGGCGTCGCGAACCCAGGATGTTTCAAAAAGAGTTCTCATAAGATCTCCTAGAGCCAGCCGGCGGGTGGCCCCCAAGCCACCGCTCGAACCGGATATCTGCGTCTACATACCATCGTCTCTTCAGGATCGCCTGGAATCTTCTTGCAGATGATCTCGTCGTTCCTGGGCACGACGTTCAGAGGCCAGAACCAAGGGGCCACGTTGACCCCAAAGAATGAGCCTCCGAATATTCCGCTACCATCTCCGTCATGAATGATCGGAGGAACGGAAACGATAGGCCCGATCTCTCCTTCTCCCTCAGAAGGCGTCGATTCCAGGACGCTAGGTCCCATGAACCCTCCACCGAAGGGTCCAGGCGGTCCAGAATAGACTCCTGTACCACCGGGGGCATAGGATGAGCCCCCCGAGCCGCTGGGACTGCCTCCGAAGCTGCCGCCGCCGCCAGGACCACCGCCTGCACCGCCGCCACTCCAACCGAGCTTCGTGCTCCGTGTGGCGCCGTATAGAGCCGCAGCAGCGGCTCCAACAGTCAGGCCTCCCAGGAAGGCGACGAGATCGAAGCGCATCTCTTAGCGTCTCCCTGCCATGACCATGGGCGCTGAAGTGGGCGCCGGGATGAGCAGCGCGGCGGTTGTTCCGGCCAGTCGGACCAGTCCGGACAGCACGCCCGCTACGCCCACCGTCCAGCCGATCGCACGCTGGAGGTCCTTCTTGCTCTTGTCCATGCCGTAGGACACTCCGACATAAGCCGTCGCCGCCGACAGCCCCGTCAGCATGAGCCCCGTCAGTACAACGATCGGCTTGATCGCGGATGCAGGTCCTGCCGCCTGAACGGAAGGCGACGGGGTCGTCGTGGGCGTCTGATCTCCAGTCACCTCGAACGGATTGATGAATGGAGAGAACTGGCCCAGTCCGATCCTGGCCGGCTCGATCGTCCGATTGTACGGCGTGAAGGGCCTCATGCGGGGTTCACCTGGACCTGCGGCAGCGCGATCGAACGCGTGATGCCGGTCTTGGTGCCGAGGTAGAGCAGCCCGAGCAGCGCGCCGCCGACACCGCCGACCCAGCCGGCCGCCCGCTGCAGCTTCGGCGTGCTCTTGTTCATGCCCGCGCGGACGCCGGTCCACGCGGCCGCCGCGGAGACGCCCAGAACGGCGACGGTCTCGAGGAATCCAGGAACGCCCGTGTAGGACGTGGTGGTCACGACAGGCACGATGGGAGCCGCCGCAGGCGCAGCCGGAGCTGCAGCAGGAGCGGGAGCCGCGGCCGGAGCCGCCTGACCCATGTACCGACCACGCGAGTAAACCGGCTCGAAGGCGATCATCTTTCTCCCCTTTATAAAAATAAGGCCATTACTTCTTGCTGAACACTCCGAAGGCGGCCAGACCCGCCACCGCGAGCGCGCCGATCGTGACCGGCATCACCCAGGCCGGAACCTGGCTGATGGTGGTCGTCCGCTCGATCACCTGGGGCTCCGGCAGGATGCCGTACGTGTCTTCCGCGTACTTGACATCCTTGGCGAAGCTCGAGTTGAAGTCCGCGAGCCTGCCGGGACGGTTCTTGGCGGGTCCAGGCGCCGTGTAGATGTCGTAGTTGATCGGCGTGTAGCTATCCGCGTTCGCGAGGTCGGACGCGACCACGTTACGCGCATAGAGCGACTTGTCCTTGTTGTCCGGCTCGGTCAAGCCGTAGTCAGCGATGATCTGCTCGCGGGCAGCCTTATTGCCGATACGCTTGACCCGCTCGACCAAGCTGTCATATTTGGAGAGCTCGTCTTTCGCCTGCGTATAGCGAGCCAGTCCGGTCGTGTTCACGCCCAGGCTGGACCCCCCCAGGGAGTTCCGACCCACGCTGAAAGAATCGGTCGCGCTGCCGTGGAACATCGTTCCACGAGGACCGTTGAAACCACCGATCGAAGCCATCCGCAAAGGGATCATGAATTCCTCCTAATCTCCGCCCAACAGCAGAGCACCGATAATCAAAGCTCCAAGACCGATCCCGGCTGGAATCAGCCAACCGGGCACTTCCGTCGGAGTAGCAGCCGTTGCAGTCTGTGCGATGGCCTCCGGCGCCTGGAGAAGGCCATAGGTTTTCTCGCCGTACTCCACATCCTTACGGAAGTCGGAGTTCCAGTTTTCCAGCTTGGTAACCTTGTCCTGCTGCTGGGTATCTTCGAAGATCTTGTAATTGACCGGAGTGAAGCTCTCCGCTTCGGAAACCTTGTATGCAACCGAATTGCGGCGGAAGAGCGCGCCGTTCTCATCTTCGGGCTTCGTGTGGTACTTGGCGGCAAGCTGCTCGCGGTAGGTCTTGTCCGCGATCAGTTGCGTGCGCGTCCAGAGATCGTCGTAGGCCGCCACCCCTGCCTTTGCCCGGGTGAACCATTTCTGCTCATCCTCGCCAAGCTGACGCTTGGGAAGAGTGGAGGACATGACCGGCGCAAAACCGGACCTATGGAACATGGAGCCGCCCATGTTCGCGTTTCTTCCGATAGGGGCTCCGGAGAGATTCATCTAAGCCTTCCCTCCGTAGACGTACGTAACGAGCGCCGCGATCCCGAGCGCTCCGGTGACGACCACGACGGGAAGCAGCCATGTCGGGCCCGGATCTGGCGGAGGAGGAGGCACAACGCCGTGGGTCACCGGCAGAACACCGGCCTTGGCTGAGGCGTTCGCGACCATCGCCTGAAAGTCACGGTTGATCGATTCGAGTTTCTCGATCTTGTCCGTCCGGCTCGACACCTGATAAGCGTTGACGTTCGCAGGAATGTATGATTCCACGTCCTCTCGAATGTCCGTCAGCACCTGCTGGGCGGCATTGGCGGGAGTACCATCGACGATCGGAGATCCGAGCCAGTTCTGGATGTTCTGGCGCTCCGTCTGATCGGCGAGCCGATTTACGCGAGCGAACAGATCGTCGTATTTCGCCAGGCCTTCTTTTGCCCTGTCGTACCAATCGGAAGGAGTAGTGAGGCTATCCGCGCCGAGAGTCCTGTGAAAACTCTGGCTCTGCTGAACCGAAGACCCGAAAAGCGAAGGCCGGGAGGTCCTCCCGGATATCGCCGCAGGTCTCAGAAGAAGCATCATGATCTCCTAGCTCGCAACAGCCACCAGAAGGGCGATGGCTGCAAGCGCTCCCGCTCCAATCAGAAGCGGACTTGGAGACGAAGGATTAGGAAGCGCGGCGATCGGGCCCGGAGGCACTACTGCGGCCGGCGGGATGACGCCAACGCATGCTTCCAGCTTCGACAGATAATCCGCTTCGGATCTTGTGAGAGGCGCGGACGACTCGATACCGAGAACCGCTTTCTCGAGCTTCGAGGCGACCGAGTCGCTCACGTCTCCAGGAACTCCTTGGCTGATGCAGTCGGTCTTGTTGACCATCGCATACTTCATCTTTTCGTAGGAGGCCTTCGCTTGATCCGGAGTGAGGCGGGAAGCGATGATGACGCAGGTATCGCCGTTGCACTCGGTATCGGCCGCACCTAGAAGCGGACCACGACCGTACCAGCCGTCGCGATTGAAATAGCCCGTTGGGCTCATCCCGCCGCGCCAGAACATTGCAAAGAATCTCCGCGGGCGGATTTAGTTCAATGCAAGATTGCCGCGAGGCAGCTCTTGCGGCGTCGGGGGAGGACGCCTTGGGAACTGCCTGAATATTACTATAGGGAAGCCTGTAAGAAAAGCCCTTTTTAGAGAAAAATCGACGCCGGGCTGCAGGCCTATTTCTTCCGGAACACGGCCCAGAGAGCGACTCCGGCGCTGATCAGGCCCATCGTCCCAACCACGAGAGCTACTTTCGTGGGCATCCCCAGCATCGTCGGAGGCAGCTCGTAGCCGAGAACCGAGACCGGCGCGACCGGCATGGCGGGAGCAGTCGTGGTGCCCGTGGAAACAGGATCAGGTTGCCTCACGCCGGCTACCCATCTTCCGGCGGTCAGATTCTTCGGATCCGCCTTGAACGAGCCGTAGACCTGGTCGACGACGTTCACCCAGCCGAACGTCTTGTGCTCCTCATCCGAGAGAGATGCCCAGGTGGTGGGATCCTCGTTCTGGAGTCTGTCGCGGAAGGCGACCATGCCCGGCCGCTGAGCCTGGAAGTTGATCCATTTGGTGAAGAACGGAGAAATGACGACGTCGGAACCTTGAGCCATCTCCAGTTCGGTGGGCTTCAGCTTCGCGAGCGGATTGGCGATCAGCCAGGCATCGATCTCGTCCGCTTCTGTGAGCGCACGATTGATGGCGACCAGATAGTGGTCGCGATCCGCCTTCGAGAGGGTCTGTCCCATCACGAAGCGCTGACCGATCCGGAATCCGGATCTTGGCTGAACGCCGCCCAGAAAAATCGTATTCATTGACCTCACCGATGAAAGATGGCGATCATCGCCGCGATGATTCCCGCTGCGGCGCCGCCGGTTACGAGGGCCTGTCCCGTCGTGGGGCCGGTGCCGGGCTCGGGGTTA
>Ga0075425_100003451_pt1 | contig 16074 bp, 13 predicted proteins | sample SoiMethybrSBSTD4_FD_75300 | JGI IMG/M metagenome (GOLD analysis project Ga0075425, IMG submission 75300) | Bulk soil microbial communities from a Populus tree surrounding site in Tennessee, USA - Soil MetaG P. TD hybrid SBSTD4 | ecosystem: Environmental > Terrestrial > Soil > Tree plantation... | reverse complement strand
CCAGGGTGATCGACGGTTCGGCCGACGTAAGTTCGGCCCAGCTGCCGGCAGTCATCGAAGCGGCAAGAGTTGCTAAAGTGGATCCGGCCTGCGCGTTAGTGACTCGATTTTGGATAAATATGATTGGGAAGAGGAACAGTACAAGGAACAGAATGGGCCATTTCGATTTGCGCACCGGTACTCCTAGCAAATTCTCTTTATACGAGCCTCCGTTGGAGCCCGCAGAGTGCACGCCTTACAATCCGGATACCAGTCCATAACAAAGCCGGTGGTAGGGTGGGCTTTCAAACCGGCTAGCCGTTGAATCCAGACATGATACGGCCATTGAAACACGCCACGGACATTGGCTACAGATAGTGAACCTGACAAAAACTTCCAACAACTTGATTCACATGATTGCAAATTATTCAATGCTGGGGTCTGAAACTTTTTTGGCCGGCCGGCAAGAAGCCACTTAATAAAGATTAATTAGGACTGGTTTACACGGCTTGTTTGAATGTCCTGGGAAGCCTTGGACATTCAAAGGAGCGGACGGCGTGGACTATTTCATTCTGCTCCGAAGTCGACAGATCGTTGTAAAAGGGCAATCTCAGGAGGCACTCGCCAAGTTGTTCGGAGACTGGACACTGTCCAGCGTAGCCACCAAATGTCCGGCCCATTGGTGACAAGTGAAGCGGGCTATAGTGAAAAACACTCAGGATTCCCTGTGATTTTAAACGTTCGATGAGTTGATTTCGTGCTTCAAGCGACGGGAGAACTAAATAGAACATGTGATACGGTTGTTCGCAATAAAAAGGGACGTTTGGTAACCGTATGCCCTGCTGCTCGGCCCAACCTGTGAGTTCACTATAGTAATGTTCCCAAATTCGTTTCCGCGCAGTGGTGATTTGTTCATGTTTTTCCAATTGAGCAAAGAGGAATGCTGCAAGTATGTCAGAAGGCAAGTAGCTCGACCCGATGTCAACCCATGTGTATTTGTCGACCTGCCCGCGAAAAAACTGGCTGCGGTTCGTTCCTTTCTCTCGAAGTATTTCTCCTCGTTCGATGTATTTTGGATCATTAATTACAATCGCGCCGCCTTCGCCGCAGATCACATTCTTTGTTTCGTGAAAACTCTGGCTGCCGAGTGAGCCGAACGTGCCAAGGTAGCGCCCTTTATAGCGGCCAAATAGGCCATGTGCATTATCTTCGATCACTGGGACGCCGTATCGCGACGCGATATCTAAAATCGTATCCATTTCACAGCCCACGCCTGCGTAGTGCACTGGCACGATGGCCTTCGTTCTCGATGTTATCAGCGCCTCCAGCTTAGTCTCGTCGAGGTTCAATGTGTCAGGACGCACATCAATGAAGACCGGTTTAGCCCCTCTCAAAACGAAAGCGTTGACCGTTGAAACGAACGTAAATGAAGGGACTATAACTTCATCTCCGGGTTTGATCTCAAGAAGCAAGGCAACCATTTCCAACGCGTGGGTGCACGAAGTGGTCAAGAGCACGCGAGCGGCCCCGAGTCGTTCCTGTAGCAACGTGTGACAACGCTGTGTAAACGCGCCGTCGCCGGCGGCGTGACCTTGGGATATTGCCTCGGCAACATACCGAAGCTCATTTCCGGTGAGACCTGGTTTGTTAAAAGGTATCCGATATTGGCTCATGTAGCCTCTTCTTAATGCGACTTAGTACTGTCGACTTGGATGGGTTTTGCGAATTAAAAGGTGATGGATTTGGGAGCGATAGCTAGCGAAGAAGTGCCTCCGCGGCAACTAAGTTCTGAAAGAGTGTTGGATCAAATCCACCGGTGGTTGCATTGGCATTCGTCTTTCGCCTTAGTCATGATTCAACCCAGGGTCTGACTCAAACGGTTAAGTACATCGGCAGCACACACTGGCTCGCCACCTTCTATCTGGATTTGTCTCAGCAACACGCAACCATCCGCGGTTAGGACGACCGAGCCTTCGCCTCGCCGAATTTCAACGACGCGGCCCGGGATTCTCCCCACATATCGCGGAAAGTTGTTCAATCGTTGCGCCGACCAAATGGTGAGCTTCTTTCCATTTAAATACGTATAGGCTCCAGGATATGGCTTGCCGCTGGCGCGGATCAGGTTGTAAATCCTGTCGGTGGGCAGATTCCAGTCAATCTGGTTATCTTGGGGCAGCCGCTTGCACGTGAACGTCGCAAGGGACTCGTCTTGAGGACGCCGCGGAGCAGTTCCGGCGAGCAATTGAGGAAAGTTCTTTTCTAATAAGTCCACATAGATATCGGTAACACTCTCTATTACCTCAGCAATGGTATCGTCTGGCCTGATCTCGATGCTTTTTTGATCGATGATGTCTCCGTTATCGACGCCTTCACTAATCGCGAATAGGGTCACTCCGGTTCGGCGTTCACCGTTCAGGATCGACCACACCGTTGGTGCAAAACCACGATATTCCGGCAGTAATGAATCGTGGAAAACGAAAGTACCTGCACGCGGGCGGAGATACACCGACTTTGGAATAATGTAACGCCAGCTGACAACTAGCATGAGATCCACGGGAGTGGATTCCCAAAAGGATGCTAGTCGAGTTTCACCGATGTGAGTAGCCTCGAAGAACTGACCAGCGACACTCAGCGTGAGTTCCTGAATATCGTCTAAGAACGGCGGCTCCCAGGCCTCCTCTCGAAAACTGAATACGATCAGACTTCCCTTTGGCAAAAGTTCCGTAAGTTTTCGAAGAAATCGATACCCACGGCGCGTTGCACAACACAACACAACCCGCACGATGATCTTCTATTTCTCCGCCGTCTCGCGAATCGCATATGGCGGCCGATCCATCGTACGGAAATGCATTCGCGCCAGATATTCACCGATAATTCCCAACGCAAAGAGCTGAGCTCCGGAAAAGATTGCAATGATCGATGCTAAGAATGGGAATCCAGCCACGACACTGCCGTACATCAAATATTTGCCCAAGACAAAACTCAATACGGCAATACCGAAGAAAGTAAATGCAAAACCAATAATGCTGGCTACCTGCAGCGGAAAGGTACTGAAACCGGTCATCATATTCATGGCATGGCGTACCAACTTACCGAGCGTATACCCTGAACTGCCGATGGTTCGGGAATCATGGCGCACTTTCGTCGCGGCGAAGTGGCCAGTACCCCAGGTCAATAGGACATCTATTGAGACATAAGGGCCTTTGTAATTAGCAAAGGCATCGCGAAGCTGAGTGCGGAATACACGATATGCGCTAACGGAACGCGCGGTTTCCGCACCCATCGCATTCTTCAGGGCGATCTTTGTGAGTGTCGATGCAAGGTCACGTAGTAAACCATGCTGCTGGTGTTCAGGCTGGCCATAGACAACATCAAAACCTGCGGAAAGAAGAGCAAGCATCTTAGGTATTTCTTCGGGTGGATTCTGGAGATCGTCATCCAGAGTGGCAATGGTGTCGTATTGTGCCGAGCGGATGCCGCAGAGCAGCGCATTATGCTGACCGAAATTACGCATGAGCCGAATCCCATGAACCCATGCATGGTCCCGCGCTAACTTGCTGATTACCTCCCAACTGTGATCCTTGCTGCAATCATCGACCAGAACGACTTCAAACTGAGTGACGCATAAAGACAACACGGACTCGATGCGCTCGACGACGATGGGTAAGCTATCTTGACTGTTGTAGACGGGAATTACGACGGAGATACCTTGACACAGATTTGGCATCAGACCGGAATCCAATCTGGTTCTTTGAAATGTCTGCTCGTTTGAGGTGGTCACCGCAGTTAAGTCCATACCGATGCTCCAAAAGTTTTCATCTTCTTGTGAACTTCGAAGTCTTACTGGGTCTTCAGCGTTAGCTGGCTCGGTGGATTGATAATTCTCAAGAACGGATCTGGATCGTCCAGGCGGTAAACTGGAACCAACGTGGCCGGAGGATCACTTCTAAGACCGGGCACAAAGTGATACTTCAAAATAATCTCATCCCCGGTGAGGTCTGCCAGGACGATCCGGTTATGGCCGCGCTCAATGACTCGGCCGGCACCCGAAATGAAGAAACTGAGAGGTTGGATAACCATGTATGTTTTTATTTCTCGGAACCCATCGAGCGGAACAACCCCGGGCATGGAATCAAAATATCGTTTGCTATCTTCGGAGTGAACGATGATCCAACCCACGTTGTACAGTTCGAGGTACCGTTGCATCTGATCGACGTTGATCGTGCCGATGGGTTTACGAAACAGTGTGCTGTCCCAGAAACCGGCGAAATGGTGGAATGGAAATGGCCCGCCGATGAATTCACGGTCCGACTGGAATGCGTAATAACCCAAGATGTGCGCACCGTCGTAAACGCGGCCTTTCGAATCCTCAAATAACACTCGAGCCTCTTTTGTTGTGTGCGCATTCAGCCATGGAAGAATCCATCCAGAATACGTACCGAGACCTTTCACCTCTGGGGTTTCTGTTCCGTAATGTCCGAATGGAGCAGGCGACATTTCGCGCCTCAGCTCATTGGCCATGTACGTACCGACGAGCACGAAGACACCAACCAGGAATTGTGCAGTCCACCGCACCACAGGCGTCATTCGGTTCTTCGAGTCATGCCTTATGATTTGCGCAAGCCCCATTGCAGCCGGAATCGTGAGAAGCAAGTAACCCACCGGTGCAAAGCGGTTCGGTTGAAATGATCTGAACGTTGTGACCACCGCTCCGACTGCAGCAAAGACAACCAGCGTCAGACCCGCCGATGTCCAAGCAAATGCGATTCGCTGCTGCTTCGGACTGGCGCTTCTTATGCACCCCCACAACGACGCGAGCAGCAACGGCGCATACAGCGGCGATCCATGCGCATCGGATTTGCCATACCACCCGAGCAATTCCTTACCGATCATGGTCACATCGACCAGGGATTGGTACGCCATTGTCGTTAATTCAGCGACCTTACCTTGTCGATACACTGGGTAAAGCCATATCAAGTTTGGGAGCAGAATTAGGAGTGGTAGGCCCAAAAGAACCGCAACCGACTTAGCACGGTTGATCGTTCTCCAATGCACCAGAACGTACCAACCCGCAGCACACATGACCGGTAATAGAAACAACGGATGATAAAACAGAGCGAAGGCACCGACGATACATAGCCAGAAGAACACTGTATGTGCTCGATGGGTCTCAAAGTACCGAACGATACCGGCCAGATAGGGAGGGAATAAATATGAGGCGAACACAAACGCTACCATCCCGGTGGTATGAAACCATCGAAACCAGGATGCCCACCACAGCAAAAACCCGAATGCAGACGCGATGGCGGTCGTTAATGTATCCAATTCCAACCATCGTGACGCGAGAGGAATACACACGACCGCAAGCAACGCCGCGAGTATTGAAAGGACCTTATAGATAACGATCTCACTGGCCCATCGATGAAACATAATGGCCACCAGAGCCCCGAGCTTTGCACTCGGATTCGAAGCGATTCCCCCAAGGTACCCCGCACCGAAGAAGGGATCGTAGCCGGTTAACTTGCCCTCCTGCGCCAAGTCGACAGCGACTTTCATTTCATACCAGTGAAATGCAGCATCGTTATGAAACAGTGGAGTGTCGGTCCATAGCTCGGTGATCGGAAACGAGATGGAAATTAGGACGGCCTGCATCAAAATAACGCAGCAAGTCACCAAGATCAGACCAGGGAATCTAGAAAAGGAGCGGTGCGTTTTCGCTTCTATGCTTGTGGGCTCGATCAATTCTGTAGCCATATTACAGTCCGTTATCGCGATGCCCTAGCCACCAAAGCCGTTGACAAAAGCGCAAAAACGACCAATTCTAATTCACCGAAAAGAGGCCGAAAGACATGCTTCCAAACAGAGTGGAGTCCGCAAACCGACCGATCCCGCGCGTGGTTGAATCCCGTACCGTCACAGTTGGCCAACAAGTACCAAAAGATTTTCGCGATGCATCAATTGAGTATCTATTTCCTTCACCGGTTATGCACTTCGATTGGCCGGAGAGCGACCGTCTCAACATGCGCTTGAAAGAGATCATCCTCGACATGCAGAAACGCAGCGCCGGCGTCGTTAAGACGAATCGTGGCGGATGGCAATCCGATACTGACTTGGAGATGTGGACGTATCCAGAGATCCACGACTTGATTGACAAAATCATCACTTTCGCAATTGAGTACATCGGCCGCACGTACGGAATTCGGGATCAACGACTCGACACAGGGTGGAGTATTCGTGCTTGGGCGAACGTGAATGAAAAGGGAAATTCCAACCGCACGCACGATCACGTGGGCCGGACATCATTCTTTTCCGGCATTTACTATGTCGATGTCGGGGACATTAATTTCTCCGACCTTTCCAGTGGGCACACGATATTCGAGGACTGGACCTATGCAGCCGTAAGTGTTTTGGACAATCCAAATCCATATCAGCGAGATTTTAGAATGGTCCCGCGAAATGGCCGGATGGTTCTCTTCCCAGCGGCTCTTATGCACTCCGTGCAGAAATATGAGGGTAGTCGCCAGCGCATTACAATTGCCTTCAATCTTCATCACCCGGGGTTCGCAGTACCACGACTCGTTTATCGAGAACGAGCGGTTAATTGGATGTGGTCCAACTTCCGTGGTGTCATGCTATTGAAATCAAAAATTCCGGAGAAGGCTATGGGACTCTGGTTAATCCCTCGGGTCCTGGCCTCAACTTCCCTACCGAGACCCGCATCTTTAGCCACTATAAGGCAATATGTTGCCACTGCGATCAGTCATTCTTTCGCGCTCGCGTCAGAACGATTTGAGAAGCTGAAGAGTTCTGATAGGTAACCAGGATCCGTGTACGTCAGCAAGGAATTTCTCGACATCATCAAGCCGCTGGACAGCAATTGGTCTATGGGAGTTGAGTTGGCCAGCCCGTTCATCTATAGCGTCATCCGGCTCGTTCGGCCAAGGTCCGTTTTGGAAATAGGTGCCGGGTATTCCTCGGCTTTCATCCTCCAGGCTATTGCTGACAACCTTGAAGACTTCAGACGTGAGTCGGAAGTGATGCAAACGCAGAGTCAAGCCGATCAGCAGGATCGCCTGCAATGGTTCAAGAACAAAGTTCTGCATGGGCGACACCCGTTCCCCCTCGCTCTTCGTGAATACTACGATGTGCCGTATGAGCCGATGCTGACGATCATCGATAACATGTCTCATTCGTCTGGAACAGCTGGCCAGGTGCAGAAAGTCGCGAATCGATTGGGCCTGAATCATCTGCTTCACTTTCAGCAAGGTGATTTTCGCGGAATGTCGAAAGCGTTTCGCGAGAAGACGCTGCCATTGGACTTTGTTTGGTTTGACTGCGGAGCGTATGAACAATACCGCGCTTTTCTAGAAGAGTATTGGAATCTCATCGAACCGAATGGAGGTCTCTTACTCCTGCATTCGACACTCACGAATTTTCAGCTCCGGTCGATCGTGCTGGATTTAAAGCTCAAGCAAGCTACCGACCACTTCAATAAATTCGAGATGCTGAGTCTTCTCGAGCCGCACAAATGGCGACAAAACAGCGTCACGCTTATTCGCATGCTCCCGAAAGATGGCGAAAAAATCTATACAGCGGAGCCATAAACCTGTGAGCCGGCCTAGATGCCGGATATTTTCCTTTAACTCTCACAAACGGTAAGTGACCAATGCCGAATTTGGTTGGAATCTGGAGCCCGGAACTTACGCGCGAGGCTATTCAACAAACGATCACAAAGCAGTTAGGTCGCGTGCGGGTCTCGGGCGCCGTATGCAGTGAATACGTAGCGATATTTCCGGGATTCGGCATGGCGCTACAGGATCACAATCTCTCGGAGAACGGTAGCCAGCCTGTTTTTAGTCCCGATGGAAAAGCAGCCGTTCTGCTCGATGGCGAAATAAATAATGCCTCAGAGTTACGCCATGAATTCGCCGGGGATCTCGATAACAAGCAACCGTCGTCAGCCGCGCTCGCGGCACAGTTGATTTTTCAGAAAGGTCCAGATGTGGCGCGCCGGTTCAATGGATTTTTCTGCGTACTCCTTTACGAAAGTACTGCTCGGCGGCTAAGCATCATCTCCGATCGATTTGGAGCACGTCCGCTCTTCTACGTCGAACGCCCGAAAACGTTTTTATTTGGAACCGAGCTGAAAGCTTTAACAGTGGCGGACCCGGTGTCGCGCAAGATCGACGAAATCGGAGTGACCGAGCTTTTCTGTTACGGTTCCCACTTCAGGGATCGGACATGGTTAGACGGCTATCTGAAGCTTCCCCCTGCCAGTATTCTAACGATCGATCCCGAAGAGATGAACATCGCTCGATACTGGAACTACGCATACGATGAACGAGCGAAAGAGCTCGATCAGAATACATACGCCTCGGTGTTCGGAATCTTACTTGATCGTGCGGTCGAGCGCCGCATGGGAGGCAGTAAACGTATCGGTATTTTTCTCAGCGGCGGCTACGACAGTCGATCCGTGGCTGCCGCAATTCGCAAACATCACCGGCCCTTGCCGGCTTTTACTTTCGGGCTCCCCGAATCTCGCGATGTTCAATTCGGCAAGATGCTGGCAGAACGATTGGGTCTCGATCATCGTGTCATCGACGGCGACAGGCCCTATCTCTACAAAAATTGCCGGTCGGTCGTGTGGCGAACCGAAGGCATGCTTCCTTTTGCAAATGCGACCTCGATCGACTTCCATGACATCCTGAAAGAAAAGATGGATATCATCCTCACCGGATTTCTTGGTGAGTTCGGCGGTTCTCATACATGGCCGCAACTTCTGATGGCAAGGTCACGCGGAGCGGCCATTGCGGCAATCTACAACCGCTTTCTTGCACGTAAGCTCGGCCTCGTGCAGCGGATCTTTCAACCGGCGTTCTTCAAGCGCGTATCAGCAGCCGTTCGTGAATCCTTTGATACGAGCTTCGAGCATGTGTCGAACGAGCGCCCGATGAACATAGCCGATACATGGAATTTCTTGAACCTCCAGCCCAGAGGAACCTTCCATGCACCTGCGGTAGATCGACACCGGTTCGAGATGCGTGCTCCGCATACAGATAATGACCTAATTGACTTTCTGCTTACGATCCCGCCGCCGGCACGGCTCGAGCAACGGGTATATAAGAAAATGATTTCCTACAGTTTTCCTGAAATCCGCTCAGTTCCCTGTACAAACAGCGCTCGTCCGATCGACCCGAATTTTGGGAGAGAATATTCGAGAATGGTGACCAGTTTCGTGGCCGGAAGAACGCTGGGTGTGTTTCGAAAATTGGTATCTGCAAGACAACCGCTGGGCCGAGAGTACCACGATCTCGCTGCTAATTTTCGTGCTGAACCGGAGCTGATGGATCAAATCCTCAGGCCGCTTTTACGCGATTCCGCTCTTCCCGAATCGATCTTCAACTACTCGGCGGTTGATCAGACCATGCGTGAGCACTACGAATCAAAAGCAAATCATGAACATGTTCTCGCACTGCTGATCTCCGTTGGTCTGGCACTCCGATTTTTCTTCTATGACGACCTGTCGGAAGCGCCAAGGAATCTGTTTGTTGGCTGATGCCTTCAACGGCGCTTCGCCGAACTAATCTCGTCTGCGTTTTGCCGTGAGTACTACGATGCTTACTGCAGCATTTCTTATTGTGCGGCCATCGCTGACTACCAATTGCACGACATAGCGGCCTGGCTTGGAAACAATCAATGTCGGCTGGAGTGTTTCTTTGCGAGCGAGTGTCGCGCCGTCTTTGGGCCCGTCCGCCCCCCATTGGAAGTGGGGTGGACTAGCCGCCGGCCAAACGATAGAACCCTGAAGCGGGATAATCCCCGGAGCTTTATCAGAAATCTGGTGCGCAAATTGGATCGTTTCACCCGGGGCGGTAATCGCTACAGAGAGATGTAGTATAAGCAGAAGAATCATAGCGATCGAAAGTAATGCCGGCGATGAGAGAACTGATTAGAAAAGCTAAACAACGCTGCTTTCCAAAAGGCATCCGTCGAACTGCCAACGCCTACGTTAATCGGCTGATTCATCGGGCGACGCGGAAAAGTCTGGCCCGTAGTTTTTCAGAATTGAGAATTGCGCGTGGCGCCGTCATCTGCGTTCACAGTGCGTTGAGTTCGCTCGGATATCTCGTCGATGGACCTGAGAGTGTGATCCACGCATTACAGGACGCAGTGCCAGACTGCACGATAATGATGCCCAGCTTTCCCGTTGACGAAACAGCTTTGAAGTATGTCTTGTCGGATCCGATTTATGATCCCGTCCACACGCCCTCGATGAGTGGCCTTCTGACGGAATGCATGCGCAAAATGCCAGGGGCTCGCAGGAGCCTGCACCCCACACACCCATGTATTGCCCTCGGTCCGGCAGCGGACGAACTGATCAGTGGTTCGGAACTTTCACTAACCCCGTTTGGCGATTCCTCCACTTACGGACGCTTCGGCAAGCGTGATGACGCGGTCCTCGTTCTGGTCCACACCAACAACACGAGCATCGTGCATCGCTTTCAGGAAATCGTCGACATGCCGAACCTGTTTCTGCCGGATTCATACCAGGTTCGAGGACTCGATAATCTGGGAGCAGTGCACTCCTACCATCTAAGAATCCACAATCCCCTGCTGCCGTTGTTTGTCGCGGTGGCACAGCACGAGAAAGGTTCCGAATATATGTGGTTCCCGGACTACGTGGTGCAATTCCCAACCGAGCACGAAGCTCAAATACTCCGGCGTCTGAAGGACGCGGAAGCGCGAGGTTTTATAGAAGATCGGCAGCGATACTTTTTTAGCAAAGGTATTTTTACGAAAGTACGCCATAAGAAGGCAGAGATTCTAGCAATTCGCGTAAAACCGTGGCAGGACCGGATCTGTCAGGATCTTCGAGCAAGCCTCACTCGGTTCCCTGACAGCTATGACATGGCGAAATTGCGTGCTGCAAAAGACGAGGGCTTATTAGCCCATTAGTCCGCACTGCCCGAGATCTTCAATTCGAGTAAGAGAGCGTCTACCAGAAATTTCGTTGCCCAATTCAAGATCATGAATCGCCCGTAATCTCCCCATGGTGGCCACGCACCTGGCAAGCCGCCACGCAAGCGCAAGTCGGAATTTCGAATATCGTGTCTGGCCAACAGGTACCGGTTAACGCGGTGTACTGCCTCTCTATATTTTTTCTCGCCTGTGATCAGAAACAACTCGCTCCATATGATCGATGTCTGCGCCGAACCGGTCAGACAGCACCAACGGGCGTAGGCACCGAATTCACAATCCTGCCGGCCCGGGATGAACCCATCGGGTGTCATTATGCGAATCTGAGCGTCCGCTGTTTTTCTAGCGGCTTCAATGAAATCCACACGTCCGGTCAATTTACCGATCTCGAGCAATCCGTGCATCGTGTAAGCGAGAGTATGTAACAACGGATGTTCAGGATCGGATAAGCAACACTCCCGGAACCAGCCGTTCGCATGCTGCCTCGAAACCGCATATTCGGCGCTGCGAATGCCTGCCTCGACATAGTCTTGCTTGCCCAGCAAGCGTCCCGTCTCGCACAGTGCCCATCCTGCTTTCACGTTATAGACCGTCGATGCCGGATCTGCGAATTTCGAGTTGCCACGGATCCAATGACCATCCGGTTCCTGAACGCTGATCAACCAGTCGGCGGCTCGGCGAGTGCTATCCTTGAACTGTTCGTCGGCAACTGAGCGGATCAGTGCATTCCAGCCAAGCATCACCATTCCGGTATTGAAAACGGCTGGTGTCGGATTCCGATTGAACTTACCGCCCATCACAGCGCCAGTCGCGAGCTGAATATCAGTCTCCCACCTGCCCATCTGGATGGCGCGATCGAGCACGTCCGGATCTCCGAACACTTCCCATAGTTCGACGAAGGTTCTGCAGATGTAGCCTGTGGTTTCGGGATAACTCTCCTGAAAATCCTGACCAAAGACAGCGCCATAAGAGACCCCGCGATCAGACCCAGTGTCTTGCGCACGTTTCAACCAGTCGATAGCAGCTTGAATGTGCGCGTGCGGGTCCATGTTCGAGGCGTCAGGTGAATAGATGCTGCCCAAGCGGCGCCTTTCTCGAACGTCTGCCGCTGCTCGCTTGAGGTGAGATGCTGTACTCCGAACAGATCTGAGTATCAAGCGTTCACCTCCATACATAGGGATTGCACGATCTGGCGCAAAACTCTCTCAAGGACTTCCGCGGCAGCTGCCCAGCTATAGCGGCTCTCGACGAGAGATCTCGCTTCGCGCGCGATCCGCTCTCGCAAAACCGGTTGCGTCAGGAGTTCTACGACGTGCGCCGCAAATTTTTCAGGATTGTCGGCGAGCAAGATGTTACGACGATGTTCCACGGGTAGTCCCTCGGCGCCAATGGTCGTTGAAACGACGGGCACGCCCATTGCCATTGCCTCGAAGATTTTGATGCGCGTACCACCACCGATGCGCAACGGCACAACGTAGACTGAGGAATCGTGAACGTAGGGACGAATGTCTTCAACCGTACCTGTCAGTTGAATCGCAGAATCACCTTCCTGTAGCGAAACAAGTTTCCGGGAAGGACTTCTTCCCACGACGCGAAGTGTGACGTTTGGGACGAGTTTCCGAATGAGTGGGAGAATAGACGCAGCAAAATAGAAAACCGCATCCTCGTTCGGTTTCCAATTCATCGAACCTGTAAAAACGAGCGAATGTTCGAGCGAAGCATTTGTTTGCGGGCGGAAATAATAGGGATCGACGCCTGTCGGTATCGTGGAAACCTTATCAGCCGGTAAATGCTTCAAAAATTCATTTCGATCCGCGTCAGAGACCGTGAGGACATGGTCTGCCAATGCGGTGAACCGACGCTCAAACCGTCCAACCGCGCGATGCTCGCGTACAGAGACAGCCTTCCAGAAGAAGTTATTATTGAACAGAATGTGGCGCTTCCAGATCGTAGCGTCCACATTGTGCGTGAACATTACTATCGGAATGCCGAGATTCCAAGGTATGACACCAGCAGTGTCCAGAAGGTCACATAACACCACGTCATATCGCCGCCTGGAAAGCATATTCCGCAGCCGATGTGCGACGTCGGGCCGGCAATACTTGGCCACGTGATACGGCCGGTTGCTGACGCTGTTGGCTGCATAAGTAAATATGTCGTGCACGCTGGTGCGTTCTGATACATCTAACGGAATGTATTCCGCCTCCTGAAACGGAGCCCCGAGACCGAAGTGCGGATCCGGCGTCATTGCGGAATAAAAAGTGAATAGGCTGACCTCGTGCCGCGTCGCAAGCTCGCGTGCAAGATTGAAACTGCGAATCTTGGCACCGGCATCGAGCGGCAGAAACCCACCGGATTTGACCCAGAGTACTTTCACGACTACCTGGAGCCGACGGCCAATGGAAGCTTCCTCTTCAGAACCGGCTCTTGAAGATTTGCGACGTCGATCAGATATTGGTTATCTCGGAGATTCGCAACCAACGTATCCCGCTGGACTAGATTGGTGCCGAGAACCAGCACGTCGCCATGCGCGACAACGCGTTCACGGTTTTCCTGCAGGAGGCTACCGATGTGCGGGATCGAAGATTGGATGAATTCTCTATTGGATCCGATCAACTGTCCAAGCGAAACGTTTTCATCCCAGATCTGGACATCGCAACCCTCCGCGATGAGCTTTTTGACGACGTGAACCATCGGACTTTCACGAAGATCGTCTGTGCCTGGCTTGAAGCTCAGCCCCAATACACCGATTTTGCGTTTCCCCAACGAGAGAATGGTTTCGGCCGCCCGCTCGATATGTTCGGTGTTACTTTCCAGAATTGAATCCAACATGGGTAGTTTTAAATCCAGCTCTCGGACACGATAGTTCAAAGCGCGAAGATCTTTCGGAAGACACGACCCCCCGAAGGCAAAACCCGGCCGTAAGTAGGCCTTGGACACGTTTAAACGATCATCCGACTTAAAGATGTCCATTACGAGTTGCGGTTCTACGCCCAGCGCGTTACAGACCGTTCCGATCTCGTTTGCAAAGGTGATTTTCAGCGCATGGAATGCATTACACGTGTACTTCACCATCTCTGCGGCAGGTATCGCCATTTCATACAAAGGTGCGGGAATGAAGTCGTAGACATCGCGAAGCGTTTCAGATTTCCGAGTGTCGTTTGTGCCGATGATTGTGAATGGCGGATTAAAGAAATCAGCGACCGCGGAGCCCTCACGTAAAAATTCGGGATTGAAATAAACTAAGAAATCTTTTCCCGCCTTCTTTGCGCTGGCGGCCTCAATCGTCGGAATGATCGTCTGCTCAGTTGTACCGGGAAGGACTGTACTCCTGATGACGATCCAATGACAGGAGTCCTTGTCCTTAAGTGCGCTCCCGATATCGACACAAACGTTGCGAATATGTGCGAGATCGAGCTTACCGTTCTTCTGGCTCGGCGTGCCGACGCAGACGAACGATATTTCTGACTCTCTAATGGCTTCTGTTGCATCACGAGTCGCGGAGATATAACCATCGAAACGCGCGTTCGAAATCATGTCCTGAACACCCGCTTCGATGATGGGACTGCTACCATCTTTCAGCCGCTGGACTTTGGTAACATTCGGATCCACACCGATGATCCGATGTCCGCGCGATGCAAAACAAGCCGCTGTAACTGATCCGACATATCCAAGCCCAAACACACTAATCGCTTTCATTCGCAAATCTCCATCAGAACTGTCAGGCTTCGCAGAAAGCCAGTTGGCTCTTCAGCAGACCTTCTAGAACCGTCATTGATTTCGGCCAGAGGTGGGATTTCTCGATCTGAGCCCGTGAAGACATTACTAAGCGGCGCCGCAAGCTATCGCTGCGAAGGACGCGAACAACGTGCTCGGCGAACGCGCCCGGATCAGAAGCGACTAGCAAATCTCGGCCTGGTACGACATCAACGCCTTTCGCGGCTTGAGGTGTTGCAACAACCGGGATGGCCATAGCCATCGATTCAAGAATTTTGTTCTGAGTCCCTCTTGCAATTCTCAGCGGGGCCACCGACACCCCGGCATCTCTCACGTGGGAGCGGATGTCGGCTACATGTCCCGTAACCGTTACGCCGGGAACTCTTGCAAGGTTGCGGACTCGAGCAGACGGATTTGATCCGATGATCCGGAATTCCGCGTCGGGCATTTCCCTGCGAACGAGAGGAAACACCTCCTGCGCAAAATAGCAGACGCCGTCAACATTAGGAAAATAGTGCATGCGACCGAGGAAGATGATTGCATTACCGCCGGAGTTTCCATTCCGAGTGAAGTATGTTGTATCGACGCCGTTTGGCACGACGGTGCACGGCTTTGCGGTTCCCAGATTTTCGAACTCTTCCTTTTCGACTTCGGTTGTTACCGTGCATTGATGGAAATGGGCGGCGATGTCTCTTTCGTACGCGCGCAGTTTTTTTGCCTCTAAGGCGTAACCATGAGACAGCGGAAAGCCCTTCCATTTTGCGTACTCGGCCCATTTGACGGAATCGATATCTCCATAGTCGAGAACGCGAAGACCGTCCGTGCATTGCAGCGCATATTGAGCTACGAATGCACAGTGCACCAGAACGACGTCGAAACGCGTTTGCTCAAGGAGTTCGTTAAGTTTTGTCGCGAGACCACGTGACCAGAAACTTGCGACGGAAGACGGCGTCGAGGTGGCCAGTGCCTTGCAGGCGTTGAGCCAACGGCTTGAGTCCGGAAGCACCTCAACGATCAATTGTTCGCAATACTTCGCTAAGCCCGCGCTCTCTACACGCTCCTGCTCGGTGTGCGCGAGACTGGCAACCACAACCGAGTGATTTTGGCTGAGATGCCGGACCATGTTGAACGCGCGGATCTTGCCACCACGGTTCGGAGGAAACGGCACTCTATGGCAGATCAATAATATCTTCATTTGTCTGGGGAATCATTTCGCAGTAAACGTACTGATCGTTTCGCGAACTGCTGGATGTTGGGCCGCTCCGGTCTGCGACTTCAAGCCGAATAATTTTTTCAACTCATTAGCGACACCCGACCAGCATTCGAGTTTGGCCCGGCGTAGTTCTTCAGCTTCCCGCCGGTATCGCGTCAGGTTCATCTTCATTTCATAGATGCCTCGCA
>Ga0075425_100003450_pt1 | contig 16075 bp, 9 predicted proteins | sample SoiMethybrSBSTD4_FD_75300 | JGI IMG/M metagenome (GOLD analysis project Ga0075425, IMG submission 75300) | Bulk soil microbial communities from a Populus tree surrounding site in Tennessee, USA - Soil MetaG P. TD hybrid SBSTD4 | ecosystem: Environmental > Terrestrial > Soil > Tree plantation... | reverse complement strand
AGGCCGGAAAGCGCGCCGACATACATGATGTTCTTGAACAGCTGCCGCTGGCGCGGATCGGAATATTGCTTGTTGCAGATTTCGGTCAGCGGCACGCCGACGACATGGATGTCGTCGCGGAATTTCGACGGCGGCAGCGACTTTGAGGAGTCGTAGAACAGATAACCGCCCGGTTCGATCGATTTCACGTCCTTGTCCCAGGTCTGCGGGTTCATCGCGACCATGAGATCGACGCCGCCGCGGCGGCCGAGGTGGCAGGCTTCCGACACGCGCACCTCGTACCAGGTCGGCAGGCCCTGGATGTTCGACGGAAAGATGTTGCGCGAGCCGACCGGAATCCCCATGCGGATCAGCGCGCGCCCGAAGATGCGGTTGGCGCTCGCCGAGCCCGAGCCGTTGACGTTGGCGAACAGAACGACGAAGTCGTTGGTGCGCTCTATGCGGCCTTGCACGATCTTCCTCCGTCGGCATAGGCGACTTCGAGCAGGAACTTCTGCATGTCCCACGCGCCGGTGGGGCAGCGCTCGGCGCACAGGCCGCAATGCAGGCAGACGTCCTCGTCCTTCACCATCACGCGCTTGGTCTTCAGCGGCGGCGACACGTAGAGATCCTGCGTCAAATTCTCGGCGGGCGCGGTGAGCCGCCGGCGCAGCTCGGCTTCCGGTCCGTTGTGGGTGAAGGTGATGCAGTCCATCGGGCAGATGTCGACGCAGGCGTCGCATTCGATGCACAGATCGCGCGAGAAGACGGTCTGCACGTCGCAATTGAGGCAGCGCTGCGCCTCCTTGAAGCCGAGCGCCCGGTCGAAGCCGAGCTCGACCTCGGCGCGGATGTCCTTGAGCGCGATCGCCTGGTCGCGCAGCGGCACCTTGAAGCGTTTGTCGAGCGAGGGATCGTTGTCGTAGCTCCACTCGTGAATGCCCATCTTCTGGCTCACGAGATTGACCGCCGGCGGCGGCCGGTCGGCGAGTTTTTCGCCGCGGCAGAGCTTGTCGATCGAGATCGCGGCCTCGTGGCCGTGGGCGACCGCCCAGATGATGTTCTTCGGGCCGAAGGCGGCGTCGCCGCCGAAGAATATTTTCGGATGCGTGGAGCGGAAGGTGACGGGGTCGAGTTTCGGCATGCCCGATTTGTCGAACTCAATCCCGAGGTCGCGCTCGATCCAGGGGAAGGCGTTCTCCTGGCCGACGGCGACCAGCACGTCGTCGCAGGGAAAATGCTCGTCGGGCTCGCCGGTGGGAACGAGTTGGCGGCGGCCGTCGGCGTCGCGCACGGCCTTCACTTTTTCGAACAACACGCCGGTGAGCTTGCCGCCTTGGTGGGTGAATTCCTTCGGCACGAGATAGTTGAAGATCGGAATGCCCTCGTGCATGGCGTCTTCTTTTTCCCACGGCGAGGCCTTCATCTCCTCGAAGCCCGAGCGCACCACGACCTTGACGTCCTCGCCGCCGAGTCGGCGCGAGGAGCGGCAGCAATCCATGGCGGTGTTGCCGCCGCCGAGCACGATCACGCGCTTGCCGATCTTGTCGATGTGGCCGAAGGAGACGCTCGACAGCCAGTCGATGCCGATGTGGATGTTCTTCGCAGCTTCCACGCGGCCGGGGATTTCGAGATCGCGGCCGCGCGGCGCGCCGCAGCCGACGAAGATGGCATCGAAGTTTTCGGCCACGAGCGCCTTCAGGCTGTCGATACGGCGGCCGCCGACGAATTCGATGCCGATGTCGAGGACGTAGCCGCATTCCTCGTCGATGACGGAATCCGGCAGGCGAAATTTCGGAATTTGCGTGCGCATCATGCCGCCGGCCTGCGGGTCCTGATCGATGACCACGCATTCGTAGCCGAGCGGTGCGAGATCGCGCGCGACGGTGAGCGAGGCGGGACCGCCGCCGATCAGCGCGATGCGCTTGCCGTTTGTCTGCGCGGGCCGCTTGGGGAGCAGCGGACGCACGTCGCTCTTATTGTCGGCGGCAACCCGCTTGAGGCGGCAAATCGCGACCGGATCGGGCTCGACGCGGACGCGCCGGCAGGCGGGCTCGCACGGGCGATCGCAGGTGCGCCCGAGGATTCCGGGAAATACGTTCGATTCCCAGTTCACCATGTAGGCGTCGGTGTAGTGCCCGGCGGCCACCATGCGGATGTATTCGGGAACCCGCGTGTGGGCGGGACATGCCCACTGACAGTCCACCACCTTGTGAAAGTAGTTCGGGTTGCGGATATCGGTGGGTGGCACTCCGATTCCGCGCCCCCTCGCGCTGGAAGCGGATTCCTCGTCACTGTTCGACTCGAGCGCCGTCGTGCCGGTGCTCATCAACCGCTCCTCAACGTTTTCATCCCCCAAGTGCAGGATTTACGCCCCGGATGTAAGTATTTCGACAATGCCTACCATATTCGCGTTCGCCGGTAGCCCGAACCTTCGGATTAAGATGGCGAAAATGGGAATCGTTCACAATGCTGGCATACCAGTTTCGGCGACATTTTCACGTAATTATTTCAATGGCTTAATCGAGTCGATCGGCGGTCCTTGCCGGTCCGGACGAGGGCTGCGCGGGCGCGCTGCTAGAATTGGCAACGGATTGTGATAGAGCCGACGAACTCGATTGCGGGGAGGCCCTATGATCGCGTTAGGCAAGCGTTTTGGCGCGCCGCTGGCGGCGCTCGTTGTTGCGTTCAATCTCGCCGGCTGCGGCGTCAATACCATCCCCACCCAGGAGGAGCGCGCGCGCGCCGCCTGGAGCGAGGTGCTGAATCAATATCAGCGCCGCAGCGATCTCATTCCCAATCTCGTTGAAACGGTGAAGGGTTACGCGCAGCAGGAGCGCGACGTGCTGATCCAGGTCACCGAAGCGCGCGCCAAGGCAACGCAGGTCAAGGTGGATGCCTCCACGCTCACCGATCCCGAGGCGTTCAAGCGTTTCCAGGACGCGCAAGCGCAGCTTTCCGGCGTGCTCGGACGGTTGCTGGCGATCTCCGAGCGATATCCGGATCTGAAATCCAACCAGAACTTCCTCACCTTGCAGGCGCAGCTCGAAGGGACGGAAAATCGCATTGCCGTCGCGCGCCGCGATTACATCGAGGCGGTGCGGGTCTACAACACCGAACTGCGGACTTTCCCCGGCATCATCTGGGCGACGGTGCTCTATCGCAACAACAAGCCGATGGAGACCTTCACCATCAACGAAGAGCAGATGCGCGTGCCGAAGGTGAACTTCAACAAGAGCTAGGCGCCGTTCGAGCCAAGGGTCGGATCCATGCCGGCTGCGATCCACCCGTTCGTTCGCCGGCTTTCGCTCGGCCTCGCGTTGGCGCTCGCGCTCTCGTTCGGCGCACCGGGCGCGTTCGCGCAGGAGATCGCGTTTCCGCGCCTCGGCGCCCGCGTCGTCGACGAAGCGAATTTGCTCGACGCGGCGGCGCGAGCGGACCTCGAAGCGAAACTCGCGGCGCTGGAGGAAAAAACCAGCGACCAGCTCGTCGTCGTCACCGTTCGCTCGCTCGGCGGCCGCGCGATCGAGGACTACGGCTATCGGCTCGGTCGCAGTTGGGGTATCGGCCAGAAGGACAAGAACAACGGCGTTCTTCTCATCGTCGCGCCGAACGAGCGGAAGGTGCGGATCGAAGTCGGCTACGGCCTCGAGGGGGCGCTGCCCGACGCCATCGCCAGCGTCATCATTCAGAACGCAATCCTGCCGCGCTTCAGGGCGAACGATTATCCGGGCGGAATCGCGCGCGGCGTCGACGACATCATCAAGGTGCTGTCGGGCGACGCCGAGGAATTCAAGCGCCAGGTTCAGCCGAAGAAAGACAATGTGTCGTCGCCGCTTTTCGGCTTCTTTGGATTTCTCGCGCCATTTCTCTTCAGCGGCCCGGGACTGATTCTCTTGATCATACTCATGCACTTCCTATTCGTGCTGTTGACGAAAATCCTGGTTTGGCTGCATCTCGCGCCCAAGCCGGCAGGGCGCTCATCGTGGTACTGGCCGAGCCCTTCCGGCGGATCCGGCTGGTCGTCGGGCTCGTCCGACTCGGGCGGCGGCGGATTTTCCGGCGGCGGCGGCTCGTTCGGCGGCGGCGGCTCGTCGGGGAGCTGGTGAGGGAAATATGAGATTGGCACCCGCGGACGAAACGCGCATCGCCGAGGCGATCCGCGCCGCCGAGCAAAAAACCTCCGGCGAGATTTTTTGCGTGATGGCGGCGGCCTCGAGCCATTACCGCTTCGTGCCGATCGCGCGCGCGGCGCTGGTGGCGCTCGCCGTTCCGCTTCCGCTGTTTTATTTCACGCCGCTGTGGGCGGAGCAAATCTATTTCGTGCAAATCGCCACGTTCATCGCCTGCGCCATCGTTTTTTCGCTGCCCGGCTTGCGCTTCGCGCTGGTTCCGCGCTGGATCAAGCGCGACCGCGCCAGCGTCGAGGCCAAACGGCAATTCGCCGCGCACGGCCTGCACCTGACGGAAGCGCGCACCGGCGTTCTGATCTTCGCCTCGATCGCCGAGCGCTACGTGGAGATCGTCGCCGACGCCGGCATCAACGACAAGGTCTCGCCGGAGGTCTGGGACGAAGCGGTGGAGGCGATGATCGAGAGAATCAAGCAAGGCCGGCCGGTCGACGGTTTCCTGGAAGCCATTCGGATCTGCGGCGAGGTGCTGGCCAAACACTTCCCGCCCGGCGCGATCGACAAGGACGAATTGCCGAACAAGCTCGTCGTGATGTGAGCGGATTTTGCTGAAACCGGGTAGGCCGCGGTCGCAACCCGATTGCTCATGTTGAAAAAGCCGCCTATAGCGGCGCCACGAAGCCGGAACGGCGATCTCGACAGGGGCGCCGGCGCGGGCCGACACTCGCGGCTTGTCGCATTCACGATTTTCTCACGGTGAGCGGGTAAGAATCCGCGATGGACTCCGACGGTTTTCACGCGAGCGACGAGGAAAATGCCGCCCGCGAGTTGGTGCGACAGGCGGCGCTGCTTGTCGAGGATAGCGGTGATTTGCCGCGCGGCTTCGTCACCGCCTTATTCGGACGCGCCGCGCCCGAGGATCTCATCGCCTATTCGGCGCAAGAAATCGCGGCGCTTGCGCGGGCGAGCTTCGATCATCTGAACAAGCGCGTGCCGGGCGTTGCCGGCGTGCGCGTATCGAATCCGCCGCCGGTCGCCGGCACGAAATCGCTCGAAGCCATCACCGTCGTCGAGATTTGCAACGACGACATGCCGTTTCTGCTCGATTCGGTCTTGGGCGAAATCGCGGCGCAAGGATCGACCGGGCGCCTCGTGGCGCATCCGATGTTCACCGTCGAACGGGACCAAGCCGGCAAACTCGTTTCCTGGAAGGGCGAAGCGCCGGCCAAGGCCAAGGAGCATCGTGAGAGTTTCATCCACGTTCATATCGAGCGCATCGATCGCGGACACTCCGCCGCGATGGAACAGGCGCTGCAAGTCATGCTCGGCGAGGTGCGCGTCGCCGTCGCCGACTGGAAGAAGATGCGGGCGGAGGCGCTATCAGCGGTCGGTGAGCTGAAGAATAAGCCGCGGCTCTTGCCGAAAGAAGAGGTTTCGGAGGCCGCCGCCTTCCTCGAATGGCTGCTTGCCGACAATTTCACCTTCCTCGGCTGCCGCGAATACGTCTTCACCGGCGAAGGCGAAAATACCGAACTCGATCCCGCCTACGAAACGGGCCTCGGCATCTTAAGGGCGAGTGACGTGCGGGTGCTGCGGCGGGGCGGGGAGCTCGTGACCATGACGCCGGAGCTCCGCGAGTTCATGCGGCGTCCGGTCGCGCTCATCATCACCAAGGCCAATGTCCGCTCGCGCGTGCATCGGCGCGTGTACATGGACTATATCGGCATCAAGCGTTTCGACGCGAACGGCAAGCTTGTCGGCGAATTGCGCATCGTCGGCCTATTCACGTCGGCCGCCTATATGCGCTCGGTCCGCGAAATTCCCTACCTGCGGCGCAAGGTGGAAAAAACGATCGCGCGCGCGGGCTTCAATCCGGAAAGCCATTCCGGCAAGGCGCTCTTGAACGTGCTCGAAACGTATCCGCGCGACGAATTGTTTCAGATCGACGAGGACCTTCTCTACCGCAACGCCTTGGCGATTCTGGAGCTCGAAGAGCGTCCGCGCGTGCGGGTGCTGGTGCGGCGCGACCGCTTCGATCGCTTCGTTTCGATCCTCGTCTACGTGCCGCGGGAGCGCTACGACAGTGCGATTCGCGCGCGGCTCGGCGCTTATTTCGCGGATGTCTACAAGGGCAGGGTCTCCGCCTTTCATCCGTTCTTTCCCGATGGCGCGCTCACGCGCGTGCATTTCATCATCGGCCGCGACGAGGGCGTCACTCCCGATCCCGACCGCGCGACGTTGGAGGCGGCGGTCGGAAAGATCGTGCGCAACTGGGGCGACGGCCTCGCCCAGGCGCTCGCCGCGCACCACGAGCGGGGACGCGCAAATGCGCTGAACCTTCGCTATCGCGACGCCTTCTCCGCCGGCTACCGCGAGGCGTTCGATCCGGAGACCGCGGTCGCCGACATCCGCGCGCTCGAATCGCTGTCGCACGAGCACCCGTTCGCGATCGATTTCTACCGTCGCAACCCGGCGCGCGCCGAGGAAGCGAACCTGAAGGTGTGGAGCTTCGGCCGGCCGTTGCCGCTTTCCGAGCGGGTGCCGGTTCTCGAACACATGGGCTTTTCGGTCATCGACGAGCGCACCTATTCCATCGGAGCGCGGGGCGAAGGTGCGCCCGCCGCGTTCCTTCACGACATGACGCTCGCGCGAAAAGGCGGCGGCGCAATCGGGCTGCAAGCATTCGACGCGCCGCTCGAAGCCGCCCTCATGGCGGTGATGAACGGGCGCGCGGAGAACGACGGCTTCAATGCGCTGGTGCTTTGGGTCGGCATGGCTTGGCGCAACGTCGCGCTCACGCGCGCGCTCGCCCGCTACCTGCGGCAGGCGGGCGTGCCCTACAGCCAGGACTATCTATGGACGACCCTCGTCAAGCACGCGGGTATCGCGGAGAAGATCGTGGCGCTGTTTGAAGCCCGCTTCGACCCGCGGCTCGCGATTGAGACCGCGGAGCGGGCGAAGAAGGAAGCCGCGATTGCGGCCGAGGCGGAAGCCGCGCTCAACGCGGTCGACAGTCTCGACGAGGATCGCATCCTGCGCCAGTTTTTCGCCCTGGTGCGGGCGGGTATCCGCACCAATTTCTATCAGGTCGACGAGCGCGGCCATCCCAAGGCGACGATCGCGATCAAGTTCGACAGCCGGAAAATCGAGGCGCTGCCCTTGCCGCGCCCGCTCTACGAAATTTTCGTCTACTCGCCGCGCGTCGAAGGCGTGCATTTGCGCTTCGGCAAGGTGGCGCGCGGCGGCATCCGCTGGTCCGACCGGCCGCAGGATTTCCGCACCGAAATCCTCGGCCTGGTGAAGGCGCAACAGGTCAAGAACGCCGTCATCGTTCCGGTGGGCGCGAAGGGCGGCTTCGTGCCGAAGCGGCTTCCGCTCGCCGGCGGCCGCGACGCGATCCTGGCCGAAGGAATTGCCGCCTACGATCTCTTCATCACGAGCCTGTTGGACTTGACCGACAATATCGGACCCGACGGCATCGTTCACCCGGCGAACGGCGTGCGCTACGACGACGACGACCCCTATCTCGTCGTGGCCGCCGACAAGGGCACCGCTACATTCTCCGACATCGCCAACGCGATTGCGCTCAAACACGATTTCTGGCTCGGCGACGCCTTCGCCTCGGGGGGCTCCGCCGGTTACGACCACAAGAAAATGGGGATCACCGCGCGCGGCGCCTGGGAATCGGTCAAGCGGCACTTCCGCGAAATGGACGTCGACATCCGCACGGCGCCGTTTTCGGTCGCGGGCGTCGGCGACATGTCGGGCGACGTGTTCGGAAACGGCATGCTGCTCGCGCGGACGATCAATCTCGTCGCCGCTTTCGATCACCGCGACATCTTCATCGATCCCTCGCCCGAGCCCGAGCGCGCGTGGGGCGAGCGCAAGCGGCTCTTCGACTTGCCGCGTTCGAGCTGGCAGGACTACGAGCCGACGCTGATCTCAAAAGGCGGCGGCGTGTTTTCGCGCGCGGCGAAAAGCATTTCGCTTTCGCCCGAGGCGCGCGCGCTGCTCGGCATCGCGAAGAACGATGCGACGCCGACGGAGGTGGTGAACGCGGTCCTGAGGGCACCGGTCGATCTTCTGTGGTTCGGCGGGATCGGCACCTATGTGCGCGCCTCAAACGAGGCCGACGAGAAGGTCGGCGACCGCGCCAATGATTCGATTCGCGTGAGCGCCTCGCAACTGCGCTGCAAGGTGATCGGCGAGGGCGCGAATTTGGGCATGACCCAGCGCGGCCGCATCGAGGCGGCGCAACGCGGCGTGCGGCTCAACACCGACGCGATCGACAATTCGGCCGGCGTCAACACCTCGGACCTCGAGGTCAACATCAAGATCGCGTTGAGCGCGCCGGTGCGCGAGGGCAAGCTTTCGGGCGAGGAGCGCAACCGCCTGCTCTCCGGCATGACCGAAGAAGTGGCGGCGCTCGTGCTCCGCAACAATTACCTGCAGACGCTCGCGCTTTCGCTCGCCGAGTGGACCGCGGCCGATGATCTCGGCTTCGAAAATCGTCTGCTGCAGGTGCTGGAGGCGCGCGGTTTGCTCGATCGCGGGGTCGAATTTCTTCCCGGCGACGCGGACATCGCCGAGCGGCGCGCGAAGAAGATGGGCCTGACACGGCCCGAACTGGCGGTGATGCTGGCTTACGCCAAGCTCACATTATTCGGCGATCTCCTTTCTTCCGAAGTGCCGGACGATCCCTATCTCGCGCGCGAACTCGGCCGCTATTTTCCGCTTCCGCTCAGCGAGCGGTTTGCGGAGGCGGTGCAACACCATCGCCTGCGGCGCGAAATCATCGCGACGATGCTGGCGAACTCGATCATCAACCGCGGCGGGCCGTCGTTCGTGGCGCGGATCGCCGACGAGACGGGCGCGGAGGCGGCGGAAATCGCGGCGGCGTTCGCCGCCGTGCGCGATTCCTATCGCATGACGGACCTCAACGGCGAGATCGACGCGCTCGACGCCCGCGTTTCCGGCAAGGTCCAGCTTTCGCTCTATGCGGCGGTGCAGGCGCTCCTGCTCGACCGCATCATCTGGTTCCTGCGCAACGCGCCGCTGAAACAGGGGTTGGCCGGCGTCGTCGCGCACTATCGCGCGGGCATCGAGGCGACCGAGCAGAAGCTCGATGCGATCCTTCCGGCGGACGCTCGCGAAGGCTTCGAATCGCGCACCGCCGAGCTTGTCGCGGCCGACGTGCCGGCGGCGCTCGCGCGCAGGATCGCGCGGCTTCCGCTGCTCGCCGCCGCGACCGACGTGATCTTGATCGCGGACCAGGCGAAAACCCCGGTCGAAAGCGCGGCCGAGACGTATTTCGCGGTGCGTGAATTCCTGCGGCTTGATTCGGTGGTGAAGGCGGCGCGCGAAATCGACGTGCCGGATCGCTTCGACCGCCTCGCGCTCGACCGCGCGCTCGATCAAATCGCGGCGAGCGAGCGGCGGCTCGCGGCTTTGATGCTGGCGGGCGGGAAGCAGGGCAGGGACGCGCTTGATGCCTGGCTCGAGCCGCGGCGGAGCGAGGTCGAGCGGATCCGGGCGCGCATTCAGGAAATCGCGGGCGCCGGCTTCACCCTTTCGAAGCTGACGGTTGCCGCGAGCCTCGTCGGCGATCTCGTGAAGAATTGACGCGGCGCCCGGCGCTCAGCAATTTCGCCGCGATGGCTTCGCGTGATTCGCCGCGAAAAGTTTCGCGCCTGGCGATTGCGGGCTGGGCGCTCTTCGCCTGGGCGACGCAGCCCTACTTCACGCTGATCATGACCTTCGTCTACGCGCCCTATTTCGCCGCGGCCGTGGTCGGCGACGCGACGCGGGGGCAATCGATCTGGGGGTTCGCCACCGCCACGGCCGGCATATTGATCGCGCTCACCTCGCCGGTTCTCGGCGCCGTCGCCGACGCCACCGGCCGGCGAAAGCCGTGGATCGCCGTCTTCGGCGCCTTTTTGGTCGCGGGCGCGGCGGCGCTGTGGGTGGCCAAGCCCGGCGATGCCGCCACCATCATGCCGGCGCTGATCGCCTTCGTCATCGCCAGCATCGGCGCCGAGTTCGCGCACATCTTCTGCAACACCATGATGCCGACGCTGGTGCCGAGGAACAAAGTCGGCTCGCTCTCCGGCCTCGGCTGGGCGGTGGGCTACATCGGCGGCATGGTCTCGCTGATCTTTGCGCTGGCGTTTCTTTCGACCAATCCCGAAACCGGCCGCACGCTTTTGGGCTTCATGCCCGCCTTCGGCCTCGACGCGGCGGCGCGCGAGGGCGACCGGGCCACGGGGCCGCTCGCGGCGATCTGGTTCGTCGTCTTCGTCACGCCGCTCTTTCTGTTCACGCCCGACGGCAAGGCGCGCTATCGCTTGGGGCCCGCGATCCGGCACGGGCTGTGGGCGCTCGCCGACACCGTTCGCGCGGCGCGGCGGCAGCGCGATTTATGGTTCTTTCTCCTCGCCAACATGATCTACACCGACGGGCTGATCGCGCTCTTCGCCTTCGGCGGAATCTACGGCGCGGGCACGCTGGGCTGGCATACGATCGAGCTCGGCCTGTTCGGCATTCTGCTCACCATCACCGGCACGATCGGCGCCTATGTCGGCGGCAAGCTCGACGATCGCTTGGGCGCGAAGACGGTCGTGCTCGGCTCGCTCGTCGTTCTGGTCATTTGCTGCTGCGCGATTCTGTCGGTGAGCCGCGATCGAATTTTGTTTTTCCTCCCGGTGGCGCCGCCGCAGCCGGGGAGCGGAATTTTCGCCAGTACCCCCGAGCAGCTCTATGTCGCGCTCGGCGCCCTGATCGGCATGGTGGCGGGTCCGCTGCAAGCCGCCTCGCGCACGCTGTTGGTGCGGCTCGCGCCGCACGACCGGCTGGCGCAGTTCTTCGGCCTGTTCGCGCTTTCCGGCAAGCTGACTTCGTTCACCGGACCCTTCCTCGTCGCCACGGTGACGGCGGTGACGGCGAGCCAGAAGGCCGGCATTTCGGTCCTGGTGGCATTCTTTTTCGTCGGCGGGATTTTGCTCGCGAGCGCGCGGATCAGTGGCGGAAGTGGCGCACGCCCGTGAACACCATCGCGATTCCCGCCTTGTCGGCGGCGGCGATCACTTCGTCGTCGCGAATCGAGCCGCCCGGCTGGATGACCGCGGTGGCGCCGGCTTCGATCGCCACGAGCAGGCCGTCGGCGAACGGGAAAAAGGCGTCCGAGGCGACGACGGAGCCCTTGGTCAACGGCGCATCGAGCTTGGCCGCTTTGGCGGCGTCCTCGGCCTTCTGCGCGGCGATGCGCGCGGCGTCGACGCGGCTCATTTGGCCGGCGCCGATGCCGACCGTGGCGCCGTCCTTGGCGTAGACGATGGTGTTCGACTTCACGTGCTTGGCGACGCGGAAGGCGAATTTGAGATCGGCGAGCTCGGCGGCGGTGGGCTTGCGTTTGGTGACCGTCTTCAAAGCGAGATCGTCGGCCACGGCATTGTCGCGCGACTGCACCAAAAGCCCGCCCGCGACCGATTTGAAGACAAGCCCCTTCGCGCGCGGGTCGGGCAACCCGCCGGCGAGCAGCAGGCGCAAGTTTTTCTTGCCGCCGACGATCTCGATCGCTTGCGCGCTCGCGTCCGGCGCGACGATCACCTCGGTGAAGATTTCGACGATGGCGGCTGCCGCTTCCGCGTCGAGCGGGCGGTTGAGCGCGATCACGCCGCCGAAGGCGGAGACCGGATCGCAGGCGAGCGCCTTGCGATAGGCCTCGAGCAGGCTTTTTCCCTCCGCTACGCCGCACGGGTTGGCGTGCTTGATGATGGCGACCGCGGCGGTGCGCGCCGGATCGAACTCGGCGGCGCATTCGTAGGCGGCGTCGGTGTCGTTGATGTTGTTGTAGGAAAGTTCCTTGCCCTGAACTTGGCGGGCGCTGGCGACGCCGAAACGGCGCTCGGGGCTTTTGTAGAACGCGGCACTTTGGTGCGGGTTCTCGCCGTAGCGGAGCTTTTCGACGAGCCTGCCGCCGAAGGCGCGCCAGGCGGGTGAATCGTCCTTCACTTGGACGGCGAACCAGTTGGCGATCGCCGCGTCGTAGGCGCTCGTGCGCGCATAGGCCTTGGCGGCGAGGCGGCGGCGCAGCTCGATCGTCGTGCCGCCCTGCGCGGCGATTTCCGCAAGCACCGCCGCGTAATCGGCCGGATCGACGACGACCACGACGTCGTTGTGGTTTTTCGCCGCGGCGCGCACGAGCGCCGGGCCGCCGATGTCGATGTGTTCGATGCAGTCGGCGAACGCGGCGCCCTTTTCGGCGGTCGCCTCGAACGGATAGAGGTTCACCACCACGAGATCGATCGGGAGGATCGCGTGCTCGCGCATCGAGGCGGCATGGGCCGCATCGTCGCGAACCGCGAGAATTCCGCCATGCACTTTCGGATGCAGCGTCTTCACGCGGCCGTCCATCATCTCGGGAAAGCCGGTGAGCTCCGCAATGTCGGCGACCTTGAGCCCGGCTTCGGAAAGCGCCTTTTTCGTGCCGCCGGTGGAGACGAGGGCGACCCCTCTTTCCGCCAGCGCGCGCGCGAAATCGACCAGCCCGGATTTGTCGGAAACCGAAAGCAGGGCGCGGGCGATCTTGCGAATGCGGGCGGGCATCAAGAAACTCCGGCCGACGAGGAGAGCGCGATAGCACGCGCACGCCGACGGGGAAACGGGATGCCCGCGCTCTTCACACCGGTCCCGTTCACAGCGGCAATTGCGGGCCGCTCGACGGCTCCCGCCGCTCGGCGGGCGGCGTCTCGGTGCGGAGCACCGTCCATACGCTGCGCGGCGTTCGTTTGACTTCGCCCGAGATCACGATTTGGCTCGAACGGCGCGGGCCGTCGGCAGCCGAGAGAAAGACGCTCTCCTCGACGCTCACCCGCGATTCCGGCGCGGAAAAAAGCCAGCTCTGCTGCGGCAACACCAGAAGAACCGTGCAACCGTCGGCGAGCCGGCTCGCTTTCACGCTCGGATGGAGATGAAAGCGGATGGCGAAGTAATCGCGCGCGTTGCGGAAAGCCTTCTTTCCGCCGGCAGGAATGAACACGTCCTCGCCGTCGAGCCTGTTGCCGTCGCGCGACAACAGCCAGGATCGCTGGTGGATGATCCCATAGCGCGCGGCGTAGCCGTCATGGCTCGCGCGCACGAACAAAGCGCCGTCCCGCTCGGTACGGGACACCCGCACATCCCGCGGTCCCGCCACGATGGGCGTTCCGGAAAAACGGCTGAAGCGCGTTTCGCGCAGGAAGCGACAGGAGGAAGTCTCGTTTAATTCCGCCGTCGAATGCGCCGCCGTCGCGCGCGCGACCCGTTGCCAGGCCTTTCGATTGGCCGACGGCATGCCGCAATTCACGATGATGCGGCTTCGGCTGCTGGAGAATTCGAACGACAAGCAGCCGGCATGCGCCTCGCTGCTCAGCGCGAAAGGCGGCGGCCGGCCGGTGTCGGCGATCACGATGCTTCTGGCCGCCTCGATGCGCTGATAGCCGGAGTGCGGAGCATTCGCCACCGGCGTGCCGCGCGCATCGTCGTAGGCGAGCACGGTGGCGAGCGAGTCGGCGGGCGTCGCGCCGGCGCCGTTGAACTGCGCGAAAGCGCCGTCGCCGTGCCGGAAGAAGCGCAGCATCGGCATGATGCGGTCGATGGCGTTGTGAAGCGCCGCCGGAGCGGAGACGCTGCGCGCCTCGTAAGCCTGCCGCAGCGGCAGAAGGTCGAGCAGGAGCTCGATCAGAACGGCGGGATTGCGGCTGATGTGGCCGCCGTCGGGCAAAATCTGCCGCTCCAACTCGTCGGCGAGCCGTTTGGTGCCGCGCTTCACAAGGCGCGGCTCGCCGGCGATGCAAAGACCCGCGAGCGCGATGGCGATCGCCGCCAGCAACCGGGGGTAGCCGTCGCGCGCCTTGAACGCGGTGCGGCGGAGATAGCGCAGCTGGCGGGAAATGCTGCGCAAGAAAGCCCGATAAAACGCGTGGTCGGCGTCTTGCAGAATGAGCGGGGCCTGCGTCAGCCATGAAATCAGCCGGCGGGTGAGAACCTCCGGCTGCCAGGCGATCGGATGGCCGCGGCCCTGCAAGGCAATCCAGTCGGCAACCAGCGAGCGCGCATTGACGCGCGCGATCGAAGTCCCCGCCGCGCGCAGGTGCCTGAGCCAACCGAAGCCGAGCAGCTCCTCCGCCCATTCGCGCGTGGGCGGCGTCATTTCGAAGGGCGAGCGCCCGTCGGTGACGACGACCTTTCCGGCAAACGAGAACTCTCCGGCATAGACTTCGCTCGCGATCGTCGGATCGCCGGTGCGCAGATCCTGCGGCGCGATCAACAGGCGCTCGGGCACCTGCAGCCCGATCTGCCAGCGGAAACGCGGATTGTCGACGAGGCGCGTGACGATTCCTCGCCAGCCATGATTGGTGACGAACATCGCGAGCCGTACGCGTTCGGCGATCCCTTCGCGGCTCATCGCGCGCAATGACCTTTCCCCGATACTTCGCCAACATATCGGAGCGGGGTCCGCTGTCCACCGCGGCGGCAGAATCCTTTAGGACAGCCGCCGCAGGCGCGCGGCATAAAAGCCGTCGCAGCCGGAAAGCCGCTCGTTCTGATTCGCCAGATAAAAAGGAAGCGTGCGCAAATCGCCGCGCGCGGAAACGAAGGAATCGATTCCGCCGACTTCGGAGGATGCGACGGGCACGCGCGTAAGCGCGGAATTTCGAGCGAGCAGCGCCTCGATCTGGCGCTCGCATTCTTCCGGCTCGAGCGAACAGGTGGAATAGACGAGCAAGCCGCCGGGCTTCACCAGCGTTGCCGCCCGGTCGAGGAGACGGGATTGCAATGCGGCGAGTTTGGCAAGATCGCCGGGCCTGCGGTTCCACGGCAGATCGGGATTGCGGCGGATGGTGCCGGTGGCGGTGCAAGGCGCATCCAACAGCACCGCGTCGAAAGGCCCGCCCTGCCATTCGCCGGCGTCGGCCGCGACCGTTGCACAGGCGAGACGAAGCCGCTGCATATTCCCCTTCAGACGGGCGAGGCGCGGAGCGGATCGGTCCACGGCGACGACGTCGGCGCCGCCGGCTGCAAGCTGGGCGGTCTTGCCGCCGGGGGCGGCGCAAAGATCCGCGACCTTGAGGCCGGCGACGTCGCCGAACAGCTCGGCGGGAAGCGCCGCGGCTGCGTCCTGCACCCACCACGCGCCCTCGTCATAGCCGGGCAGCGCCGGAACCGGTCCATGCCCGGCGATCCGCACCGTGCCGGTCGGCAGCAACAGCCCCTCCAGCCGCGCGGTCCAGGCGGGCGCGTCGTCCTTTACGCTCAAGTCGAGCGGCGGCTCCAACGCATGCGCCGCGGCGATTTGCTTTGTTTGCGCCGCGCCGTAGTTCTCGATCCAGCGCTCGCGCAACCACTGCGGCGTGTCGATCAAAGGATCGAGCGCGGAAATTCTGTCGTTGCCTTCGCGCACGATCCGCCGCAGCACGGCATTGACGAGGGCGGCGTAGCGCCGCGCGGCGCGGTCTTGGTTGGCGATTTCAACGGAAGTGTCGACCGCGGCATGATCGGGGACCGAGAGAAAAAGAATTTGCACGGCGCCGATCAAGAGCGCGATTTCGACCAGCGGCGTTTCCTTCGGAACGCCGCGCTCCAGCAAGGAAGCCAACAGCGCCCGCAGGCTGCCGAGCCGGCGCAAGGTTTTCGCCACCAGCATGTGGACGAAAGCGCGGTCGCGATCGGGAAGCGCGCGGAGCCCGGCAATCCCGGTTTCGGAGTCGAGCGTCTGATCGAGCGCGCGATGACGATGCAACACCGCGCCAAGCGCCTCGGCGGCAATGCTTCGGGACGCAAGACCCGGGGAATCGGAAGCGGCCGCCGGTTGCGGATCGCTCATGGGAAGCAATCTCCTCCGCGCGGCATCGCCGCCGCGAGAAAAGATGGGATACGAGCGCCGCCGCCGCAAGAGAGAACGTGCGGCGGCCGCGCATGCTCCGACC
>Ga0075425_100003449_pt1 | contig 16077 bp, 9 predicted proteins | sample SoiMethybrSBSTD4_FD_75300 | JGI IMG/M metagenome (GOLD analysis project Ga0075425, IMG submission 75300) | Bulk soil microbial communities from a Populus tree surrounding site in Tennessee, USA - Soil MetaG P. TD hybrid SBSTD4 | ecosystem: Environmental > Terrestrial > Soil > Tree plantation... | reverse complement strand
GTTCAGTGCCGGTGCTTCCCCCGCCACCGCCGGATAACACATCGAAGAAGAAGACGCGCGACGAAAAGAAGCCTGCGCAACCGCCTGCGCCAAAACCGGCGACCGCGCAGCCCGCACCACGACCAGGTGCCGATGCGATTCAAGGTGGCATGGTCACGATCCGCGAGCGTCTGACGCCCGAGGCACTCGTCGTGGCGCAGCCCGTGCCGGCAGAGCCCACATCGTCGCGATCGCGTAGACCTGCGTCGGTGCCGATCACCGCTCCGGTGAAAGAAGGCCCGCTGCGCCGCTTCTACGTCGCCATCCCATTCAGTCCGCGAGGGCGACCCGGACCTCCCGGCATGTTCGCTGAGATTCCACTGACCGCGCTTCCCGACCCGCCGCTCGATGTGACGGCGAGCGTGGCAGCGGATGGCGTGTCGCTCTCATGGGAGCCGTCGGGAGGATTGATCGGGTTCTTGCTCGAGCGCGCGCTGCCGATCGAGTCATCTCCGATCGACGAGCCGCCGGACACCGCGCTCGAGCCGACTCTGGCCTCGTCCGATCTTCCCGCTGGCCCCACGCTCTATAACGTGTATCGCGAGGTTGAACCGCTTCCGGACGCGCCGCCGAGTCCTGCTCCTGAGGCGCACGAGGAGATGCTGCCGATCAATCCCGCGCCGCTCGGCGTGCTGACCTTCTCCGATCCGGTGTCGGCGTTCGACGGCCGGCGGCGGTGCTACACCGTCCGCGCCGTTCGCGGCACTGGACCGACGGCCGTGGAAAGCGACGCCTCATCACCCGCGTGTGCCACGCCGAGCGACCTCCCACCTGCTGCGCCAGTGGGTGTGTCCACGGAGGTCATGCCGGGCGCCATTACCATCAGCTGGGAGCCGAATACCGAAGCCGATGTGGCCGGCTACGTGGTCTTGCGCGGCGAGGCCGGCGATGCCACACTGACGCCGCTGAGCGGCAGCGTTATCGCCGAGCCGCAGTATGTCGATCGTGAGGTGCGTCCTGGCGTACGCTATGTGTACGCGGTGCAGGCGATCGACACGCATCTGCCGACGCCCAACACCAGCGCAGAATCCGCGCGAGTGGAAGAGACCGCGCGATGAATGTTGATCGCAGGAGACGGCCATGAAGCTGTTCGCCGATACAGGCAATCTGAAAGAAATCGAACCATTGGCCGCGCTCGGTGTCCTCGACGGCATCACCACCAACCCGTCGCTGCTGGCGAAGGAGTCCGGTGACTACCGACAGATCCTGAAGAAGATCTGCCAGACCGTGAAGGGCCCGGTGAGCGCGGAAGTCGTGTCCACCGACAGCGCCGGCATGGTGCGCGAGGGGCGCGACCTCGCCGGCATCGACGAGCACATCGTCGTGAAGGTGCCGTTCACGAAGGACGGCGTCAAAGCCTGCAAGACGCTCTCGTCGGAAGGCCTCCGCGTCAACGTGACGCTGATCTTCTCGGCGACGCAGGCGTGGCTGGCTGCCAAGGTCGGCGCCAGCTACGTGAGTCCGTTCGTCGGTCGTCTGGACGACGTGGGCACCACCGGCATGAACCTGGTTCGCGAGATCGTCGACATCTTCGACAACTTCGAGTTCTCGACCGAAGTGCTCGTCGCCAGCGTGCGCAATCCGATTCACATCGTCGAGGCGGCGCGCATGGGAGCGGATGTGGTGACGGTTCCGCCGGCTGTGATCGAGCAGTGCTTCAAGCACCCGCTCACCGACATCGGCCTCGAGAAGTTCCTCAAGGACTGGGAGAAAGCTCAAGCCGCGGCCAAGGTGTAGCCGCCAGGGTGTAACCAGAGTCTAGCCGCGTGTCACGCCTCAAGGACCTTCAGCGCCGGGCCGCGCTCGGCGGTGGGGAAGAGCGGCTGCAGCGTCAGCGCGACGCGGGCAAGCTGACGGCACGCGAGCGAGTTGCCCTGCTCTTCGATGCCGACACCTTCGAAGAGCTCGACGCCTTCGTCACGCATCGGTGCCGCGACTTCGGCATGGAAGAGCAGATCGTGCCGGGCGACGGCGTCGTCGCCGGTTACGGGCGCGTGAACGGGCGACTCACGTACGCGTTCGCGCAGGACTTCACCGTCTTCGGCGGATCCCTCTCCGAAACCAACGCCGCGAAGATCGTCAAGATCATGGATCTGGCGATGAAGATGGGCGCGCCGGTGATCGGTCTCAACGATTCGGGCGGCGCTCGCATTCAGGAAGGGGTGCTCTCGCTCGGCGGCTACGCCGACATTTTTCTTCGCAATACGCTCGCCTCCGGCGTGGTGCCGCAGATCTCCGCGATCATGGGGCCGTGCGCCGGCGGCGCCGTGTACTCGCCCGCCATCACCGACTTCACGATCATGGTGAAGGGCACGAGCTACATGTTCATCACCGGCCCCGATGTCATCCGCACTGTCACACACGAGCAGATGACGAAGGAGGAGCTCGGCGGCGCGATGACGCACAACGAGAAGAGCGGCGTCGCGCATTTCGCCGTCGACGATGACCAGGCGGCCATCCTGCTCATCCGAGAGCTGCTGTCGTTCATGCCCAACAACAACGTGGACGATCCGCCGCGGCGGGCGACCGATGATCCGTCCGACCGCGAAGATCCCGCGCTCGACACGATCGTCCCGTCCGCACCGAATCAGGCCTACGACATGGTCGAGGTGATCGAACGGGTGGTGGACGAAGGCGACTTCCTGCAAGTGCAGCAGTACTACGCGAAGAACATGCTGATCGGGTTCGCGCGGCTGGCCGGTCGACCGGTTGGTGTGGTGGCGAATCAGCCGCTGCACCTGGCGGGCACGCTCGATATCGACGCATCGGTGAAGGGCGCGCGCTTCGTGCGGTTCTGCGATGCGTTCAACATCCCGCTTGTCACCTTCGAGGACGTTCCGGGGTTTCTGCCCGGCACCGTACAGGAATACGGCGGCATCATCCGGCACGGCGCCAAGCTGCTCTATGCGTTCGCCGAAGCGACGGTGCCGAAGCTGACGGTGATCACCAGGAAGGCGTACGGCGGCGCGTATTGCGTGATGTCGAGCAAGCACATTCGCACCGATGCCAACTTCGCGTGGCCGAGCGCCGAGATTGCAGTGATGGGCGCCGAGGGCGCGGTCAACATTCTGTACAAGCGCGAGCTCGATGCGGCGGCCGACATCGCCGCCGCACGCGCGGCGAAGATTGCCGAGTATCGCGAGAAGTTCGCGAATCCATACGTGGCCGCACAGCGCGGCTTCATCGACCAGGTGATCGAGCCGCGGCAGACGCGCGCCAAGCTGATTGCGGCGCTGCTGGCGCTGGATACCAAACGCGATCGCAATCCCCCGAAGAAGCACGGCAACATTCCGCTGTAGGGGCGATCAATTCAGAATGCAGAATTCAGAATGCAGACACTGACGTCCGCACTTCGTGCTTCTGCATTCTGCATTTTGCATTCTGCATTTCAGCCGTGCGCGCGTTCAGCAACCGCCTAGTACGCACGTACCAGTGACGCCAGCGCGCACGATCGTCATCGTGGTGTTCCTCGTCGTCTGGGGACTCATGACGCACGGCACCTATGCGGGGTCGGGCGATGAGCCGCACTACCTGATCGTCGCGCAGTCGATCGCGTTCGACGGCGACCTCGACGTCGAGAACAACTACGCGCAGCAGAACAACCTGATTGGCGCCGGTGGGCTGCAGCCTGGGCTGCATGCACAGCGCGGGCGCGGCGGCGTGCTGCGGCCGATTCATGACATCGGCCTGCCGCTCGTCGCTGCTCCGTACGTGCGCGTCGCCTACCCGTTGGCCGAGTGGCTGGCCGCACATCTTCCGGACGCGCTGCTGCAGGCTGCCCGGCTGAATGCGCCGCTGATCTTTCGTCATCTCATCGGCCTCGCCATCGCGCTGCTGACGGGGCTGCTCGGCGTTCAGCTGTTCTCGATCTTCTGCCGCATCGCCACGTCCGAACGCCAAGCGATGTGGTGGGCCCTCCTGCTGACGCTGTCGCCGCCGCTTCTCTCGCATTCGTTTCTGTTCTTCACCGAGATTCCATCGGCGCTGCTCGTCGCATGGCTGGTGAAGGTGTTGAGCGATTCACGCGATGAGGAGGCACCGGCGCTGGTTGGAGCCGCCATTGGGCTGCTGCTGCTCATTCATGTGCGCAACATCGCGCTCGTCGTCGTGTTCCTCGCGTGGGCCGTGATGCGCTTTCGCCGCCGTGGACTGTCGCCCGCGTCGTGGGCGATGTTCGCGATGAGCGTGACGGCGCTGCTGGTCGTTCGAACCGTCGCGGTTCACACCTTCTGGGGCACGTTCGTCACCACGCCGATCGCGCGCCCGGATCTGTCGATGAGCGTGCTCGATGCCCTGCGTGAGATCGCGGCTCGAGCGATCGGGTTGCTGTTCAGCCGCGACTACGGACTGCTGTGGCTTGCGCCGGTGTATCTGTTGGCGATTGTCGGGCTGCGACTGATCCGATCGACTCCGTTGCTCGGGGCGCGCATGATCTGGGCCTTGCTGATCTCGTACCTGGCCACACTCCTCATCCCGTATTCGAACCCGTACGGTGTGGCCGGCGGCTTCGCGCCGGCCTCGCGAATGATCGTGCCGGTCGTGCCGCTCCTCGCGGTCGCGGTGTTTGCCGCCGCACGGACGCTTCCCACGTCAAGCCGGCTGGTCGTTGTGCTTCAGATTGCGATCGACCTATTCGTCTGGCAGTGGCCGAAGACGCTGTGGAGAGGCGAGTGATCCGACTGATAGAATTGCACTGATTTGCGCAAAGTTCTCATCGCCAACCGCGGGGAGATCGCGGTGCGCGTCATCCGCGCGTGCCGCGACATGGGCCTCGCAACGGTGGCGGTGTACTCCGACTGCGATCGCGCGGCCCGTCACGTGCGCATGGCGGACGAGGCCGTGGCGATCGGCCGCAATCCAGCTGTCGAGAGCTACCTGCGCATCGATGCGATCCTCGATGCGGCACGAGTGGCCGGTGCCGATGCCATCCATCCCGGCTACGGCTTCCTGGCGGAAAACGAAACGTTCGCTGCCGCGTGCCGCGATGCACGACTCACCTTTATCGGTCCTTCTGCCGAGGCCATCACGCTGATGGGCAGCAAAACCGCGGCGCGGCGCACGGCCGTGGTCGCCGGCGTGCCGGTTGTGCCCGGCACGACCGATCCGCTTGCCGCAGATGTCTCGCTCGACGTCATCGAGGCAACCGCGCAGTCGATCGGCTTCCCCATCATGATCAAAGCGGTGGCCGGCGGCGGTGGCAAAGGTATGCGTGTCGTCGAACGCCTGTCGGATCTTCCGGGCGCTGTTCGCGCCGCGCGGTCGGAGGCCGCCGCGGCGTTCGGCGACTCGTCGATCTATCTCGAACGGCGGCTGTCGCGGCCGCGTCATATCGAAGTGCAGATCCTGGCTGACCATCATGGACGGGCGGTGCCGTTCGTCGAGCGCGAGTGCTCGGTTCAGCGCCGTCATCAGAAGGTGATTGAAGAGTCGCCCTCGCCGGCGGTGTCGCCAGCGCTCCGCGGGCGCCTGTGTGGAGCGGCAGCCGCCGTGGCTGCATCGGCCGGATACACGAATGCGGGCACGATCGAGTTTCTATTGGACGAGGACGGTTCGTTCTACTTCCTCGAGATGAACACCCGCATTCAGGTCGAGCATCCGATCACCGAGATGGTGACCGGCGTCGATCTCGTGCAATGGCAGATCCGCATCGCGCGGGGTGAGCCCTTGACCCTGGTCCCCGCCTCGTTGGTCACTCCGTTGGGACATGCGATCGAGTGCCGCATCTACGCGGAAGATGCCGACGCCGGGTTTCTGCCGTCACCAGGTCTCATCACGTCGTTCCGAGCCCCCTCTGGCCCCGGTATCCGTGACGACGGCTGGGTTGAAGAAGGGACGGACGTGCCGACCTTCTACGACTCGTTGCTCTCGAAACTCATCGCATGGGGCGCCACTCGCGAGGAAGCGATCGCTCGCATGCGGCGGGCCTTGAGTGAGTACGAGGTTGGCGGCATCCAGACCACCCTTTCGTTCTTCGATTGGATGCTGACGCAACCGGCGTTCATCGAGGGGCGCGTGCACACGGGCTTCCTGGACGAGGTTTTGCAGCAGCGCCGCCCCGAGTTCGACGCTGACGCTGCACTGTCGCTTGCGGAGGTCGCTTCCGTCATCGCGTGCGTGACGCGCGCCTCTGGAGTGGGGTCGGTGCAGAGTTCGACCAGCCGTCGCCCGGTTGGTCCCACACCCACCGCCGGAAGCTGGAAGCAGCAGGGGCGGGTCGAAGGGCTTCGGTCGTGACGTTCGACGTCGAAGCAGGGGGCGCGCGACGTACGATCGACGTGCAGCCTGTCGGCGCAGGATGGGCGGTCACCGTCGACGGCCGACCGATGCGGGCCAGCGTCTTTCGATCAGGGGCGCGCTGGTCGGTGCTTTACGGCGAAGCCGGTGAACGCGGGGTGCCGCGCAGCTACGAAGCCGTGCTCGAACCGCGGCATCGCGGCAATCAGCGCGTCCGCGTCAACGGGCACGCAGTCAGGGTGACGTTCGTCGAGCACGCCCGCGGGTCGGGAACGGTTGCGGGATCGTCCGCGGCATCGGGCACGAAGGACGTGGTCGCGCCGATGCCGGGCCGGATCGTGAAAGTGCTGGTGAAGGCCGGCGATCGCGTGGTCAGGGGACAAGGGCTCGTCGTCGTCGAGGCGATGAAGATGGAGAACGAGCTTCGCGCGCCGCGTGACGGTACGGTTGCCGCCATGCGCGCGAGCGAAGGCATGTCGGTCGAAGCCAACGCGGTGCTGGTCGTGGTCGAGTAAGTGAAGATCTCCTCTCTGCTCACGCCGTTCAGACATCCCGTCACCAGGACGGTGCGCCGCATCGTGCGGCGCGTCGTCGTCGTGATCGCGGTGATCCTCGCCGTCGCGTTCGTGACGACGGTGTCGGTGGACATCGGACCGCTGCTCAAGGATGTCGCTGAACGACAGGGGTCGCGCTACATCGAGCGTCCCATGCACATCGGCCGGCTCGAAGCGCGCCTGTGGGACGGCGCGTACATCGTCCACGATCTGCGCATCGACGGGCTGACCCCTGAAGGCACGCCGTTCCTCACCGCGAGGCGGATCGTCGTCTCGATGCCGTGGAGCACGCTGTTCAACCGCCGTGTGGTCTTCGATGCGATCGAGATGACCGACTGGCGGATGTACGTCGAGTCGCTGACCGATGGCCGTCACAACTTTCCCCGGTTCACGCGCGAGCGCAAAGGTCCGCGCAGCGTCTGGACGACGACGCTGCAATACGTGCGCGCGCATCGCGGCGAGTTCGTCTATCAGGATTTCGGCACGCCGTGGGGGATCGTCACGCGCAATCTCGACGTGACGGTCACCAAACTCGGCGCCGACTATCGCGGCACGGCCCGGTTTGGCGACGGCCTGGTGGCGATGCAGAGCTACATTCCGTTCCGCACCGACATGACGTCGAGTTTCCGAATCGACGGCGGACGGGTGATCTTCGGGCGCATGGACCTCGTCACCGAGGGGACGAAGTCGGTGCTCAACGGCGACGTCGATCTCGCGCATTTCCCAGAGATGATGTTCCAGATGAAGTCGACTATCGACTTCCCGAAGATGCGAGAGATCTGGTTCCCGACCGACGCGTTCTCGTTGAGCGGCACCGCGCAATTCTCCGGCACGTTCCATTTGTTCAAGGAGACGCTGGTCCCGGGTGAGTCCGTGCGAACCGGGCGCGAACTGAAAGGCGAATTCTACAGCGCGCTTGCGGGGATCAATCGCTACCGTTTCCCGAACCTTCGCGGAACCGTTCGGTGGACGCCAGAGGCGCTCTTGGTCCACGACGCATCGGCCGATGCCTACGGAGGCACGTCGCAGTTCACCTATAACATGGCGCCGCTGAACGTGAAGAACGTTCCAGCCAAGGCGACGTTCGACGCCCGGTATCAGAACGTCGACCTCACCGCCATCAGCGATCTGTACGAATTGAACGGCATTCGTTTCGCCGGCCGTGCGTCTGGCCGCAACCTGCTCGAGTGGCCGCTGCGTCGTTACTCGGAGCACACCGGCCGCGGCGAGCTGCACGTGACCCCGCCAGAGGGTGCAGTGGTGATGACGCGGCAGATGCCGCTCGCACGCATCGCGGCGCGTGAAGCGCGCCAACCGTACGGCCCATTCAGTCCGCTGACGCCGACCGAGCCTGTGCCGGTCAGCGGTGACCTCACCTACGAGTACGGTCCCGAGTGGATCGACGTGAGCTCGGCGATCATGGCGACGGGCTCGACCTACGTCGAGATGCAGGGCCGCACCAAGTACGGCGAGCAGTCACGGTTTCCGTTTCACGTGTCGAGCGCCGACTGGCAGGAGAGCGATCGCGTGTTCGCCGGCATCCTCACCGCATTTGGATCGAAGAGCGGTGCGATACCGGTTGGCGGCTACGGCACGTTCGACGGTGTGATGCTGGGCGCCTTCAACCGCCCGCGCATCGAAGGTGAGTTTGCCGGCGAGCGCGTCAGGGCGTGGAACGTCGTGTGGGGCACGGTGCGCGGGTCGACGGTGATCGAGAACAGCTACGCCGATGTCAAGGATGTCGTGATCACGGACCAGGGGTCGACCATCAAGACCAGCGGTCGCTATTCCCTCGGCTTCCCGCGCAAGGACGGCGGGGCCGAGATCGACGCGCGTGTCGAGATCAGTAAGCGCCCTGCCGCCGATCTGCGGCACGCCTTCAATATCGACGACTACCAGATCGACGGCACCTTGTCTGGCGAATTCCAGATCATGGGTGAGTACCTCAGGCCGCACGGCGTGGGGAAGATGGAGATCGTCGATGGAAAGGCGTACGGCGAGCCCTTCGACGCGGCGACCGCCAACGTCCGCCTCGAGGGCGACGGCGCGAGGCTGGACAACGTGGCAATCGCGAAGAGTGGCGGCCGTGGTACTGGCAGCGCGTACATCGGATGGAACGGCACCTACAGTTTCAATCTGAACGCGCGCAACATTCCGGTGGAGTCGGTGGCCGCGGCCAAGGGATTGCAGGTGCCGCTCGCGGGAACGCTGGAGTTCGACGCCGCAGGCAGCGGCTCGTTCGACTCGCCGAAATACGAAGTCAAGGGCGCGCTGCGCGACTTCTTCGTCGGCGACGAAGGCATCGGCCAGGTCACAGGCCGATTCAATGTCGCCAACGAGACGATGTCGGTCGAGCTCGTCGCCGAGTCACCGCGACTCTCGGTGCTGGGCTCGGGTCGCATCGCGTTGAACGATCAGAAGGATGCACAGCTGACGTTCAACGTCCTCGACACATCGCTCGACCCGTACGTCCGTGTCTACCTGCCCAAGCTGTCGCCGTTCACGACTGCTGTCGTGAGCGGCACCGTGTTCGTGCGCGGAGAGCTCGCCGACATCGATCACCTGCTCGTCGACGCCAGTGTCGACAAGCTCGACGCGCGGCTGTTCGACTACGCGCTGCACAATGCCAGGCCGATCCGGATCGCGCTCGATCGGCATGCAGTCGACATCAAGGACATGCGGCTCGAAGGACAGGAGACCCAGCTCGATATCACTGGACGCGCCAACCTGCACGACGAAACCGTGGCGCTCAAGGCGAGCGGCGATGCAAACCTCGCGGTGCTCCAGGGCTTCGTGTCGAACATCAAGAGCTCGGGGACGGCGAACCTCTCGGCGACGCTCGAGGGACCGCTTCGAGATCCGACAGCGATCGGGAAGCTGGCGATCGAGAACGGCCGGATTCGGCACTTCGCGCTCCCGCATGCGCTCGAAGAGATCAACGGCGCCCTGCAGTTCGACTCACGCGGCGTCACGCTCGATGGGCTTACCGGCAAGCTCGGGCGCGGCGACGTGGCATTCAGCGGGCGCATCGACAAAGAGGGGTATCTGCCGGGGCGCTTCAACGTGACGATGAACGGCACCGACATGCAGCTGCGGTTCCCCGAAGGCATGCGATCGCTGGTCGACGCGTCGCTCTCGCTGCAAGGTACCGCAAGTGACGCCACGTTGTCGGGGTCGGTCAACGTCAAGGACGCGGTGTACCAGCGCGCCTTCTCGACCGGCGGCGGGCTTTTCGATTTCGGCGGAGAAGGCACCGCACCGTCGGGCGGGCCGGCCGTGCCCACGATTCCGCTGCGCTACGACATTCGAATCGTCGCGCCGTCGACGCTGCAGATTCGCAACAACACGCTCCGTATCGTCGCCGATGCCGACGTCAACCTTCGTGGCACGTTCGATAAACCGGTGATCCTCGGACACGTCGACGTCACCCGCGGCGAAGCAACGGTGTTTGCCAAGAAGTTCGTGCTCACGCGCGCCACGATCGATTTCAACAATCTGGCCCGTATCGAGCCGTTTTTCGACATCGAGGCCGAGGCGCGGATTCGCGTGCCCGGCGAGACCTACCGCGTGACGCTGCGTGCCACCGGGCCGCCCGATCGGTTGAAGAATTTCGAGGTGACGTCCGACCCACCGCTGTCGGAGCCGGACGCACTCGCGCTCGTGGTCAGCGGCGTGGCGCCCGTGGGCAACCTCGAGTTCCGTCAATACAACAAGGACATCACGCCGCAGGCGTCGCTCGTCCGCGAGCAGGCGGCGCAGCAGCTCACCGGCAACTTGACGTCTGAAGTGAATCAATTCGCGCAGAAGGCACTCGGGGTCGACACCTTCCAGATCACTCCGTCGCTGAGCGATCCCAACAACCTGTCGTCGAGGCTCGAGCCCGGCGCCCGTGTCACAATCCTGAAACGGGTGTCCGACCGCGTGTCGATCACCTACTCGAGGAGCCTCGCATCATCGACCCGCGATCAGATCATCCTGCTCGAATACGATCAGACGGACCAGTTCTCCTGGATCCTGTCGCGCAACGAAGACGGGACCTACGCGCTCGACTGGCAGGTCAGACGAACGTTCTGATGCGTCGCGTTCCGGCCCCGATCCTGCTGCTTCTCCATTCTGCATTCTGCATTCTGAATTTCGGCGCAGCCTCAGCGCAGACCCCTCAACCAGAGCCCACTGTTGTCGAGGTCGTCATCGAGCAGGAAGGGCAGCCGGTCACCGATCCCAACATCACCTCGCTGATCGAGACGAAGGTCGGTCAGCCGCTCTCGATGGCTGCGGTCAAAGAGACGATCGGGCACCTGATCAGTCTCAACCGGTACGAGGACGCGCAACCGATCCCGGAGCCGCTTGCCAACGGCATCCGCCTGAAGTGGGTGCTGTTTCCGCTTCATCCGGTGGATCGCATCGAGTTCACCGGCATGCCGGGCCTCTCCGAAGGCGATCTGAGGCGCATCATCAGGGAGCGGTTCAGCGGCCCGCCGAGCGAGGCGCACGCCGACGAGGCCGCCCAGTTGCTGCGCACGCAGTACCGTCGGCACGGATATCCCAACGCCCGCGTGGTGCCACGCATCGAGCCGACGCACAACCCCGATCGTGCCACCCTGATCTTCCAGGTGGATGCCGGTATGCGGGCCCTGATTACTGACTTGCGGCTCGAGCAGGTCGACGCGGGTCAGCGCAGCAACATCGTCGACGTGCCCGACATCAAGAAGGGGCAGCCGTACGACGAGGACGTGATCGATCGCCAGCTGCAGTCGTGGGAGAACCGCATGCACAGCCGCGGCTTCTACGAAGCGCGGGCCAGCAAGAGCCCGGCGATGACCGGCACCGAGGCCTTCCTGTTCGTGAATCTGGCGCGGGGCCCGCACGTGGTCGTGGCGTTCAGCGGCGATCCGATCCCCGACAGCGAGAAGGATCGGCTCGTGCCGGTGAAGGCCGAGGCGTCCGCCGATGAGGATCTGCTCGAGGACTCGAGCCGCGCGATCGAGAACTACCTCCACGGGCGGGGATACCGCGACGCGAACGCCCCGTACATGCGCGAAGAGCGCGACGGAGAGTTGATCATCACGTTCATGGTGACGCGCGGCCCGCGCTATATCCTGCGCGAGCTGCGCCTGACCGGGAACACGTCCATCGCCACCAACGAGCTCGAGGGGCTGGTCCGCCTGAAGAACGGCGAGCCGTTCGTCCGCGCGACGCTCGATGCCGGAGCGCAATCGATCCTGACCACCTACCGGACGCGAGGGTTCACTCAAGCGCAGGTGAAGGTCAACGACGCGATCGGGGTTCCCGAGGATGCCAAAGATCCCGATCGGGGGATCGAGATCACGCTGGCGATCGCCGAAGGGGCGAGGACGGTGGTGCGCGCGGTGACCTTCCAGGGGAATACGGCCATGGCCGAGGCCGATCTGCAGCGGCTGACGGTCGTGTCGCCGGGACGCGCATACGTGTCGGCCGAGATGAGCGCCGATCGCGAGCGCATCGCCACCGAGTACCGCAATCGCGGCTATCTCGACGCCGCCGTGGCAGCGGAGCCGACGTTCGCAGAACAGGGCACGCAGGCCGACGTGCGGTTCACGATCACGGAGGGGCCTCAGATTCTCATCGATCGCATCATCATCATCGGCAACCAGCGCACGAAGACGAGCACGATCGAGAACGAGCTGACCGTTCATCCGGGTCAACCGCTCGGCGAGGCGACGCTCGCCGAGAGTCGTTCGAATCTATACGCGCTCGGGCTCTTTCGCCGGGCGTCGATCGAACCGGTGGCGCATGGCAGTGAGCCGAGACGGGACCTGCTGGTTCGAGTCGAGGAGGCGCCGGCGACGGTGTTCACCCTGGGCGGTGGCGTCGAAGGCGGTTACCAGACGCGCATCGGCGCCAACGGCCTCGCCGAGGATCAGTTCGAAGTCGCGCCGCGTGGATCCGTGCAGATCGGCAGGCGCAACCTGTTTGGGAAGAATCGCACGGTCAACTTTGGGGCCCGCGTCGGCCTGCGCTCGCGTAACCAGGCGGCGCCGAACGCGCCGCCAAACGCGCCTGCAACGGAGACGTCGTACGGGTTCCACGAATATCGCGTCGTTCCCAGTTACAGAGAGCCGCGCGTGTTCGGGACGCGTTCGAACCTTCAGGTGACCGGCGTCGTCGAGCAGGTCACACGAACCAGCTACAACTTCAGACGCCGCGAGCTTCGCGCTGAGGCCGAACTTGCCGCGTCCCGCCGCTACCGGCTGACGGGCTACTACTCGCTCCAGCGCACGAACTTTTTCGACGTGACAGACCCCCAGGATCAGCCGCTCATCGACCGCCTCTTCCCGACCGTGCGCCTCTCGAAATTCTCGGGCACAGTCGCTCGTGACTCGCGCGACGACGTCCTCGATCCGTCGCTCGGTACGCAGGCGATCTTCACCACCGACGTCGCCGCTCGCGCCATCGGCTCGGAAGTCGGTTACGTGCGCACCTATCTGCAAGGGTTCGCCTACCGCCGCCTGCCGGTGCCTCGTCGCATGGTGCTCGCCACGGGCGCGCGTGTGGGACTGGCCCACGGATTTCCGCGGACGCAGGCCGATTTGCTCGTGCGCGATCTGCCGGCGAGCGAGCGCTTCTACGCCGGCGGCGACAACAGCGTGCGCGGATTCCCGCTCGATCGTCTGGTGAACGAAGAGACGATCACCGCCAGCGGCTTTCCGACCGGAGGCAACGGTGTCATCGTGCTCAACGCCGAGCTGCGCACCGATCTCTTCGGCCGGCTGCAGGGAGCCGCATTCGTCGATGCCGGCAACGTGTTCGTGCGCGCGAGCGATCTGTCGCTGACGAACATGCGCCCGGCTGTCGGCTTCGGCGTCATGTTCAAATCGCCGTTCGGCCTGGTTCGCGTCGACCTTGGCTTCAATCCCGATCGGCGCAGCTTCGCCAACGGCGTGACCGAGCGCGGCTACGTCGTGCATTTCCTGCTTGGACAGCCTTTCTAAATGCGAAGGTCAACTGCGCTGTGGTTTTTGCTTTTTGAGTTTTGCCTTTTGAGTTGCCGAGTGGCTGGCCAGCAGCCCCTCGACCGCGTCATGGCGCGCATCGGCTCGAATGCGGTGACGTTGACCGACGTCAAGGCGGCTGTCGGCCTCGGCCTGATCGATGCGAAGTCGGCCGACGATTCGGCGTTGAGCCAGGTGATCGATCGGCAAGTCATGTTGATGGAAGTGGCGCGATTCCCTCCGACGGAACCCTCAGACGGCGCTATCAATCAGCAGGTGGAGGCGATGCGGAAGCACGCTGGTCCCGCGTTGCCGGACCTGATGAAGTCGACCGGACTCGACGAGCCGAGGCTGCGAGATCTCGCGCGCGACGCGCTTCGCATCCAGGCCTACATCATGCAGCGCTTCGGCACCCTCACGATTGTGGGCGAGGACGATGCCCGGCGGTATTACGACGAGCACAAGGCGCAGTTCACGCGCAACGGGATGCCGATCCCGTTCGAAGATGCCGAAGCCGAGGCCCGTCGGCTCGCGTCGGCGGCGCGTCTTCAGGAATCGATCGCGCAATGGGTGCGCGATCTCCGCATGCGCGCAGAGGTCGTGATCGTGCGCGCGAAGTAGAGGCGGGTCTTTAGACCCGTCTCTCAGCGATTGAGCAGCGCCACCCGCAGCACTTCCAATGCATTGAACCCGGCGTGACTCACCATCGGCGCAATCGCACTGCGGCGCCTCAGATAGACGATGGCCCAGAACGCGCCGAGTGCGCCCGTCGTCACCGCCGCATCGCGTCCCTGAAGCAGATGGCCCAGCCCGAATGCGGTGCTGAGCACGATGACGCCCACTGTTGCGCCGCCAAGATGCCGCTCGAAACGCTGCAGCAGGAACGCGCGCTGAAACTCCTCGCGAACGCCGCCGGCCACGATCGCGACGATCGCGAGCAGGGCAGCGTCCTGCGGTCCACCGGTTGCGAGCTGCTCGAGGGGATTGGTAGGGACGTTGTGGAGGACCGGCACCAGGCGCATCAACAGCGTCATCAGGATGCCGACAATCAGGAACACGGGGGGCACGAGCAGCAGCCCCAATGCGACTTCGGTCGCTGGCCGCCGGTTTCCAATCCAGAGGGCGCGGACGCTTTCGCCGTGGGCCTGCGTGAGAATCACCATCATGGCCAACAGGGCCACCGTATCGGCGACCGACAAGATGGTGATGACGGCGAGCGATGGCTCTGGGGCGAACGACCAGCCCAAGGCCTGCATCAATCCTTGGATGCTCAGCTGCGTCGGAATGCTCGAACACAGCACGATTTCGACGATCGCGACTGCCCGCCGCTGGCCGCGGGACAGGCCCGGGGCCAAGTCCGGGGCCAGACCTGGGGCCAGGCCCCCGTCCGGCGGCAGGTCGACAGCGTCAGACGGGAGTAAGGGGTCAGTCACCGCTTCAAGCCTCCGAAAATACTGGAGATGAGCCTCGGGGACAAACCCGGCAGATCGGACGACCCAAATGGTGTAAAAATGACCGGGTGGCCAGCCCCCCAATAAGGACAACGCCAACCAATGTCCGCAACTTCAGCTGAACGCGTTCTCATCGTTGAAGACGAGCCCAGTACCCGGCTGGGTCTGACCGAGCTCGTACGAACCTGGGGTTTCACGACCGATGCCGCCGCTGATGGCGAAGAGGCCTTGCAGCGCATCACCGTGTTCCGCCCGTCGATCATCATCAGCGATCTGGTGATGCCGCGCATGGGAGGTCTCGATCTCCTTCGCGCGCTCAAAGACGATGGCGGCGACTACACTGTCGTCATTCTCACCGCACAAGGCAGTGTCGAGACGGCGGTCGAAGCGATCAAGGAAGGGGCCTACGACTACTTGACCAAGCCGGTCGAGACGCAGCGCCTCAAGATTCTGCTCGATAAGATCGTCGAACGCCAGGACACCCTCCGCGAAGTGAAGACCCTTCGCAAACAGCTGCGCGAACACGGCAGCTTCGGGCGCATGATTGGCAGCAGCCCGCAGATGCGCAAAGTCTATCAAGTCGTCGAACAGGCGGCGCCGACGTCGGCGTCGGTGTTGATCTGGGGCGAATCGGGAACCGGCAAGGAGCTCGTCGCCCAGACGATCCATCAGCTCAGTCCACGATCGTCGGCGCCCTTTGTCCCGATTAACTGCGCCGCCATTCCCGAGACGCTCCTCGAGAGCGAGATCTTCGGGCACGAGAAGGGCTCCTTTACCGGCGCCGTCGATCGACGGGCCGGCTGCTTCGAGCTGGCCGATCGCGGCACG
>Ga0075425_100003448_pt1 | contig 16077 bp, 11 predicted proteins | sample SoiMethybrSBSTD4_FD_75300 | JGI IMG/M metagenome (GOLD analysis project Ga0075425, IMG submission 75300) | Bulk soil microbial communities from a Populus tree surrounding site in Tennessee, USA - Soil MetaG P. TD hybrid SBSTD4 | ecosystem: Environmental > Terrestrial > Soil > Tree plantation... | reverse complement strand
GCGTTGCGTCAGGACCCGGACGTGATTCTGGTCGGCGAAATGCGCGATTTGGAAACCATCTCCACTGCCCTGCTCGCCGCGGAAACCGGCCACCTGGTTTTCTCTACGTTGCACACGTTGGACGCGACGGAAACGATTCAGCGCATCATCGCGGTCTTTCCTCCGCCCGAACAGAAACAGATTCGCTTGCAACTTGCAGCCACACTGAAAGCCGTCGTTAGCCAACGACTTGTTCGCCGCGCCGACGATCAGGGCCGTGTCCCCGCTGTTGAAGTGATGGTCGCGACCGCTTATATCCGCGATTGCATCATCAACGCCGATAAAACGCGCCTTATCCATGACGCGATCGCCGCAGGCACTTCGCAATACGGGATGCAGACCTTCGACCAGTCGCTCTTCGATCTCTACAATAAGCAGCTCATCACCGTGGACGAAGCCCTGATCCGCGCGTCCAACCCCGACGAATTCAAGCTGCGCCTCCAGGGTGTTCGCTCCGCCGCAGATGCCGCGCGCGAAGAGATGGAGCGCCAGATGGCCGACTTCGAGCGCTTCGCCCGCAAATAAACTCAAAACACAAAGGAATTCACCTACCCCGGGAGGCCCCATGTCTGGACGCTCGCTTGTGCGGATCACTGTCCTTAGTCTCGCCCTGCTCACCGTTACTTCGGTGGTTTCGTTCCGGCTTTTCGCGTTTCCATCGCGGCCGCTAAGCAAGAGCGAGCTTCTGGCCCTGGTGGCCGGCCAGGTTGTTCCAGAGAACACCGCCTTTGAGATCCGTTCGCGCGGGCTGGGCTTCGTGCCGGATATGGCGTTCAACGGCTTGCTCAAACAGGCCGGCGCCGATTCGCGAGTGTTCGCAGCGCTGGCGTCGGCAAAAACCTCGTCCGCAGGCGCGGGAGCCTTGCAGGACAGCTCCGAACTCCTGCGCCATTTGACGAACGCCGGACAGCTCATCCGTCAAAACAACCTGGACGCGGGAGCCAAAGAACTCAACATCGCGCTGGCGACCAGCTCGGCAAAATCCCAGATTGGTTTCGTGATGGGGGATCTGTTGATTCAGCAAGGCGACGCCGAGCAGGCTCTTCGGGTGTACCAGAAAATTCTCGAAGACGAACCTGATTTTCCGCAGGTGCACACGCGGCTCAGCTACTGCTATCACGCCGTTGGCGATGGCGATAGCGCTCTGCGTGAAGCGCAAGCGGCGCTAACAAAAAACGCCGACGATCCGGTGGCGCACCTGAATGCCGGCATCGTCCTGCTCGAAATGAGCAAGACCGACGCGGCCAAGGCTGAGCTTCAGGAATCGATCCGGAGCAAGCCGGACTATGCCCTTGCTTACCTCAACCTGGCTGGCTTGCTGGACGATCTTCGCGACCATCAGGGCGCCATCGCCATGTATAAGAAGGCTATGGTGCTGAAGCCAAACGAGGCCTTGGCTCATTACAATCTGGGCGTTGTTTACGGTGAAACGGAAGACTTCATTTCCGCGATACGCGAATACCGCGAGGCGAAACGACTTGATCCGAACCGGCTGGACGTTCGCCAAAATCTTGGCTCTGCGCTGATGCACACCGATCCCGCAGCAGCCATCACCGAAATGCAGGAACTCGTGGCAATCGCACCGGACTATCCGATTTGCCATATATGCCTCGGCGGCGCACTGTCGCGAGTCGGCCGCGTCCAGGAGGCCGAGAAGGAATTTCGTATTGCCATGGAAACCGATCCGGCAAACCCCGCTGCTCACGTCCAGGTGGGAGCGATTCGCGAATATGAGAAGAAATACGATGCGGCTCTGGCCGAATACCGCAAGGCGGCGGCGCTGAACGACACCGAAGCGTACGGCATGATGGGCCGCGTACTTCTTCTGAAGCGGGACTTCCCTGCCGCGATCAACCAATTGAAACACGCCGAGCAAATCGATCCCGCGAATTGGCAAAACCACGAATTACATGGCGAAGCCCTGCAGAACATGGGCGACCGCGATGGAGCGATTGCGGAGTATGAGCAGGCGCTTTCCCTGGCGCCAAAGGAACTGGAGTCACGGCTCAACCTCGCATCCATTCAGGAACAAAAAGGTGATTGGATGGCGGCTCTGGGCAACTTCCGACAAGCAGCGCTGGATGAGCCGCCCCCTAAAGCTGACGGCGTGTCTCGCCGCTTTTACGATGCGCAGAACAAGTTCGCCGCCGCTAACGAGCGGTTTCAGAAGCACCTGGCTGATCTCCGTGCCGAGGGCAAGGCCGCTGACGCCACCGATCTGGAATCGCGCTGGCACGCCCGCGTGTCCGCGCCGAATCTCGATGCGCAGTTTCACGATGCCATGCAAGCCAGCACCAAGGCTGCGCAAGCTCAACGTTTTGACGAAGCGGAAACCTCAGCCAAAGAAGCCGTTGGGATCGCGGAGAAAATCACGCCGCAGGACGCGCGGCTTGCGGAAGCCTTTGGCCAGCTCGGCAATGTTTACGCCTGGCGCCTCGACTACGCGAAGGCTCGCGAAACCTACCAGCGACAACTGGCGATTACCCAAAAATCTTACGGCGCCGTAAATCCCGCCAACGCCACTCCTCTTCGTAACCTGGCCATGCTTGCGCTGACGCAAAAAGACTATGGCCAGGCGGAAGAATTCTTCAATCAAGTCTACGAAGTGAACCGCAAATTCTTTGGCGAGAATAGCACGGGCGCAGCCGACGCATTGCGCGGTGTAGCGCACGTTTACCAGGCGCAACAGGACTACGCCAAGGCCGACACGGCGTTGCTCCACGCGACAAAAATCTACGAAACCATGTTCGGCAAAGACAGTCAGCAAACCGCCGTTCCGCTGACAGCTCTCTGCTACAACTATGACCAATGGCAAAAGCCGGAAAAGTCGGCGGCCTGCCATGCGGACCTCGTCGCGTTGGGTGAAAAACTCTTTGGTGCTAGCAGCCCGTATCTGGTGCGCGACCTCACGGCCGAGGCTCAGGCGCTGCGCCAACTGGGCCGCACCGAGGAAGCCGTCAAACTGGAACAGCGCACCCAGACGATTTCCGCACAGGCCAATCCGAACTGATTTCACGCATTCCGCATGGGAATGAAGGGGGTTCGCCGATCGTTTAGCCCTGTATCTATTTTGAGTTTGGGTACCACCGTACCGCTGGATTTTGCGCCCCCGCTGCGGCAAAATCCGCACTGCCTGGAAGACGGAGGCCGCCTTATCGTGACCGAGCTCGAACAGAAGACAAAAACATCCTCCTTCCGTGTCGCTCTGCGCGAGAAGTTCCATCTGAACTCCGCCCACCCGGACCTTCACAAATGGATCTATGTCCTATGCGTGCCATCCGTGGTCGTGGTAGTGAACGCCGTTCTGTATTACCTCGTGCACGGCGAAGAAGCCAGGTGGCCGGCTTTCCGCGGATACGCCTGGGCGGCTGACACGTTTGCAGCCCCGTGGATTTCCCTTATCGCAAACATTGCAGGCACGGTGCTGTTTGTTCTGTTTGTGCGGCACAAGCGGGTGCGCACTTCCACGAAGGTCGCTACGGCAGTGGTGCTCAGCGGCGCGTGGCTTTTCACGCTGATCGCCTTTCTCGTGGTCGAGTGACTCTCTCCTTGGAAGGTTTCGCCGGAGTGGCTTGCCCGAATAGCGCCCGCAGCAAACTCTGTTGCGTGGCGAGGAACTTCCTTCCTTGTTTCGTCGTTCTTGCTTACGATGTAACGCACATCTGCTGCGCATGGAGGCCGCCATGTCCATCCACCTGTCTGACGAATGTCTGCCCAACCGTCGCAGGTTTTTGAAATTCAGCGTAGCACTCGCGGCCAGCGCGCCCACGTGGGGTTCGCTCGGGGCCGCCGCACCAGCCCAGACTCAATCTCAGGAATCCTCGCCATGGATCATCGGCCCCAAACTCGGTTTCACTCCCGAAATCGGCACGCTCACCTCGATGATGGCGTTTACGCGTATGCAGGTCCTCTCCGCCGTCAAGGGATTGTCCGTGGCCGATCTGGACTTTCTTCTCGACCGCAAAGCCAACACCGTCGGCGCATTGCTCAACCACTTGGCCGCGACCGAGGCGCTCTACCAGGCAAATTCCTTCGACGGTTACGCCTGGGAGAAGATGCCCGATGCCGTGAAACAAAAATGGGACGTGCCGATGAATCTCGGCGAACCCGCGCGCAAGGCTATCAAAGGAAACAGCCTCGATTACTATCTCGACCTACTCACCAAGGGCCGCGAAAAAACGCTCGCCGAGTTTAAAAAGCGCGACGACAAATGGCTCATGACCGTGGACCCCGAATTCGGCGGCAACAATTTCGGCAAGTGGTTCCACGTAGCCGAACACGAATCCAACCACAACGGTCAGATCAAGTTCCTCAGGAACCGCATCCCCGGTGGCAAACCCGCCAGCGAGTAGCTGAACCGCGTGGTTCGTCGTAAATTAGAAGCCTCGTGAATGACCTCGTCTTGTCTATGGTTCTGGCCGCGTGTGTGTTTTTCGGCTCGGGCAAAAAGTCTGTGCCCGAGCAACATCCCTTCCCGCTAACGGAAGGAACAACGTGGGTGTACAAAGGCACCGTTCGCTGGACCGCAGTGGGCGCGCCAACCGTCATGACTACAAACGTCGAATGGCGCACTGAAGTTCGGCGCGTGATTCAGCATGTTGCTATAAGGGCGGCGATCGTAACTGGATTTCCATCGGATTTGAATTGGTCGAATGGCAACCCTAAACCGCAGGATTCCTTGCTTGTCGAATCGGATGCCAAGTTCTACCTGATTGCGGGCGAACTGGACGAAGCGATCCACCGGTTGGAAGATCCTGCGGACGATCTTGCCGGGCTCCTCCGTGACGACAACCTGCTTCTTCAATGGCCGCTCAAGCTCAACATGAAGTTTTGCGATCCGGAGGGGATGGAGCGTGCTGACAACCGATACTGCTGGTTCGTAGCAGACGCTGGTTCGGCTACTTTAAAAGGAATCGTTGGCGCTTCAGCCGGCGGGCATCCCGAATTCGTGCTGCAATACCGGACCAATCCCGACGACACCGAATTCAACTTTGTGCCCGAAATCGGAATTACTAAATACAGCTACCATCATCACGGCACCGTCGCCGACACCGAATTGCAGCTCGTCGAATTTCATCCCGCTGGAGCTAGGAAGCAATAGTTTCCATTTCCGTCATACGTCGCGCGCTTTACTTCCCCGATTGGTTGAAGCATCGTGTTTTCATGTTCTCTCGCGGCCGCCCGCGCCAACTGGAAACCGAACAAGAACTGTACGACGCCGCCCTGCGCGCGTTGATGCGCCGCGCCCACTCGATTCAGGAAATGCAGAAAAAGCTTTCGCGCTACACACGCAACGAACTCCTGGTCCGCGTCGTCATGGCGCGCCTCAAAGAGAACGGCCAGCTCAATGATGAGCGCTACGCCCAGCAGTTTGCCCGTAGCCGCACACAATCGCGCAGACAGGGCCAGTTCCGCATCGCCCGCGAACTCCGCGCTCGTGGCGTCGCCGACGCGGACATCAACTCCGCACTCGAATCGTCCGCGGCAGAAGCCGATCCCGCCTTGCTGGTCCGCCAGCGAATCGAACGCAAGCTCAGATCCTTTCGTGGCGAAATTGATGAGCGCAAGACCGCGTCGATATATGGCTCACTCCTTCGTGCCGGCTTCCCGGCCGACTTAATCCGTCGCGAACTGAAGCGTCTCACCCGCGAAGAAATTCCCGCGGCCGGCGACGCCGAAGACATGACCTAATCCGCACCACGTTCGTCGCTCAGTTTTGATCGCGCCAGTTCGCATACATACGCGGCTATACTCGTTCGATGATTGGCATTCGACTGGGCACGCTGTTTTTCTTCTTTATGCTCGCGGCGTCACCATCTTTCAGCTCTGTGGCTCGCCGCGACTTCTTCGTTGAAAGCGACCACGGCATTCGCCTCTTCGTGCGGGAAGTCAGCCAGTCAGTAACTCCTTCACCCAAAGGAGCGCGCTCGCAACCCATTCTCTTGATTCATGGTGCCCGAGTGCCCGGCCTCGCTTCCTTTGATTTGCCGGTGGCAGGCGGCTCGCTAGCCGAGGACTTTGCTGAGCGCGGGTTCGACGTTTTCATCGTGGACCTCCGCGGCTACGGCAAGTCCACTCGTCCAAGCGGAATGGATGAACCGCCGTCCGCTCATTCGCCTCTCGTTCGTTCCAACGAAGCCGTCCGCGACATCGCCGCCGTTGTGGACTGGATCCGCGACAACCGTCGTGTTCCCAAAGTCGCCCTGTTCGGTTGGGCGACCGGCGGCCAATGGGCGGGCTATTACGCCAGCCTACAGCCAGACAGAGTGGCCGCGTTGATTGTGCTCAACAGTCTTTACCATGGCGCTTCTCCGCATCCTTTGATAGGCCGCGGGTCCGACATGGAAGATCCCGCTCAGCCCGATCATTTCAATCAAAAGGCGTGCGGCGCATATCGCCTCAACGATGCCGATTCCCTTCTCGGCGGCTGGGACCGCAACATCCCTGAAGCCAACAAGCCGCCCTGGCGCGATGCCGCCGTCGCGAAGGCTTATGTCGTAGCAGCTTTGCAAAGCGATTCCACCAGCGACACACGCATGCCGCCGAGCTTCCGCTCACCTTGCGGCGCGCTGGAAGACAGCTTTTATCTCGCCGTCGGGCGGCAGCTTTGGGACGCGTCTTTCATCACTGCGCCCACGCTGATCCTCGCGTCCGAGCGTGATTTCTGGTCGCGCCCGGAGGATCGCAAGAATCTTGCCGCTGATCTCGTTCATTCCGTTAAAGTTCGAACCGTCGTAATTCCTGGAGCCACACATTTTGTGCATTTGGATCGCGCCGAGCGCGGTCGCGCGTTGCTCCTCCAAGAAGTGGCTTCGTTCCTGGCGCGCTAATCTGCATCGCGGAAATTGGTCGTGTCGCTCGGACCTCCCCTGCTCAGGCTGCGTGCGGGTTGACAGACCTTGGTGTGAACGCTACGCTGCCATCTCGTCCGTCGCTCATGCCCACTCGCCATTTTTCGCCACTTCGCGCAAACATTTTTTCGCCTAGTTGGTTCTTGCCGGTCTTAGCCTCGGTTGCGCTGTGTTCATTGCTGCTTACGAAAGTTGCTAACGCACAGGAAGAGTCCTCCGCCAAAACTTTCCCCAAAGCCGATGCTGCTGCTGGCAAACCCATCTTCGAACGTTACTGCGCCCCCTGCCACGGCATCTCCGGCGGTGGTGGCCGCGGCCCCCGCCTGAATCGCTCGCGTCTTCCACATGCGCCGACCGACGCTGCGCTGCGCGCCGTCATAAGCGACGGCATCGCGCCTGGCATGCCCGACGCGTGGTATCTCTCCGATGAAGAAATCGCCAACGTCGCGGCGCACATTCGCGCACTCGGCAAGATGCCTGGCGAAAACGTACCCGGCGATCCCGCGCGTGGCGCATCCGTTTACGCGCGCTCCGGCTGCGCCACATGTCACATCCACGCCGGCCAGGGAACAGGTTTCGGTCCCGACCTCACCGACGTCGGCGAACGCCGCAATGCGTCTTACATTGGCCAGGCGGTTAGCAATCCCGCCTCGGCGCTTCCCGAAGGATTCCTGATGGTTAGCGTCGTAACTTCCGCCGGAAGATCCGTCAACGGCATTCGCTTGAACGAAGACAGCTTCACCATTCAGATCAAAGACGCCAGGGGCAGCATCTACAGCTTTCGCAAACGCGACCTCAAAGAATTGAAGAAGGAGACCGGCCAGACGCCCATGCCCTCGTTCGAAAAAATTCTTTCCCCTGCCGATCTACAGGATCTGGTCGCGTTTCTCGCCGCCTCCCGGGAGACTCGATGAAACGGTTGGCGTTCACCGGTTTATTTTTGTTGGTTTCTTCTGCAGCCGCTCTTCCGCAAGTCCCGTTCGAACGAATCCGCAACGCCGAAAAAGAGCCTGGCAGCTGGCTCACGTACTCCGGCAATCTGCTCGGCCAGCGTTTTTCTCCGCTGAAAGAACTCACGCCCGCTAACGTCGCCAAGCTCAAGGTGAAATGGGCCTTCCAATTCCCCGAACGCGGCAATGAAGTCTCCCCAATCGTTGCCGACGGCGTCATGTACATCACCTGGGCTAACGCCGCAGCTGCCCTCGATCTCAACACCGGCCGCACGCTGTGGACCTGGAAGCGTCCCCTGCCGCCCGACTATCACTCCGTAGGCTTCGGCCATGTCAGCCGCGGCCCCGCCATTCTTGATGACAAACTTTACGTCGCTACGCTCGATGGCTACCTCGTCTCGCTCGATATCAAAAGCGGCATTGAGCGCTGGTCAGCGCAAGTCGCCGACTACAAGCTCGGCTACAGCATGACGCTCGCGCCGCTCGCCGTGGACGGCAAAGTCCTTGTCGGCGTCAGCGGCGGCGAAGCCGGCATCCGCGGACTACTGGATGCCTACGACGCAAAAACCGGCAAGCGACTGTGGCGCTTGTGGACCATTCCCGCTGTGGGCGAGCCCGGCGCCGAAACCTGGTCCGGCGACAGCGCGAAAACCGGTGGCGGCCCCACCTGGGTCACCGGCTCTTACGATCCCGAGCTGAAATTAATTTATTGGGGCGTCGGCAATCCCAGCCCCGATTGGAATGGCGACGCGCGCCAGGGCGACAATCTCTACACCTGTTCCCTGCTCGCTCTCGACGTCGAAACCGGCAAGCTCCGCTGGTATTTTCAGTTCACGCCGCACGACACACACGATTGGGATTCAAGTCACGTCCCGATTATTTTTGATGCAAACGTGGCGGGCAAATCGCGCAAGCTGATCGGCAACGCCAATCGAAACGGCTTCTACTACGTCCTCGATCGCGGCACGGGAGAATTTCTCGCGGGCCAACCGTACATCAAACAAACGTGGGCCAAGGGGCTCGATGCGAAGGGCCGCCCACAGGTCATTCCCGGCACAGATCCCACCGATGAAGGCGTTCTCGTCTATCCCAACCTCAATGGCGGCACGATCTGGTTCAGCCCGTCGTACAGCCCGCTCACCGGTCTTTTCTACGTCCCCGCGCGCGAGATCGGCGGCATCTACTTCAAACGCGAAGCCGAATACAAAGCCGGAACGATGTTCGGCGGTGGCGGCGAAAATGAACTTCCCGTAGACCAAACTTTCGGCGCAGTCCGCGCGCTCGATGCGACCACCGGCAACAGCAGGTGGGAGTTCAAGCTGCACACGCCGGCTACGGCGGGTATCCTTTCCACTGCGGGAGGTCTCGTCTTCTCCGGCTCCGACGAAGGCAACTTCTTCGCGCTCGACTCGGCAACCGGCAAGCCGCTATGGGAATTCCAGACCGGCGGCAGTATCGGCGCCAATCCCATCTCGTTCACCCTCGACGGCCACCAATGTGTCGCCATCGCCGCCGATCGCGTTCTCTACGTCTTCGGCCTGTAGTTCGCTGCGGGGAAGCGCCTCACTCACCATTTTTTTCATGGTCTGCCATAATGAATTGTTCTTGGTAGGTAAAAGCGAACTATGTAATGAGCTTGCGCACGTAACGTATGAGAGATAGTGACACACAACCGTGCAGGTGCAGGAAACGCGTGGCAGGCTCGCTACAAAGCACGTAGCAACGAGCGAACATAACTGCGAACGTCTGAGATGACATGACAGCTGATCCGACAAGGTGGAGTTGCAACAACATACGTGAGACCTTTCTGCGCTTCTTTGAGTCGAAGGGGCATCGGCGAGTACGTAGCAGCTCGCTCGTCCCTCACGGCGATCCTACCCTGCTCTTCACCAACGCCGGGATGAACCAATTCAAGGACGTTTTCCTTGGCCTCGAGAAGCGCGACTATACGCGCGCGACCACGGCGCAAAAATGCGTGCGCGCCGGCGGCAAGCACAACGATCTGGAAAATGTCGGCTTCACCAAGCGCCATCACACGTTTTTTGAAATGCTCGGCAATTTTTCCTTCGGCGACTATTTCAAAAAGGACGCGATCGCCTACGCGTGGGAGCTGGTGACGTCGCCCGACTGGTACGGAATCGCAAAAGACAAGCTCTACGTCACCGTGTTTGGCGGAGCGGAAGTCGCTCCCGGCAACAAGCTCGGCGCGGACGAAGAAGCCCGCAGCTTCTGGCTTGGACAAAATGTTCCTGCAGAACGCATCGTTCCCATTCCCGGACTGAAAGACAACTTCTGGGCCATGGGCGACACCGGCCCTTGCGGTCCGTGCAGCGAAATTCATTACGACATGGGGCCGGCAGCGTCCGAGCAGGGCCACGCAGATTGCAAGTTCCCTTGCGAGTGCGGCCGGTACGTCGAAATCTGGAATCTCGTTTTCATGCAGTTCAACCGCGACGCCGGCGGCACGCTCACGCCGCTCCCCAAGCCGTGCGTGGACACCGGCATGGGCCTCGAACGCGTCGCGGCCGTGCTGCAGGGGGTAATCTCGAACTACGACACGGATCTCTTCGTTCCGCTGATGAAGCGTGCCGCCGCGTTGTGCGGAGTGGACTTCGCCGCTGAAGACAAGCTGGAAGAAGGCAAGGGTGGTGCCGCTTCGCTTCGCGTCATCGCCGATCACGCCCGTGCAGCGACGTTCCTGATTTCCGATGGTGTAATCCCCTCAAACGAAGGACGTGGTTATGTGCTTCGCAAGATTGTCCGACGTGCCCTGCTCCACATGCGTTTTCTCAACGGCCGAACGCCGTTTCTGTCGCGAATCTCTGAGACTGTTCGGAATGAAATGGCGGGAGCCTATCCGGAACTAGTCGACCAGGCCGTCCTCGTGACCAGAGTGCTCGACGAGGAGGAGAAGCGCTTTACAAGGACTCTGCATACGGGCTTGAAGAAGTTGGAAGAAGGCTTGGAAAAACTGTCTGCCATCGGGCGGGAAATTACCAAACCGACTGAACGCTTGAGCCAGATTGTTCCTGGAGATCAAATCTTCTTCCTTTATGACACCTACGGCCTTCCCCGCGACTTCATAGAAGATGCGACTCGCGACGCCGGAATAAAAATCGATTGGCCTGGCTTTGAAAAAGCGATGGAAGAGCAGAGAAAGAAGGCGCGTGCTTCATGGAAAGGCACTCACAAGGAAGCGACGAATCCCGCTTACGCGAAGATTGCCGAGACATTCAAGACCGAACCGGGCTTTTACTACGGCACGCACGCCAAGGATTGCCGCATTGAAGCCATCATCAGCAAGGCGGGACCTGTCAACGAACTGAAGGCTGGCGAATCCGGCGAAGTGGTTCTCGATCGCACGGCGATTTACGCCGAATCGGGCGGACAAATTGCCGACAACGGCGCGTTTTACGACGCCTCTGAATCGCAGCAATTCGCCGAAGTCACTGGCGCGTATTATCCAGTCGCCGGACTGGTGGCGCATCGCGTCACGGCGAAAGAAGACCTTCACGTCGGTGATCGCGTGACGGTTGTAGCCGATGCGGACCGCCGCGCACGTGTCATGCGCAATCACACCGGCACACATCTCGCTCACGCGGCGCTGCGCAATATTTTGGGGACGCACGTGAAGCAGTCTGGTTCACTGAACGCGCCCGACCGGCTGCGCTTCGACTTTTCCCACTTCGCTCCCGTGGACGCTGAAGAGCTGCGCGACATCGAGCAACAAGTGAACGAAGAGATTCGCCTCAACACCGAAATCGAAACCAATGTCACGTCTCTCGACGACGCGTTGGCTTCCGGCGCGCTGGCTTTCTTCGGCGACAAATATCCCGAACACAACGTTCGCGTTGTAACGATTCCCGATCCACGTGCGCCGCGCGGTTTCTATTCGAAGGAGCTATGCGGCGGAACACACGTCAAGCGCGTGGGCGACATCGGCGTGCTGAAAATCGTCAGCGAAGAATCAGTTGCTGCGGGCGTGCGCCGCATTGAAGCCATCACCGGCATCGGCGCGCTCGAACATTACCAGCAGCAAGCCAACCTGCTGGCGTCCGTTGCCAAGCAGCTGAACGGCGGCGAAGACACCGTCCTGGCTCAGGTCGAAAAGCTCACACAAACTGCCCGACAGCTTGAAAGGCAGCTGGCCGATCAGCGTCGCAAAGGCGCCCTGACCCAGCTGGACGACCTGGTCGCCAAAGCCCAGACCATCAAGGGCACCAAAGTGGTGGTTAGCCGGGTGGAAGGGCTGGACAAAGACGCCATCCGCCAACTGGTGGACAGCCTCCGCCAGAAGCTAGGCTCGGGCGTCGTGGTCCTCGGGCAAGCCGACGACGGCAAGGTTTCCCTGATTGCCGGGGTTACCAAAGACCTCACCGCTAAAGTCCATGCTGGCAAGGTGATACAAACGCTAGCCAAGCAGGTCAACGGAAGGGGCGGCGGCAGACCTGACCTTGCGGAGGGTGGCGGAGAGGACACAAAAGCCCTAAATAGTACCCTTGGGGGAGTGCCCGCCCTGCTGGAGCCGTTGCTATGATTTGGGCAGCCGGACCTGTGTCCTACAGGCAACAAGTTGCCTGCTTGCACTGCTTTACCCGGCAACCATCATGGCGACCACGGACAGACGAACTCCCACGCCCGCCGTCCTCTTCGCTGCGGCGACCTTCCTCCTTTTCGCCTGCCCTTTTGCACAACAGACGAACGCGCAAATCGCCAAAGTTTCCAACAACGATGGCCGGATGCTCTTCGTCAACGCCGAACCGCCCACGGTTTTGAAGCTGTCGCACAAGCCACGCGCGATCTTCCTGCCGGCAGAAGTTTCCCTTATGGGAGCCAAACGCCCCGCGATGGATTTGAACCGCGACGGCGCCGAAAAGCTGGTCCGCGAAGCGGCGGAACGTCACAGAGTGGACCCCGCTCTGATCCGAGCGGTCATCGAAACCGAATCCAACTGGAATGCCGGTGCGATTTCTCGCAAGGGAGCAGTCGGCCTGATGCAGTTGATTCCCACTACTGCCCAGCGCTTTGGCGTAAACGACCTGTACAGCCCGCAACAGAACGTCGACGCCGGTGTTCGATATCTGAAGACGTTGCTGGAACGCTACAACGGCAATCTGGAGCTGGCCCTTGCAGCGTACAATGCTGGCGAGGGGGCTGTAGACCGGGCTCATGGTATTCCTAGGTTCAGGGAAACACGGGATTACGTGCAGCGGGTCCAGAGTGCATATTTTCGGCCGGGCTCGGGGCGCTTGGATGGTGCGTTCATAAATCCTCACGCGATCCGCAAGAGCAGCGACCCCGCCGGACGCGTGATATTCACGAACGACTAAGCGCGCGCAGGACAACAGTTTTTGAGCAACAGCGAAGGACTTTTTGCGTGCGCCTGGATTATTTGTGCGGTTAAAATTGTTGGGGCGATCAGTTTGGGGATGAAGTTGGGATTCACGCAGAAAATCGGCGTTGTGATTCGCCGGGTGGCGGCGAGGTCAGCGCCATGACCGCTGGTATTTTCTTGGGCTTTTTTTTCAACAGGGGCTTCGCCCGCGTTTCGCCGGTTTTTGCTGTAGCCGCTTTGAGCTTCGCTCTTTCGAGTGCTCTTCCCGCTTTTGCCGCCAGCTCCGACCATTCCGGAAATTCTGGAACAGCTGCGGCCGATCCTGGAGCGGCGGAGCGCAGACACGCCGCCAGTTCGCAATTCGCGCGCGCCGAGGAACAACGTGCCGCGCTGAATGACAAGCCAGCGGAAAAGCGCTCGCTCAACGATTACAAGCAAGTCGTAAGCAGCTACCGTCGCGTATACCTGATTACGCCGCACGCCAGCGAAGTGCCGGACTCGTTGGTAGCCGTAGCCGAGCTGTATGCCGAAATGGGCGACCGCTTCGGCCGCGCGTACTACCAGTCCGCGGTGGATTCGTACCAATTCCTGATGCGCGAGTATCCCACCAGCCGTTTCGTGCAGGATGCGTATTTGCGTTCCGGAAAACTGCAGAAGGATCAGCTGGGCGATACAGCGGGCGCGGCAAAAACCTACGACGCGTTTTTGAAACAGTTTCCGCACTCCAAGCAGCGGCGCGAAGCACAAGAAGCGCGCGCGGAATTGGCGCTGCTGCAGCGGTCAACCGCTTCGCCTTTGGCCACGACAGATCCAAGCAAGAACGCGATCGCCAAAAGCGCCGGCTCGGTTACAACGAAAGACCATACGCCGCCTGTGATTTCGCGCGATGTGCCCCTGCCATCCAGAGATGTCCCGATAGAGTCGCCGAAGACGGCTGCCAAGCAAGCCGCGGTAGAAACCGCCCAGGACAACGATGACGACGATGCGCCGCCCGTGTCTGGCAGCGGCAAGATTCCACAAGTCCGCAAAATCAGCACGAAGGCCGCCCCGGACTCCACCCGCGTCACGATTGATCTTGAAGGCAGCGTGCAATACGTCTCCGGCCGGGTGGCGAATCCCGATCGAATTTATTTTGATTTGCACGCGGCCAGGCTGGCGCAGCCGCTGCTGCACAAGAAAATCGAGGCGGAGAGTCCGCTGATCGCTGCGATTCGCACTTCGCAAAGCCGTTCCGGCGTTGTACGGGTGGTGCTGGAAGTCAACGGCGTGGTGGACTACAGCGCTTCCCTGCTGAGCAATCCCTCGCGGCTCGTCATTGATTTGTACGCCGGTGACAAGCCTGCGCAGCAGACGCAAACCGCTCAGGCGAATACGCCGGCCGCTTCAAGCGACGCCGCGACTCTTTCGGCAAAGCCGCCTGCAAAGAGCGCAGCTGTGGACAAACCTCAACCGGTCACAACGGCCGCAAACACAAAATCGAAGGCCGACACGAGCAGTGCTCCGACCACAACGATTCCCGAACCAAAACGCAATCTCGCTTCTGCAAAGGGCGGCAAGAAACCGGACCTGGTGCAGCCCGCTTCGGCGCCAATGCCCACACGCGATGGCCAGTCCACGCTAACGCGCGCGCTCGGACTAAAGATTGGCCGCATCGTGATTGACGCCGGCCATGGCGGCCACGACACCGGAACGATCGGCCCCACCGGCCTGATGGAAAAAGATTTGTGCCTCGATGTAGCGCTGCGCCTGGGGAAAATCATTCAACAGCGCCTGCCCAGCGCCGACGTGGTGTTCACCCGTTCGGACGACACCTTTATCCCGCTGGAAGAGCGTACGCACATCGCCAACGAAGCCAAGGCCGACATGTTCATTTCGATCCACGGGAATTCGAGCCCGGATACCGGGGCGCGTGGAATCGAGACGTATTACTTAAATCTGAAGGGTTCGCCCGAGGCGATGGAAGTTGCGGCGCGAGAAAACGCCACATCGGAGCAGGGGATCCACGAGCTGGAAGATCTGGTAAAGCAGATTGCGCGCACAGAGAAAATTGACGAGTCGCGGGAATTTGCGGAGGACGTGCAGGAATCGCTTTCGAAGCGAATGCAAAAGACCTTAAAGCCGGTGAAAAACCGGGGCGTGCGTAAAGCGCCGTTTGTGGTTCTCATCGGCGCGGATATGCCCTCGATCCTCACGGAGATTTCGTTCCTCAGCAATCCCGCCGACGAAAAGCTGCTGAAGCAGCCGGAACACCGCCAGCGCGTAGCCGAAGGTATTTTTCAAGGCATCGCCGGCTACCTGCAGAGCCTAAACAGCATGACGGTCAATCAGAACAACTCTCCCGCCCCGCGCAAGACCACCACCTCCGCCGCGTCCGGCCTGGAAGCCGCTCGCAACCGAAACTAGCCTTCTGGTGTCTAATAGAAACAGCCGGAGAGTGTTTCAGGGATGAGAACCCTCGTCTATTTCTGTGTCGCCGCCTTCTTGAGCGTGCCGTCGCTCGTGTCAGCACAAGAGCATCAGGCGATTCTGCCCGAAGCATTCGGTGCGTGGAGGGGTGGCGAAACCGCCGGAGGCTTCGCCGCGGACTCACTTGACGCAGTGCGAAAAGAAGCGGGCGAGACGGTGCGGGAAGGGCGAGGTTACGGCAGTGGAAACAAGTCCGTCACTGTAGCCGTCCGCCAATTCCGCGATCCGACCGCCGCGTATGAAGTCTACACGGCTATGCTTTCGACCAAGCTGAATCCCTCAACGGTTGCGCCTCTGACTGCCGCCGGAAACGATCAGCTGATCGCTCTCGTCGGCAATCGTATCGTCACCGTTTCACCGATCCGCGCGGCGTCCGATGCCGATCTAAAGCTAATCTTAGACACGTTGAAGCAGTCCACAGATCAATCTCCTCTTC
>Ga0075425_100003446_pt1 | contig 16081 bp, 15 predicted proteins | sample SoiMethybrSBSTD4_FD_75300 | JGI IMG/M metagenome (GOLD analysis project Ga0075425, IMG submission 75300) | Bulk soil microbial communities from a Populus tree surrounding site in Tennessee, USA - Soil MetaG P. TD hybrid SBSTD4 | ecosystem: Environmental > Terrestrial > Soil > Tree plantation... | reverse complement strand
GGCCTCCAACCCATCCGAGCGCTGGAAGTGGGACTTCATGTATCAGGATCTACCGCCTGTGAAGGGGCACAATGTCCAGATGGAAGGGGCGATGCCAACGGGCGCGATACCTTTAACACCAGTCGGTAGCAAGTGATCGAAAACGTCACGCTGCTGGCGGCGTTCGGAGCAGGGCTCCTCTCCTTCATCTCGCCCTGCGTGTTGCCGCTCATTCCCGGCTATTTGTCGTACATCTCGGGGTTGTCGCTCGACGAAATGCGCGGCACCGGTGCGGTCGTGATTGCCGCCCCGGTCCGCAATCGTGTCCTTACGTCCTCCCTCGCGTTCATCCTCGGCTTCTCCCTGGTCTTCATCGCGCTTGGCGCATCCGCCAGCGCCATTGGCCAGTTCCTGATGACGCGCCTGACCGTACTTGGCCGCATCGCCGGCGCGATCATCGTGCTGTTCGGCCTGCATACGATGGGCTTGCTGCGCATCGATTGGCTCTATCAGGAAAAGCGTGTGCAGACGAACCGGCGTCCGGCGGGATTCATCGGCGCCACGCTGGTGGGGATTGCGTTCGCGTTCGGATGGACACCGTGCATCGGGCCCATTCTTGCCGGGATCCTCGCCATCGCGGCCGCGCAGGACACGATCGGTCAGGGCGTGCGGCTGCTCGCTGCGTATTCCCTTGGGCTGGCCATTCCGTTCTTCGCAGCCGCGCTCGCCATCAACCGTTTCTTCGCGGCGTTCGCGCGCATCCGCAAGCACTACCATCTGATAGAGCTGACGTCGGGGGCGCTGCTCGTTATTATCGGCATCCTGATCTTCACCAACCGGTTCACCGTTATCGCGCGCACTCTTCAACCATACCTGCCGGTCTATTAACGCGGATTTAACGTCGCGAAAACGACCACGAAACCTAGCTGTCGTACAAATCACGATGGTATGACGACACGGTTTCTGCTCGCGTTCGCAATTCTCGTCGCTGCATCCGGTTCCGCTCTCGCCCAGCCGCCCGCACCAGCTCCCGCAGCCGAACCCGACTACCCAATCATTCGCGTCGGAGTTCTCTCGTACGTGCAGTACGACGCGGAGCTGGAGAACCGACAGGGATACAACGCGTTCGACCTGACGCGCGGTTACATCAACGTCAACGGCCAGCTCTCGAGGAACGTCCGGTTTCGCGTAACGCCAGACGTGCGGCGCGCCACCGACAGCACGCTATCCGGCACGCTTGTCTTCCGTGTGAAGTACGCCTTTCTCGAATTGGACAACGTGACAGGTGCCCGATCGTGGGTCCGCTTCGGTGCGCATCAGACACCGTGGCTGGACTTCGAGGAGAGCATCAACCGCTATCGCGTGCAGGGGACAATGTTCTCCGAGCGCGAGAGTCTCATTCCAGGGTCCTCCGACTTCGGCGCCGGCATTTTCACTCCGCTTGGCAAGTACATCGATGTGCAGGCGGGCGTCTACAACGGCGAAGGCTATGCGCAGACCGATGCGAACAAGTTCAAGAGCGCGCAGGCGCGCGTCACGCTGCGGCCGTTTGCCGGGCGCGGTATTGCGAATGGATTCCGCCTCTCTGGCTTCTATAACAAAGGGTGGTACGCCGCCGACCGTCCGCGCGATCTCGGCATCGTGATGGGCAGTTTCGAGCACACGCATCTGGTGATGACGCTGCAGTACCTGAAAGCCACTGAGAACCCGAACGCGCTGGCGCCACGCGACATCGATCGCAGCGGCTCGTCAGGCTTCGTCGAAGTGCGACAGGGAATGGCCGGCTGGGCCGCGCTCGCGCGCGTGGATGCGCTCGATCCGGACGAGTCGCTGAGCGACAACGCCCAGCGACGTGTGATCGCCGGCGGCGCGTACTGGTGGGTCTGGCCTCGCGATCGTGTCGGTCTTGTCGTGACCAACGAGCAGGTGCACTACGATGCGGCCGGACGACCAAAGGAGAACAGGATCCTCGTCCAGACTCACGTCGAGTTCTGATCTTCTTCTGCTATCCTGTGTGCGGATGCAGAGGCACACGACCCGCTTCATCGTCGTCGTTCTCCTCATAGCCGCCGGCGCCATCGGCGGCTTTTTTGTTTTCACGTCCCATCAGCGGGCGCTGGCGATCGACGCGGCGTCGCGTGACGTCGCCGCGCGAGCCGATCAGATGATCGCAACGGCCGGAGAGATTGCGGCCGCGCAGCGCGCTTACGTTGCGCCCGGCCAACCCAATCAGCCCTGGCTGGAGCGGTGTGCGATGCTGCTGCAGCAGTTCGGTCAGGATGCTGCGGCAATCCGCCCGCTTCTGACATCCAGCGAAGCCATCGGCACGCTCGCGGACATCGACAAACAGTTCAAAGCGGTGGTCGTTGTCGATGACAAAGCCCGGCAGGATCTTCAGGAGGAGCAGACTCTGCTCGCCGCCGATCTGATCTTCAGCGAAGGGCGCGACACCGTCGCCGCCATGATGACGGCGCTGCGAAATGTGAAGTCCTCCGAGGAGCGGACGGCAGGTGCACAGCGGGCGGTGTTGGAACAGCAGCAGATCGCCGCGCTCGGCGGCATCGCCGCGCTGTGGGCGCTCGGGCTCGTTCTGCTGGCACGATCGGGATCGCGATCGGGGTCAGGCACTACGGAGTCGGGATCTGTGAATTTCTCGAGGCTTGCACCGGATCCCGGATCCCGGATCTCGGATCCCGTGGCAGCCCCCCCGATGGTCGATCTCGCCGCCGCGGCAGACGTGTGTGGCGCGCTGGCTCGCGCCACAGACACCGCCTCGCTGCATGCGGCGCTGACGCACGCGGCGGCCGTCCTCGACGCGCGCGGCATCATCGTGTGGATGGGCGCGGGTGAGGAGTTGTTTCCCGCACTCTCGGTTGGCTACGACGAGCGGGTCGTCGAGCGTCTCGGACCCATACCGCGCAATGCGTCCAATGCAACCGCCGACGCCTGGCGCGGTGCACGATTGCGCACGGTCCCCGGCGACGTCATGGCCCATGGCGCGATTGCCGCCCCGGTGCACGGCGTCTCCGGCTGCGTCGGCGTGTTCGCCGCGGAAGTCCGCCATGGCCGCGAGGCGGACCCGGGAACACAGGCCGTTGCCGCGATGGTGGCCGCGCAGCTGGCCGGCCTCGTGTCCGCGTGGCCGTCCGCCAGCGCTGGAGTGCACAAAACCGCCTGAACGCTGCCTGTAGGCCGATCATCCAGCGGCCGAAATCACAGGTATGCTGCTGTCCCTTTTTCTTCTGCTGCTCGCGCAGAATGTGCCGCAGCCGGCCGCCAACGGCCCGGCCGATCTGTCCGCGGCTATTCAGCTCGCGCAGCAGGGGCGCAACGCCGAAGCGCTCGCCGCCCTGCAGAAAATTGCCGCCGCAGATCCCAACGATCACCTGACGCGCCTGTGGATCGCGAAGGTCCACGCGCGCATGGCGCATCCGGAGCTGGCCGAAAACGTTTATCGCAGCATCACCTTTGAAGATCCCCGCAATGTCGACGCCTGGGTCGGTCTCGGCACGGTTCTTCTGCAGCAGGACCGCATTTCGGAAGGGCTCAACGCGCTCAATCGCGCTGAAGAGATCGCGCCCGAGAATCCATCCGTATGGGGTGCGCTGGCCAGTGGTTACGAGCTTGCCGGAGACACGAGTCGCTCGATCTCGTACTACGAGCGACTCGCATCAACGTCACCAACGACGATCAACCGGTTGAACCTCGAAAACGCGCGTCGTCAGTACCAACACCGGTTCGAGAGTCAGACCTTCGGTGAGGACTACAACGGCAGCACGCCGACCACGCGCGGCGAAGACCTTGCCGTGAACTATCGGCTGTCGGACGGCGTCCGCGCGATCGGCCGCTGGCAGCTGGAGAGAAAATTCAATCGGAACGAGAATCGCGGCGGAGGCGGCGTCGAATGGCGATGGACGCCATGGGGGACGCTCGCCGGCCAGGTACTCGTCGATGACAACAACCGTGTGCTGCCGCAGCGCGACTATCTGGCGCGCGTCGACTACGGCTACCACCGCGCCACCTACACAGCCACATTGCGCTATTTCGACTTTTTCGGCGCGAACACGACGATGTTCTCGCCGGGCGTAACGATTGCGTTGACGCCGCGGTGGACCTTTGGCGCCAAATACGCGTTCACAACTTCGGACACCGCCTCGAGATCGTCGGTCGAAGGCAACACCGTCGATCTTCGTGCGGCACACGAGATCCTCCCGCGTCTCTGGCTGCGCGGCGGGTACATCCGCGGCATCGAGAACTTCGATCAGTTCTCGATCGATCACATCGGCGATTTCCGCGCGAACACCGCAAACGCGGGCGTGCAGCTTCTCTTCCCGTCGCTGACTTCGATCGTCGTGAACTACGACTATCAAAAGCGTGAGAACAGCGTGAAGATGCAGCGCCTGAACATCGGGCTCGTTCAGGCCTTCTGAAAGTACCTAAATCTGCTACCTCGCACCTGATACCTGGACCGCGCCTGTTACCTGAAACCTGAAACCTGATACCTTCAGGGGACCGTATGCCCCGCGACGACCCGAAGGCGCGCATCCTCCAGCGTACCGAGCGTGAGAAGGTCAAGTTCATGCGCCTCCAGTTCACGGACATCCTGGGGGCCACCAAGAACGTCGAAGTTCCCAACAGCCAGTTCGACGAAGCCCTCGACGGTCGCATCATGTTCGACGGCTCGTCGATCGAGGGGTTCGTGCGGATCGAAGAATCCGACATGTACCTCAAGCCGGACCTCGATACGTTTCAGGTCTTTCCGTGGAGCTATGCGGGCTCGGAGCGTGTCGGCCGCATCATCTGTGATATCGCCAACCCGGACGGGACTCCGTTTGCCGGCTGCCCCCGCTCGACGCTGAAGCGGACCATCGCACTCGCCGCCGACAAGGGATTCGTGATGCAGGCGGGACCGGAAGCGGAGTTCTTCCTGTTTCAACGCCGCAGCACTGGCGAGCCGACGACGGAGACGCACGACTCGGGCGGTTACTTTGATCTGACACCGGTCGATCTCGGCGAGGACGTGCGGCGCGAGATCATCCTCGCTCTTGAGCAGATGGGATTTCACGTCGAAGCGGCGCATCACGAGGTGGCGCCGGGTCAGCATGAAGTGGACTTCCGCTACGACAACGCGCTGAATACCGCCGACAACGTCAGCACCTTCCGCTTCATCGTCAAGAACGTTGCGAATCGCAACGGGCTGCACGCCACGTTCATGCCGAAGCCGATCTTCGGCATCAACGGCAGCGGCATGCACACGCATCAGGCGCTCTACCAGGGGAGCAAGAATCTATTCTTCGACGCCGCAGGCAAATGGCAGCTGAGCAAGACGTGTCTTCACTACATCGGCGGTCTGTTACGCCACGCCAAAAGCTTCTGCGCAATTACGAATCCGCTAGTGAACTCGTACAAGCGGCTCGTACCGGGTTACGAAGCGCCGACCGCGATCGCGTGGTCCGAACACAACCGCAGCCCGCTGATTCGAGTGCCCGTCTCGCGCGGGGCCAATACGCGCGTCGAACTGCGGATGCCGGATCCCTCCTGCAATCCGTATCTGGCGTTCACTGCAATTCTCCGCGCCGGCCTCGATGGCATCGACAAGCAGTTCGACCCGGGGCCACCTGTCAACAAGAACATCTACAAAATGAGTCATCGCGAGCGGCGCCATCTACGGATCGACGAGCTGCCAGGCAATCTGAGCGAAGCGCTGGATGAGCTGCAGAAAAGCGCGCTGATGCGCGATGCGCTGGGCGATCACATCTTCGATCACTTCGTGGCGGCGAAGCGGGCCGAGTGGGACAGCTACATCCGGCACGTGTCCCCGTGGGAGATCGATCGCTACCTGAACACCTACTGACCCCTGCCGTGGACGGTCTCCTCGGATCGATTGTTTTTCGCACGATCTCACCGATTTCGTCCGGGCATACGTTTTGAACAATGCCTGAGTGGTCGCGCCGGGTCACCGGGATGCGTAATTTCAGGCAGGCGCTGGCATCGCCGCATTCCGGCGCAAGTTCACGATCCGCGCGCGACCTTTGGAAACTTCCGACTTCCAACGCCAACTTCCGGGTTGGTAGTTGGCAGTTGGGCATTGGGAGTTTACCTATGACGAAAACCCCGCGTCTCGTGCTCGCACTTCTTGGCGCAGTTCTCATTTCCGGTTGCGCGGCACGCACCGTTCATGTCGCGCAGCTGAAAGATCAACCGGGCCGCTATTACAACAAGAGTGTCTCCGTGAACGGCGTCGTTACCCGCAGCTGGGGGGTACCGCTCGTGCCCTTCCAGTTCTATAGCGTCGATGACGGAACGGGACAGATTACGGTCATCGGCCATTCGGGCCGCGTGCCGTCAACCGGAACACGCGTCAATGTAAAGGGCCGCGTGCAGGAGGTCGCCGCGTTCGGTGGACAGTCGCTCGGCCTGCATCTCGACGAGCAGAAGCGCAAGATCAAGTACTAAGTTCCAAGTTCCAGGCTCCAAGTTCCAAGTTCCAAGCAAATCGTTTGGAGCTTGGAATTGGAGCTTATGCAGTGATCTTCACCGCGACCGCAGTCATGTCGTCCGACTGCGCCTCGGTTCCTCTAAACGTGATGACGGCGTCGAAGATCGCATCGACAATCTCGCGCGCGGTGCCCTTCCGGTTCGCGTTCACCACGTCGCACAGCCGCTTCGAGCCGAACTCCTGGCCCTCCTCATTCGCGGCCTCGAAGATCCCATCGGTACAAAAAACGAAGACGTCTGCCGCGTGCAGCGGTATCGTCATCTCGTCGTAGGACACGCCCGCAAACGACCCGAGCGGCACGCCCGGCAGCTCGATTTGACCGCACTCGTCTCCCGAACATCGAATGGGATACGGCAAGCCCGAATTCGATATCGTCAGCGCGCGCCGCTTGAAATCGAAGAACGCGTAACAAAGGGTGCAGTAGTACTCCTCGAGTTGACGGTCGTGGAGGATCGTGTTCATCGACTGCAGAACGCCGGCAACGCTGAACTTGTCCGGGGTGTAGCGGCGACGCACCGTGCGCGAGCGCACGAGTTCTGCGGCAAACGCGCTGTAAAGCGCCGCGGGCGCACCCTTCCCCGAGACGTCGCCGACGGCGACCACAAGGCTGTTCGGCTCCGGCGCAATGAAGTCGTGAAGGTCTCCTCCGAGTTCGTGCGCAGGCGCGAAGCGGCCGTACACGTCAGCGTTGCGAAGCCGCGTCGGTAGCTCGGTCGGCAGCAGCGCGGCCTGCACCCGTTGCGCGAAGCGAAGCTCTTTTTCGATGCGTTCTTCGTTGCGCCGCACCTGCTCGTACAGCCGGGCGTTCTCGATCGCCACCGCCGCCTGACTTGCGAGCAGCGTCAGCAGCTCCTTGTTGTCCTTCGTGAACGCACTCAGTTCCGGACTCTCCAGGTCGAACACGCCGATGCATCGATCCTTGATCAGCATGGGGATGACAAGCTCGGAGCGCACATCCTCGACAAGGTTGATGTAGCGCGGGTCCTTCGAGACGTCCGACACGAGGAGCGGTTCCTTGTGCAGCGCCGCCCATCCGACGAGCCCTTCGCCAAGCTTGATGTTCTTTGCGGCGTTCTCCTCGCCGTAGCGGACCGCCAGCTTCATCTCCAGCATGTTGGTCTGCTCGTTGAGCAGCAGGATACCGAACGTGCGGTAGTCGACCACACGCTTGGTTAGGCTGGCGATGCGCGTCAGGAGGACGTCGAGATCGAGAATCGACGACATTTCGCGGCCGATCTCGGCGAGCGTCTCCAGCGTCTCCGCGTAATGGCGTTCCGAGCGGAACAAGCGCGCGTTCTCGATGGCCACCGCAACGTGCGCGGCAAACTGGCGCAGCAGCGCTTCGTCCTGATCTGTAAAGGCGCCGCTGTGTTCGCTGAGCAGATTCAATGCACCGATGACGCGCCCTTTGCGGCGCATCGGCACGGCGAGCTGCGACACCATGTTCCGCAGCGGACCGACAAACCGCGGCTCCTTCGAGATGTCATTGACGAGGATCGGCCGGCCCTGTTCCACCGACGCGCCGACGACACCCTGACCGACTTTCAAGCGCAGCGTGCGCACGACGTCCTGTGGATATCCAACGGCGTACGCAATGTGCAGCTCCTGCCGCGCCTCGTCGAGCAGGTATACGGCAAACGCGCTGAATCGCGTGAGCCGCGCAATCAGCTGCGGGATCTTTTCGAGCAGGTCCGCAAGATCCAGCACCGACGTAACTTCGCGTCCGAGCTCGAAGAGCGTGGACAGAAGCTCGGTGTCGGTCGCGGGTCGAGGCGACGCGGCGGTCTGAGGCCGCAGTGGTTGATCGCTGCTCATCTGCTGTTTGGACGCGGATTATACTGAACGGTCCCCAATGGAATCGCTTTCGCTGCCGCTCGACTACAGTGCTATCGAGCGGATCATTCCCCACCGTTACCCTTTCCTGCTTGTCGATCGCATCACCGAGCTCGAACCGGACAAGCGAATCGTGGGGATCAAGAACGTCTCTCTCAACGAGAGGTACCTCTCGCGGCCTCCTGGTGAGCGGCCGGCGCTGCCGCCGACGATTCTGACCGAAGCCGTTGCGCAAGTGGGGGCAATCCTCATCCTGTCGAAACCCGAGAATCGGGAAAAGCTGATCTTCTTCATGGGCATCGACCGGGTTCGTTACCGGCATTCCGTTCACCCCGGCGACGTGGTCGAAATCGAAGCGCGGGTAAAGCGGCTGCGCAGCCGCATGGGTCAGCTCGAAGGCGTCGCTCGGGTAGACGACCGCATCGTCGTCGAGGGGACGATGACCTTTGCGTTAGGGCCTATTCCCGCGTAGCCGCTTTTAGGACGAGCAGGGCACCGGCAAGCTTGGCGCCGCGACTCGCCCATACGAGGGCGCGTGAGCGCGGCCGGAAGTAGCGCGCGCCGTCGAGTAACGCGGGTGCGAGTACCGATGCTCCTATCCACGGCTCCGCAATATCAGCGGCGACTGCCATCCCGTTCGTATCGCGCTCCACGGGTCCGTGGCGGCTGAATGCAGCGCCCGCGTAGACGATCGACGTGACGACATTGAACGTCAGCAGACCCTTCGCGAGCGGCGCATGCTCCTGGCGCAGGTTAGGGCGGCGTGAAAGCAGGAATTCATCCCCAGCGTGCTGTACCCAGAAACCCGCCGACGAGATCGTGAACTCCTTCACCGGCGTTACCTGCTGATGAGTGATGGCAAAGAAGGGTATGAATCCGGCGGAGACTTTCCGCACCCCAGGGTGCGCGTCGAAGGCGACGTCAAAGACGAGGTGCCCCGCTTCATGCGCGCCGAGCCCAAGCGCAGCACCGGCGAAGAACTGCGCGATATCGCCAGTTTGCGCGCGGACGACCGTCGCATTACTGCAGAGCACGATGACGGCCATAACCGCCAATCGTGTCGCGGTACCCATGTTGCAGCCTCCACCATCGAGGCACAGCAACTGCTGTGAGGAGGGTTTGAACGTGCTCGAGACCATTGCGATTATTCTGATCGTTCTCTGGTTGCTGGGAATGGTCAGTGGCTACACGCTGGGTAACTTCATCTGGGTTCTGCTCGTCATCGCCATCGTGCTGTTCCTGGTGCGGCTGGTGAGCGGGCGTCGGGTCGTCTGAGGCTGAGCGCCTGCCCGCCTGATCGCTCCTGGTGCGTGAAGGCGGGCAAGACCTATGCGGCGGCGTGCCGCCCGCGGGCGGCCACCGCCGCTTCCTTTTTCTCCCTCCACTGTACGAGCGCGGAGCCGGTCAGCACCATCACGGATGCGAGTATGACTCGTACGCCGAACGGCTCGCTGGCAACGAGGGCCCCGAGCGCGACCGCGATCACGGGGTTGGCATACGCATACAGCGATACCGTCGCAGTCGGCAGGTAGCGCAGCGCGTACGTGTAAGCCGTGTAGCCGATGATTGAACCCGCGAGGATCAGATAGATCTCAGCGACCGTGCTGCGCATACTGAACGAGAGGTGACTCCATTCGCCACGCGCCGTTCCCGCCGCGAGCATGAATAGGCCGCCGAACGTCATTTGCATCGCCGCCGCGGAGAGGACGTTCTCGTTTCGTGCATGGCGGCGCGAGACGGCGGAACCAACCGCCCATCCGATGCACGCGACCTGCAGCGCGATGATGCCGAAGAGATACTGATGGCCGCGGGCGTCACCAGAGGCTACGTCCGGCCAGACGAGCAGCAGAATTCCGGAAAAGCCGACCAGGAGGCCCGCGATCAGCTGAAGCGAGAGCGAATCACCGTCGCTCGTCAACGCCTCGGCACCGATCATCCAGAAGGGAATCGTGGCAACGGTTACCGCCGCGATACCGCTTGGCACCCATTGCTCCGCCCAGATCACGCCGCCGTTGCCGATGCAGATCGTCAGGAGGCCAATCAGCGCCAGGCCGCTCCACTGCGACCGGGGGAGAAGAGGCTCACCGCGGGCCGCGAGAATCGACGACAGCAGAATGCCCGCGATCGTGTAGCGAATGCCGCCGAGTAATGCGGGGGGAATCGTTTCGAGCGCGATGCGGATTCCGAGGTAGGTGGTGCCCCACAGGACGCACACTGCGATCCACGACAGATATGCGGTTCGTCGATGCTGTGCGTCGTTGCCCGGCGTCACCCGTACAGGCTACCCGAGAATGCTAGACAGCTTGTGCTGCTGACATCTCAGCGGCGATGACGCGGTTCCGTCCAAGCTGTTTCGCCTGATAGAGCGCCGCATCCGCGCGCCCGATAATGGCGGTTGAGTCGTCCTCGCCGAGGAGAACCTCGGCGATCCCGAAGCTCGCGGTAATCACGACCATTTGGTCGTTCCAATAGATCGGGTGCTCTTCCAGGTCGCGCCGCAGCATTTCGGCAACGTGTCGCGCACCCGGCTCGAGGCGCGTGTCCGGCAGCAACACGAGAAACTCTTCGCCACCCCACCGGCACTTGAGATCGCTGCCACGCAAAACAGCCTTCATGCGATGCGCGACTTGCGAGAGTACCGCGTCGCCGCATAGGTGGCCATGCCGATCGTTGATTTCCTTGAAACGGTCGAGGTCGAACATCAACAGCGAGAACGTGCCGCGCGAGCGGCGCGCTCGCCGAAGCTCCGCATCGAGCACGTCCATGGAATGACGACGATTAAAGCAGCCCGTCAGCGCGTCGCGAACGCTGTTCTCGTGCACCTCGTTGAAAAGCTCGGCGTTCTTGACGCTCGCGCCGAGCAGCGCGGCCGCGGCTGTGAGCACGCTGCGTTGTGCCTCGGTAAGCGGCGGTTCCGATGCAATCCCGATGATGCCGATCGCGCTGCCGCCCACCACCATCGGAAAGCAGTGCGCGCCGTCACTATGCGTCGTCGGAGAGGCACTTGGATCCGCAAGCGCGCGTTTGGCGATGCGTTCGAGCGCCCTACGTGATTCGTCGGCGATCGACGTCAGCGGAATCCAATCGCCGGCGGTTCGAACCATTGCCCACACAGCGCGGCCAGAAGCCAGCACCGGCAGATGTTCGGTCGTCGCGGCGCGAATCGAATCGCCGTCGAGCGCGCGCGCCAGCGACTGGCCGAAGGAAACGAGTCGCTCCATCTCGGCGGCGCGCGATGTCGCCTGCGCCGCTTCGAGGCGCATCTCCTCGCGCTTACGCACCTGATGGACAAAGAATACGACCGCCAGGATGAAGAGCGCTGGAACCAACTGCAATCCGCGGCTGTGGTCGATTTCACGCGCGTGGTCGAGCAGCGTTCCAAGCTGACGCGACGACACAACCCAGATGGCCGTGGCAAGGCCACCAAGTAGGAAGACGTCGTGACGTCCGAAGATTCGCATCTGAAATCAGGTCCGAGGTCTTCTTTGTTATCGGGCTCTCGATGCCTTTTCTTGTGTGTCCCCTGGCGGCGGCTTACCATTGCGTATCGACAAACCGTCCCGCTCAGCAACTGCGCAAACTCGTGCAGAGGCGTTCTCACGGCTGTTCGAAGCTGTCCGTGAAGGCGTCTTTATGGGCGCCATCGCCCCGCCCGGCGTCGAAGCGGCGGACACGACGCTCGCAGCCAATCCTCACCTGAAGCAGATCCTCGGCTACGCCGCTGATACCAGCGAAATGGAGGTCGCGCCATTCGCTCCCGACCGTTTCGTCGATCCGGACGGCAGACTGTCGCTCGTCACCCGCCTTGTCGAGGAAGGAGCGCTGAACGACCACCTCCTGCGGATGCGGCGCATCAACGGCTCGCCTGTGTGGGTCGAGATCACCGCCCGAGCACGCCCGGCACGTCGCGGTGGACTGCTGCGCGTCGAAGCGCTGCTACGTGACGTAAGCGAGCGGAAGCGGCTCGATGACCAGGCGAAGGACATCTATCAGCAGATTCTCCAGTCGGAGAAGATGGCAGCGCTCGGGCAAACCATTTCCGGCGTCGCCCACGAATTGAACAACCCCCTCGCCACCATCCTGAGCTGGGCGGAGCGGCTGTCGGAACGGCCGCTCGACGACACATCAAAACGCGGCGTATCCGTCATTCTCAGCGAGGCGGAACGGGCCGCCCGTATCGTGCGGAATCTGTTGACATTCGCTCGCAAGCGACAATCAACACGGGCTCTCATCGACCTCAATTTCCTCGTCAACGAAACGCTTGCGCTGCGCGCCTACGAGCGGATGCCGACATTGACGGTGAAGACTGAGCTGGCCGGAGACGTACCGCGCGTATTCGCGGATTCGCACCAAATTCAACAGGTACTGCTGAACCTGGTGATCAATGCCGAGCAAGCGATGTTCGCAGCGAACAACCGCGGCATACTCACGATCCGAACCCGGTACGACCGCGATCACGACACCGCCATCCTCGAGGTCGCCGACGATGGACCCGGCGTGCCATCCGATGTCCAGACGCGCATCTTCGATCCGTTCTTTACGACGAAAGAGGTCGGCAAAGGCACGGGACTGGGTCTGACGGTCGCGTACGCGATTCTGCAGGAACATGGCGGACGCATCCGCGTGATGTCCTCGCCTGGCGGAGGCGCGACGTTCATCGTCGAACTGCCTGTGAGCGGTGTCGAAGCGCCATCAAAGACTCCGCGCTACACGTTGCCGCCAATGGATGCCGTTCGCGGTGCATCCGTCCTGATCGTCGAAGACGAGCGCGCGCTGGCGTCAGCGGTGGCTGAAGCATTGACCGATGCTGGATTGCAGGTGGAGCATGCAGGCGACGGCCAGGAGGCCCTCGCCTGCGTGAGGAATGCGAACTACGACGTGGTGATCTGCGACCTGAAAATGCCGCGCGTGGACGGAATGACCCTTTACCGCGCGATTGCTGCCGCGACTCCGGAGCTCGCGCGGCGCGTGATCTTCGTCACCGGCGACGTCGCCGGTACCGACGCCGAGCGGTTCCTCGAAGAAAGCGGCTGTCGCTGGCTGTCCAAGCCGTTCAGGCTGTCCGAGTTGCTGCGCGCGGTGCGTGAGACGCTCGCGTAGTCCACTTTCGCTGAAGCTGCGGAGAGGTCGAGGACGACAGCCGGCTTTGCGCTGTCCAACGTTGCCTTTGCCATTCGCGGCTTCTGCTGGAACTCAAGTATCGCCGTGCGCATCGCCTTCGCGACTTCAGCCGCCGGCATCGTTCCGGCCAGCGCATCGCGAAGCCTCTTAATCGCACGCGCATGAAGCTGCGATACTCGAGACTCGTTGACGCCGATTTCGGCGCCGATCTGCTTCATCGTGGCTTCCTGGTAGTAGTAAAGCCCGATGACCTTCTGCTCGCGCGCGGGAAGCGATTCAATCGCCGCGCGGATGCGGTCTTTTGTTTCTGATTTCTCGTAGGCGGTGTCGGGCTGCTCGGGCTCGGATGGGATGAGTGCGGCCGGCAGCGTCGATTCATCGTGATTGTCGGCGTTTGCTAATGGAGAGGTAGACTCGATCGCGTTGATGCGAACGATGGTGCGGCCGAGGCGCTTTTCGTCGGAACCCATCTTCGCAGCAAGATCCGCGAGCGACGGCTCGCATCCCAGCTCGCGGCGCAGCTGCTCGCGCGCGGCTTCCAGCTCGCGGCGCTGACGACGAACGCCGCGCGGCCATGCATCCTTGCGGAGCGCGTCGATCATCGCGCCGCGAATGCGGCGCTCTGCGAAGGTCTCGAACTTGATCCCGCGTGACTCGTCGAATCGATGCGCCGCGTCGATCAACCCGATCACGCCGTCCTGGACGAGGTCACCGATATCGATGGAATGGGGCATCGTGGCCGCGACCCGGCGAGCGAGCTGCTCGACAAAAGGCAGGTGGGCTACGACGCGAGAATTCTCTTTGTTCGAACGCTGACGCGAGCGCATTTAGGTGACCTCCGGCGCCCGCAATAGGCAACGGGTATACCAAGAAGCTCAGCCGCGCCCAACGTGGCATTCTCTTGCCGAAGAGGTGCGGCCGTAATGCGCTGGAAGGATTGGGCTTTATCGATATTTTCTGTGAAGGGCTGCCAGCGCCCAAGGACGCGCTCAACCCGCCACATCGTCAATAATTCGGCGATTTTCGATGTTGCCATCGCCAATTAGTTGACGAATTGGATTACAGATGTTGGGGGTGGTTCCCGATTGAAACAAGGTCGGGGTAATCAGTTCCCTTGTGTTTCGTGATGGGACTTACGCAGCCGCTTGTGGTTCAGAATGACGACGAATCTCTCGAGCAGTACCCATGGCGTCGAGCACGCTCTTGACGACCTGCTCGGCGCGCGCCCGATGCGAAATGTCTGGCGCTTTGGCTTCGAGCAGCTCCGCATGCGCCAGCACGATGCCGAGTTGATTATTCAGCTGGTGAAAGAGCAGACGGAGCTGTGGATCCGTGATTGGAGCGTCCATTCGGGTCTCGCGTGCCGAACGCGGCTGCAACTAGGCCGTGGGGCCCGTCGTTGTCGCGTGCGCCACGTTCGTGGCCGCAGACGCCGTATTCGGGCGCGAGTTCGCGTCCCGCCAGAGCGAGTCGGCGAAGATGCGAATCGAACCACCCGCGGTCCGCACGTACTCCACTTTGCCAGCGGAGATCCAGTTATAGATGGTGCGCCGGCTGACGCCAACCGCTTCGCACGCCTTCATGATTGAAAGTGTCTGGCGATCCATAAGCAAACCTGTTATCGGAAGGTTCTGCACTGTCCGTTAGTCCTTGTATCTCGCTGATTTCTAAGGCGTGATCCTGGGAACAGCTCCCGGGTGTGTCAAACTATTGGCGGTGTTTCATCTTCTATTCGTGGACGACGAAACGGCTCTGCGCTCGCTGATGGCCGAGCGGCTGGGGGAGCGGGGATTCGAGGTCCAGGAGTGCGACAGCGGTGAAAAGGCAATTCAGCTACTCGAGCAGTTTGCCTTCGACGTCGTCATCACTGACCTGCGCCTACCGGGCATCGACGGAACGCGCGTGATCGAGGCTGCGCTCGAGCGCTACCCCGGCATCGTCGCCATCGTCATTACCGGTTACGGGACGATGAAGGACGCGGTGAACGCCATTAAGAGGGGCGCGTCGGATTTCATCGCCAAGCCGTTTCAGTTCGACGAGCTGATGCATGTGCTGCAGAAAGCGCTGGAGCAGCGCCAGCTCAAGTCCGAGAACGCGTATCTGCGCTCGCAGCTCGAAGAGCGGTATCAATTTGAAGGCATTCTCGGTCGCAGTCGAGCGATGCGCGAGCTGTTTCAGCTGCTGGAGACGGTATCGCGATCGGCGAGCACGATTCTCATCACCGGCGAAACCGGAACGGGTAAAGAGGTCGTGGCGCGTGCGATTCACCATAGCAGTCCGCGAAAGGCGCATCGCTTTGTCGCGCTCAACTGCAGCGCGATTCCCGAAACGCTGCTCGAAGCAGAGCTCTTCGGGCATGTACGCGGCGCGTTCACCGGCGCGGTCGGCACGCGTCAGGGGCGCATGGAGCAGGCGCACAAGGGCACTCTGTTCCTTGATGAAGTTGGCACAATGAGTACAGCGCTGCAGATGAAGCTGCTGCGTGCGCTGCAGGAACGCGAGTTCGAGCGAGTCGGCGACAACCACACAATCAAGGTGGACGTGAGGTTCATCGCCGCCACCAATTCGGATCTGGCGAAGATGGTGGCTGACGGAGCGTTTCGGGAGGATTTGTATTATCGGCTGAACGTCATTCCGATCTGCCTGCCG
>Ga0075425_100003443_pt1 | contig 16084 bp, 10 predicted proteins | sample SoiMethybrSBSTD4_FD_75300 | JGI IMG/M metagenome (GOLD analysis project Ga0075425, IMG submission 75300) | Bulk soil microbial communities from a Populus tree surrounding site in Tennessee, USA - Soil MetaG P. TD hybrid SBSTD4 | ecosystem: Environmental > Terrestrial > Soil > Tree plantation... | reverse complement strand
AAGCCATTGCAGGTCAGGTCGACGTTCACGTTGATTGTCAGCACCCCGTTCAGCCAGGTGGCACCGGGAGGGGTGGTGACGTGGCCCTTGGCATGCTCCTTCATCCGGTTGAGCTGGTAGAAGGCCGTCCTCGCGGCGTGCGTGTCGCCGGGGGAATGCCCGCCCGGGATCACGCAGTCCGTGCCCAGGGAAACGCCCAGGTCGATGTCGCCGGCGGCGCTCGTCTCGTTGGTGGGCCCGCACGAATCGTTGACGTTGATGAACAGTCCGTTGAGGTGCGTCGAGATCTGTCCCTCCTCGCAGACGGTCAGGAGGCCGCCGCTGCTGGTGAAGCTCGTCTTGGTTCCGTTCACGTCCGCGAACGGCATGGGCCAGCCCGGCAGCTCGCTCCCGTCGGGCGGCTGCTGATCGCTGCTGGCCGGATATACGCCGCCGACCACGCGTCGCGCCGCGTATTGGTTCGTATCCTGGAAGGCGATCAGCTCGGCCGTCACGGCATCGACCAGGGCCTCCCAGGAGCCCGGATCGCCCTGGACCGACGTCGAGACCACCCAAGCGAGCCGGTAGTCGTAGCCACGTCCCTCCGCCACCGTGGAGATCTCCTGTCCCCGGGCGAGCGGGATCCGCTCCAGGCGATCCTCGCCGCGGTAACCGGCCACGGTGAAGGGATAGAGGTGCCGCGCCATCACCCGCCGGGCGGCATCGGCGGTCACCACAGGCGCCGTCGAGCCGTCCACGCCGCCCCAGTTCTGGAGCCCGAGCAGGATGAGGTTGCCGTGGCTGATGACCGCGCTGACGCTGCTGTCGCGCACGGGAACGCCACCCACGACTCGCTGGGCGTAGATCTGGATGAACCCGCCGCCGTCGAAGACGCTCACGCGCGGCTCGGCGAGCTCGGACAGGTCCACCCGAAGGGCCTCCCGGTTTGCCTCAAGGTAACCGGTCAGCGCCCGCCAGGCCTCGGCTCCGTCGATCGGCCTTGGGGAGCCGAGCCGGTTCCCGGCTCCGTCTCCGGGCACCAGGGGCACACTCAGCACCAACGAGCTCCACGCGCCGGACCGCCAATCGTGGAGCCCGCTCTGCGCGCCGAGTTGCGACAGCTCGCGCTCCAGGATCTCCCGGCGCGAAGGATCAACCTCTCCGGCCGGCCGTTCGAGGCTGGCGATCTGCAGGCGGGGATGGCGAAACGTCTTCTCCAGCAGCCGCGAGGGGTCCGGAGGGATGGCCGACTCAGCCGGGCCCGCCGAAGCGACCGCGAAGATCCCCACGGAGACGAACAGCCGGCGATGGCTCATGCGGGCCTCCCACCATGCCCGGGTGGCGGCCCCGGCATGGGAAGATCGGATCCGGCTCGCAGGGTGGTACTGACTCGGATGCTAGACTCGCGTTCCGCCGAAGGTCAAGGCCATCACTCGATGTTCATCGACAAGGTTCTGCGCATGGGCACCCGGCGGTGGCTGCAGGCCGCCCTGCCCCTGGGACTGGTCGCATCGACGGCCGCCGCGGCGCCGCGCCAGGCCGGGCTGCGGCCGACCCGCGCCCGGCCCTCGCTGATCCTCCTCACCCTCGACACCACACGCGGCGACCACCTGGGCGCGCAGGGCGTCCACCGCGGCCTCACGCCGAACCTCGACGCCCTGGCGGCGCGAGGCGCGCGCTACGCGAGGGCGGTGAGCCCGGCGCCGCTCACGCTCCCCGCCCACTGCTCGCTTCTCACCGGCCTGGATCCTTCGGGCCACGGCGTTCACGACAATGGGACGGCCGCACTTCCCGCCGGGCTGCCGACGCTGGCCACGGCGCTGGCGGGCCACGGCTACGCCACCGCCGCCTTCGTGGCGTCGCGCGTGCTGGACAAGCGGTTCGGCCTCGACCGCGGGTTCGCGACCTACGACGACCAGATGGCGGCGGAGCGGATCGGCGAGTACGGCTATCCGGAGAGGGACGCGGCCGCCGTGACCAACGCCGCCCTGGCCTGGGCCGCGGCCAGGCCGCGGGGCCGGCCGTACTTCCTGTGGGTCCATTACTACGACCCGCACGCGCCCTACGCGGCGCCGGGTGGCGACGCCGCCGTCCCCGCCGCCCGCTATGCGGCGGAGGTCTCGTACATGGACCGCGAGATCGGCCGGCTGCTCAAGGGCCTGGCGGCCGACTCTGACCGCACGGTGGTGGCCGCGGTGGGCGATCACGGCGAGATGCTGGGTGAGCACGGCGAAACGGGCCACGGCCTCTTCCTCTATCGCGCCGCGCTGGAGGTGCCGCTGGTGATATCAGGCCCCGGCGTTCCGCCGCAGACGGTCTGGCCGGGCACCGTCGGAACCCGGGGCCTCGCATCGACGCTCCTGAGGTTGCTAGGCCTCTCCAAGGATGCGGCTCCATTCGGTTCCCCTCTTCCCGGATTGGCTGTTTCAGAACCGGTCCAGAAAGCCGCATTGATCCACAGCGAGACCTGGCTGCCGGCGACCGCGTACGGATGGAGCTCGCTCGAGGCGATCACCGACGACCGGTGGCGTTACATCCGGGCTCCACGTCCCGAGCTATACGACTTCGTCACGGACCCCGCCGAGAAGGACAATCTCGTGGAGAAACGTCCCGCGGAGCGGGCGAGGTTGGAGGCGGCGCTCGCTGCGCTGGCCGGCGCCGGCCCGGCGGTCACGGCGCCAGTGGTCAAGCCCGACGCCGCCGTGACCGAGGCCCTGGCCAGCCTGGGGTACCACTCGGGGGCCAGCGGCTCGCGCGCGGGGACGATCGACCCCAAGGACGGGATCGCCATGCTCGCCGAGCTGGACGAGGCGAAGCAGTGGCTGCGTGACGGCCGGACGAAGGACGCTGTGGCGCGGATGGAGGACCTCGTCCGCCGCAGCCCGGGCAACGTCCCGTTCCTGACCCGCCTGGCGTCGGCGCAGTCCGCGGCGGGCCGCGCGGAGGCCGGCGTGGCCACGCTGAAGCACGCTGTGGGCCTGAACCCGCGCCTGGACTTCCTCCACGCCCACCTGGCCGATGCCTACCTGGACCTGGGACGGGTCGCGGAGGCCCGCGCGGAGTACGAGCTGGCCCTGCAGATCAACCCACGCTTCGCCCGCGCCTGGTTGGGCCTGGGCGAGGCGGCGGGGCGCGGCGGCGACCGCAGCGCGGAGGTGGCGGTGATGCGTCGCGCGGTGGCCGCCGGGACGGATAGCGCGATCGTATGGGCCCGCCTGGCCGAGCTGGAGCTGGCCGCCGGAGACGGCGCGGCCGCGGCGCGCGCCGCGGAGGAGGCGACGCGGCTCGTCCCCGAGCTGGCCCAGGGCTGGCTGGTGCGCGGGACCGTAGCCGAGACGGCCGGCCGGCTGGGCGACGCCGTGCGGCTGTACGAGCGCGCGATGAGCCTGGGCCTGGCCGATCCGGATCTCGTCGCGCGCGTTCAGCGGCTTAGGGCCCGGGCGGCGGGGTCGCGCCCGTAGCGTGTCCCCGCCTCGCCGGGCCGTGGCGCTCGCGGCCGCGGTCGTGTGCGCGGCCGCCATCGCCGCGTGGTTCCACCGCGCCGGGGCCGGCCGGCCCGCGACGAGCGCGCCCGCCCGGCCGGCGAGCGTCCTGCTGATCACCGTCGACACCTTGCGGCCTGACGCGCTGGGCTGGGTCGCCGGGCGCAACGCCACGCCGGTGATCGATCGCCTGGCCGGCGAATCCTTCCGCTTCCCGGCCGCCGTCGCCGCCGTCCCGCTGACGCACCCCTCGCACAGCGCGATGATGACCGGCCTGTGGCCACGGCGCCTGGGCCTGCGCGACAACGGCCAGCGGCTGCCCGCGGGGCCCGCGACGCTGGCGGAGGTCCTGCGCGGCCGCGGCTACGCCACCGCCGCCTTCGTCAGCGGCTACCCGCTGGACTCCGCGTTCGGGCTGGACCGCGGCTTCGCCGTCTACGATGACGCGCTGACGCGCTCCGCAGGTCCGGAAGGCGACCTGGAACGTCCGGCCGCCGCCACCGCAGCCGCCGCCGCCGCCTGGCTCCGCTCCGCCCCGCGGCCGTGGCTGGCCTGGGTCCACTTCTACGACCCGCACTATCCGTACGAGCCCCCGGCCGAGGACCGCCGCCCGGGGCGCCGCGGCGCCTATGACGGAGAGGTGGCGTCCGTGGACCGCGCCATCGGCGGCCTCCTGCCCGCGCTGGCGGAGAGCGAGCGTGGGGACCTGCTCACCGTGTTCGCCGGCGACCACGGCGAGAGCCTGGGCGAGCACGGAGAGGGCACGCACGGGTTCTTCGTCTACGACGCGACGGTGCTCGTGCCCCTCTTCGTGCGCTTCCCCGGCCGCGTCGCGCCGGGATCCAGCGGGCTGCCCGCGCGGCTCGTCGACGTCACTCCGACCATCCTGGACCTGCTGGGATTGCCGCCGCTCCACGGGATCGACGGCGTCAGCCTGCGGCCGGTGCTGGCCGGCGGCCCGGCCTCGTCCGAGCCCGCCTACGTCGAGACGTATCAGCCGTGGCTGTCGTACGGGTGGTCGCCGCTCCGCGCGGTGCGCCATCGCGGCTTCAAGCTCATCGACGCGCCGCGTCCGGAGCTCTACGCGCTGGACACCGATCCCGGCGAGGAGCGCAACGTCATCGAGGCGGAGCCCGCGCGGGCGGCGGAGCTGCGGCGGCTGCTCGACCAGGTGGCCGCCCTGCCCGCCGCCTCCTCGGCGCCTGTCGCCGACGCCGATGCCCTGGCCCGCCTGCGCGCGCTCGGCTACACGGGCTCGGCCGCCGTCTCGGCCGAGCCTCCGGCCCAAGGCCTGCGCGACCCCAAGGACGGCGGCGAGCTGCGGAGCCTCCTCACCGAGGGCGACGCCTTCCTGCGCCGCGGCGAGCTGCGCGCCGCCGTCGCCAAGTTCGACGCGGTGCTCGCGCGCGATCCGGGCAACCGCTTTGCCATCCAACGCTCCGGCGTGGCGCTGCTCGCGCAGGGCGACGTGCGGGCCGCGCTCCCGCGACTGGAGCGGGCCGTCGCGCTCGATCCGCGCCAGCCGGAGGCGCGGTCGGCGCTGGCGGAGGCGTTGGGGCGCGCGGGCCGCTTTGATGCGGCCGTCGCCCAGTGGCAAGAGGCGGTCCGGCTGCAACCCGGGCGCGCCGAGGCCTGGGCGAACCTGGGCTCGGCGCTGGGCCAGAACGGCAGGCCCGGAGAGGCCGTGAAGGCCATGGCCCGCGCGGTGGAGCTCGAGCCGCGCAACCCGCGCCTGCTGGCACGCCTGGCCTTCGCCGAGCACGGGGACGGCCGCTTCGAGGATGCCGCCCGCCACCTGCGCGAGTCCGCCGAGGCCTCGGCCCCCGGCGAATTTCCCCACGCCGGGGCCCTGGGCCTCGTCCTGCTCCAGGCCGGCCACCGCGACGAGGCCCGCGTCTGGCTCGCGCGGAGCCGGTCCTCGGAGCCGGAATACGAAGAAGCGCGGCGGGCGCTGGCCAGGCTCGGGCCGGCGGGACGCTAGACGGGCCCGGTCAGATCCTCCGCTCCACGTCGGGGAAGCTCCGCCACACGGCCGTGCCGCAGAAGTGCTCGCCCTCGGTGCAGGTGGGGGTGATGCGCCCGGCGCGCAGCACGCAGGGCGGGCCCATGTGCCGGACCAGGCGCGGGTGCACGGCCCTCACCTGCTCCAGCTCGTCCATCGACGCCCGGTAGATCTCCTCCTGCGCGTTGAAGCAGGTCCGCATGACCCACTTGTGGCCCAGATAGAGGAGGCTGCCGCTCTCGTGGAAGCGCAGCGCCTTGGCGTTGGGCAGCAGGTAAAGGGCGGACTCCAGCGGCGCGCCCATCTCCAGGAGGCGGTTCTTGGCCTCCCACGCGCGGGCCATCGCCTCTTCGTACACCGCGAGGGCTGCCGGATTGGCGGCGATGAGCGGCGGGGTCACGTAGTCGGGCCGGGCGGTGTCGGTCAGCGTCATGAGCGGGCGCGAGGCCGGGACCATCCGATGGCGCTGGTCCTGGGAGTCAGCGGTGTGCGAGAGCCGCTTCAGGAAGGTGTAGGAGGCGTGGTGCAGCGCGCGCGAGACCGGCGAGTGCACCGAGAGGTTGAGCGTCTCCAGCCGGTAGCGGTTCTGCGACGGGTCGAGGGCCCGCTCCAGCGCCGCGTCGTCGGGCAGCGTGTCCGGCGTGGCCCCCAGCACCGCGCGCACCGCTTCCGCCGTGGTCTCCTCGGCGCGCGCCGAGTAATCCACGAGCAGCGACGTGTGCCGGCCCAGCCGCGCGTCGGCCGCGGCGGCCGCGGCGTCACCGCCGGACTCGACGCGCGGGAAGCGGGACTCCACCACGTCCTCCGCGGGCAACGGCCCGTCGCCCACCGCCTCGAAGAAGTCGGGGTCCGCCTCGCGCACCTTCCGCACCATGGCCTCGACGACCAGGGAGTTCTCGCGCGGCGTGTCGCCGGTCCGCATCATCCGGTGCAGGCGGTGCAGCACGATGCCCGAGACGGTGTGCACCATGGAGGTGAACGCCGCCACGGGGATGACGTAGCGCGCCACCTCGATGGCCTTCTTCTCCGCCTCGCGCGCCACCCGCTTCCGCCGCTTCTCGGAGGCCTGGGGCCCGACGTGGCGGATCTCCCCCAGGATGCGCAGCGTGTCGGCCTTCAGGATCTCCGACAGCCTGCGGTAGGCCTCCCAGGCCGCGGCCACGGCGTCCTCGTAGACCGCGCGCGCCGTCGGCTCGAGGTCGGGGACGAACGCCGCGACCTCGTCCAGGCGGACGAAGCGCTGGCTGGACTGCTCGGAGTTGTAGAAGGGGTGCGAGTGGAGGAACGACCAGACGAACTGCCGGCTCACGTTCTCCAGGCCGAACTCGAAGTGCGCGTGCTGGTAGACCGTGTGGTGGCCGCCCTCGAAGGTCATGGGGCCGATCGACTCGCGCTGGGCGGCGGTGACCTCGTCGGCCCCCACCACCCGCGGCGAGTAGCAGGTGCGGGCGGCGGCGATGGCCCCGTCGTAGGGGCGAAGGGGAGCATTGCGGAGGGTCACCACGGGAGGGCCGGTCCGCACGGTCGCGGTCATGTTTGCGGTACCTTCCTCGCGCTCGAAAGACGGTAGATGACCGAGAACTTGAAGCGCCACTCGTGCGCGCCCACGCGGCCCACCGCGTCCCGCCCCAGGCCCGGCGTCGTCGCGGTGTCCACGCTGAGCACGTCGCTGGTCAGGAACGCGGACCACCGGTACTGCACCGCGAGGTCGAACTTGAACCGGTTGGTGTTGTACCCGCTGCCCGCGGACAGCAGGAAGTATTCCACGGGGTCGCGCGTCACCGGGTCCATGGCTCCCTGCGGCTCCCACGCGAAGCCGAAGCGCAGGGGCACCACGAAGCTCTCGCGGGGGAACAGGTGCTCCGCCCCCAGGCTCAAACCCAGGGTGTCGCGGGTCATGGACAATTCGGGGGGCTGGCCGTCGAAGAAGTTGAAGGGGCCCGGGTTGTCGCGCACGCGGTCCACCACCAGCTCCGTCCACTGGTCGTGGTTCACGTCCGCGGCCAGGGTCCACAGGACGGCCGGCCTCCACGCTACGCCCACGGCCAGGTTGCGCGGGAAGCGGAAGCGGGCCGACCCGCCGGTGTCCACGCTCGTCGCCGGCCCCCGGCTCGACTCCACGTCGGTCCGCCGCTCGTAATTGGACCAGAACGGGGAGTGATAGACGAGGCCTGCGTTCCAGGCGGGAAAGGTCAGCAGCAGCCCGCCCGTGAAGTTGTGCCCCCGCACCTGCTCGCGCGTGAAGCCGGACGCGAAGTCGCCGTCGTCCGGCTCCGTGATGCTGTCCCGCGAGGTCCACTTGCCGCGCCAGGTGTTGAGGCTGCCCCCGAGGGAGATCCGGCTGGTGAGCTTCACCGCCGTGGACAGCGAGACCAGGTCGATCTGGCCGGTGAAGTCGTCGCGGACGGAGAGCCTCGTCGGCGGGCCGTCGGCCGGATCGACGGGGATCCGCACGGTCTCGCCCCGGAGCTTCCCCTCGAGCGGATACAGCCGCTGCCACCCCAGCTGGAAGGTGACGGGCTTGCTCGCTACCTGGAAGGGCAGGGCCAGGCTGGCGAAGTCGGGGGAGGACGTCGCGTACTGGAGATCGCGGTTGGTGAAGACGAAGCGATCGTCGGGCGAGCGTTCGCCGGTGAAGCGGAGGCCGCGCTCGTTGATGCCGTACACGAAGGAGAACTCGGCCTTGCGCAGCTGGGCCAGGCCCGCCGGGTTCCAGGACGCGGCCGTCCCGTCGTCCGAGAGGGCCACGAACGCGTTGGCCATGCCGGCGGCGCGCGCGCCGGAGCCGGAGCGGGTCAGGGGGATCAGGACCTGGGGCGTGGCCGGCGCGGCGGCCAGGGTCAGGGCGCACGCCGCGGCCGCCGCCACTGGGAGCCGCGGGAGCATGGCGTAGTATAGACGGCGCCGGCGCGCCCCTCCGGCGGCCGGCAGCCCATGGTCCACACGAGAGGTCCCGGCCCTCGGCTCGCGGTGACGGCGGCCATGGTGGCGGCCGGGGCGCTCATCGCCCAGCAGGTGGTGGGCAAGGCCACCCGCGACGCGCTCTTCCTCTCGACGTTCCACGTCTCCTCGCTGCCGCTCATGATGATCGTCTCGGCGGTGGCCTCGTCCCTGGCCGTCCTCGGCTTCTCCGCGGCCATGGGCCGCCGCTCACCGGCGCGGGTGGTCCCGCTGGCCCTGGCCGCGGGCACCGTGCTGCTGCTCGGGGAATGGGGCCTGAGCCTCGTCCAGCCGCGCGTGGCCGCGATCGCCGTGTACCTGCACATGGCCGCCTTCGGCGCCACGGTGGTCTCCGGCTTCTGGTCCCTGGTGAACGAGCGCTTCGATCCCTACCTGGCCCGGCGGGTGATGGGCCGGATCGGCGTGGGCGCGTCGCTCGGGGGAGTGGCGGGGGGCCTGCTGGCCTGGAGCTCCGCCGGCCTCCTGCCCGTGTCGAGCATGCTGGCCCTGATGGCGGTGCTCAACGTGATCTGCCTGGTAGCCCTGGGCCGCTTCGGAGGCACCACCACCGCGGCCGCGGCCGCGGACACGGCCCCGCGCACCGAGGCGACGGGGCCGCTCTCCGGGTTGCGGCTGCTGAGCGAGGTCCCCTACCTGCGCGACCTCGCCATCTTCGTGGCCCTCGGCGCCGCCACCGAGGCCATCCTCGACTACGTCCTGAACGCGCGCGCGGCCGCGACCTACGCGCCCGGCCAGCCACTCCTCTCCTTCTTCGCGCTCTTCCACACGGGCGTGGGCCTGCTGGCCCTCATCGCCCAGACGACGCTGTCCAAGCCGTCGCTGCTGGGGCTGGGCCTGGCGGGGACGGTGGCCCTCCGGCCGGCGGCGGTGGTGGTGACCGCGCTTCTGGGCGTGGCCGACCCGCGCCTGTGGGCCGCCGTCGTCACCCGCGGCGCCCACGGCGTCCTCCAGAACTCGCTCTTCCGCTCCGGCTACGAGCTGCTCTTCACGCCCGTGGCGGAGCGGCGGAAGCGGCCGACCAAGGCCATCGTCGACGTGGGCTTCGACCGGCTGGGCACCGTGGCCGGCGGCCTGCTCACGCTCGGCACCGTGCTCGCCCTCGGGGGCCGCGGCAGCGGGCGCACGCTCTTCGCCCTGGCCGCGGCCAGCGCCGTGGCCGCCATCGTCTTCTCCCGGCGGCTGCACCGCGGCTACGTCTTTGCCCTCGAGGAGAGCCTGCGCTCGGGCGTGGTGCGCCTCGACATGGCCGAGGTCCGCGATTCCACCACGCTCGTGACCCTGGCCCGCACGGGGCTTCTCGACCGCGCGGCCCTCCTGCGCGACGTGGCCGCGGTGCGCGGGGCCGCCAAGGGGGCCCCGGGGGCCCAGGAGCCGGCGGCGGGCGCGGACGGCGTGCTCCAGGCCGTAGCGGAGCTGCGCTCGGGCCAGCCCGAGGCCGTGCGCATCGCGCTCCACCGGCCGGAGGCGACCGACCCCGCGCTGGTGGGACATCTCATCCCGCTGCTGGCCAGCAAGGCCGTCTTCCTGGAGGTGGTGCGGGCCCTGCGGCGCACGGGCCCGCGCGCCACCGGCCAGCTGCTCGACGCGCTGCTCGACCCGCGCCAGGACGCGGCCATCCGCCGCCGCGTGGCCCGCGTGCTGCGGGGCAGCCCGACGCAGCGCGCGGCCGACGGCCTGATCCTCGGCCTGGCCGACCCCCGCTTCGAGGTGCGCCGGGAGTGCGCGCTCACCCTGGCCCGCATCACGCAGCGCGAGCCCTCGCTGCGCGTCCGGAGGAACGACGTGTTCGCCGCGGTGCTGCGCGAGCTGGAGAAGGGCGCCCCGGCGTGGGTCATGGAGGCGGACGTGGCCGCGGAGGTCGAGGCCCTGGGCGACGAGGCCGAGCAGGCGCAGACCCCGGCCGAGCGCGGGCTGGCCCACGTGTTCACGCTGCTCTCCACTGCACTGGACCGCGAGCCGATGCAGACCGCCTACTGGGCCCTGCTCGGCGACGACGCCGCGCTGCGCGGCACCGCGCTCGAGTACCTGGAGAACATCCTCCCCGACGAGGTCTCCCGCGCGCTCTGGCCGCACCTGGGGGTGCGCGCGCCGTCCGCCCGTACCGCGCGGCCGACCGACCAGATCGCCCAGGAGCTGCTGCGCACCAGCGACACGTCCGGCTTCAGCCGGGAAGCGCTGAAGAAGCTCCTGCCCCGGCGCTGATCAGGCTGCCTGGTTCAGGAAGTCCCGCAGCTCGAGGACGAGCTCCTCGGCCCCCGCGTGCCGCTTGTCCGCGTGCTTGTCGAGGAGGCGCAGGACGATCCGCTCCAGCGCCGGGGGCACGCCCGGGCGGATCTGCGACGGCGGCGGAGGATCCTCGGTGAGGTGCTTGCGCAGGACGGCGAAGGGCGTGTCCGCGCTGAACGGCCGGCGGCCGGTGAGCGTCTCGTAGAAGATCACGCCCAGCGAGTAGAGGTCGCTGCGGGCGTCGATCACCTGGCCCTCGATGGCCTCGGGCGCCACGTACTCCGGGCTGCCCAGGAAGGCGCCGGTGAGGGTGAGGCCCTCGAAGCGGCGCGCGCGGGCGATCCCGTAGTCCATCACCTTGGCCATGCCGTCCTCGAGGACCATCACGTTCGAAGGCTTCAGGTCGCGGTGCACCACGCCCTTCAGGTGCGCGTAGTCGAGGGCCTCCGCGATCTGCACCACGATGCCGGTGGCCAGGCGCGGCTCCAGGGCGCCGGCGTGGTGCAGGTGGGCGGCCAGCGTCTCTCCCCCTACCAGCTCCATGGTGAAGTAGGGGACGCCCTCCACCGCCCCGCGCTCGAGGATGCGGACGATGTTGGGGTGGTGGAGCGTCCGCCCGATCTCCGCCTCGCGCTGGAAGCGCTCCAGGAACTCCGGCTCGTCCAGGAACCCGCTCAGCGGCCGCTTGAGCGCACAGATCTCGCCCCGCCGCTCGGCCTTGTACACCGAGGCCATGCCCCCACGCCCGAGGGGCGCGAGTAGCCGGTACTCGCCGAAGAACTCCGCCCCGTCGGCCAGTCGGCGCACGCCGGGGCTGCTGTCGAACCCGCGCGGCGTGTGGGGGCCCGGGGTGGGGTTGGTGAAGATGCGCGGATGCAGGGGCGTGGGCTCCGCGCCGCGGCGGCGCAGGGTCCAGGCCGTGATCGCGAGCAGCACGGCGGCCACCGCCCCGAACAGAAGCGGACGGTAATCTCTCGGGGAGTCGAGCTGCTGGAGCCGGCGGCGGAAGTCGCGCGCGCCGCCCGCGCCCATCTCCACCTCCTCGATCACGTCCCGGTAGCCGGCCAGCGCCAGGCGGACGCGGTGGCGGCCGGGCTCGATCCCGCTCCGCACCAGCCGGCCCCATTCGGGGTCGGTGGTCCCCACCAGCTCGTCGTCCAGGTAGACGCTGGCGCCGGGCGGCTGGGAGACGACGTCGAGCGAGCAGCTCGACGCCTGCGTGGGCTCCGGGGCGGCCGTGACGGGCGCGGGCTCCGGGGCCACCACCGCGCGCGGCGACGCCGGGGGCGCGGAAGATCTGAGCCCGGACGGCGTGGGCCGCGGCGTCGGGGTGGCGTGCACCGCGGGCAGCATCGGCACGGTGATCGCGCGGTCATCGGGATGCGCGGACTGGGCCGGGTCGGCGGCGCCCTGGCTCGCTTCGACCGCCGCCGGCGGTGTGAGGGCCGGCGATCGCTCGGGCAGCGCGGCCGAGGGCGCGGGCGCGGCGGCGCTGGGCGGAGCGATCGGCGGCGGGGCCAGGCGCGCCGCGAGTTCGTCCACGCGCGCGGCCAGCTTCCGCCGCTCCTCCACCGGCTCCGCGGCCCACTTCTCGGACCGGCTCAGCGCCGAGCGCGCGCCGGCCAGGTCGTGGACCTGCAGGTAGGCCTCGGCCAGGCGCAGGTACGGGTAATAGCGGGGCTCGACGTTCGTCCCGTAGGTGACCACGTTCCGCCCGGGCCGCGGTCGCTGGCTGGCGGCGTATTCCAGGAGCGTCACCGCGCGCATGGCCTGGCCCTGCGCCAGGGCGTTGACGCCGTCCCGATAGGCCTCGTGCCATTCCGCGGCGGGGGCGGCGCCGGCGCCGGCCAGCAGCGCCAGGAGCGGCGCGGCCGTCAGGCGGGCCACGGCGCGGGCGAGGCGGCGCGGGCGAGGACCGCGGAGACCCGCGAGGCTGGCGGTGGCCATGCGCTACCGGTAGAACTCGGCGCGGTCCGCCGACTCGACCTCGACCACGCGTATGGCCGACTCGCGCAGGATCTGGAGGCTCAGCGCCTCGCCGGCCGATCTCTTCCACATGGCGGCGTACAGCTCGCGCAGGTTGGAGACCGCGGCGCCGTCCACGGACAGGACCAGGTCGCCGCGGGACAGGCCGGCGCGGTCGGCGGGACCTCCCGGCACCACTCCCGTGACCACCACGCCGCCGTCGAAGCCCTGGGGATAGAAGCCTACCCACGCGCGCTGGGACCCCTCGCGCGCTCCGTCCTCCCGCTCCATCGCGTCGCGACGGACCAGGAAGAGGTCGAGCGGGATGGCCAGGCTGTAGCGTCCGGGCGCCGCCAGCCCCAGCGAGACCACGCCGATGAGGCGCGCGTCGGCGTCGAGGAGGGCCGCACCCGCCAGACCGGGGTTGATGACGGTCGTCATGATCGCCCGGTCCAGCATGTACTCCCAGAAGGCCTCGAACGGACCGACCGCCGTGACGTGGCCGGTCGCGCCCTTGCGCTCCTGCCGTCCCGTGCACGTCATGATGAAGACGGGTAGCCCCGGCGCCACGCTGGCGGCCGAGCCCAGGGCCACCGGGTGGAGGTCCCCTGCCTCCAGGCAGAGCAGCGCCAGGCCCGTCTCGTGGTCCACGGCGGTGCGGCGCACGGTGCGCGCCTTGCCGTCCGGCCCCACCACCTCGACCTTGGCCGCTCCCAACACGAGGTAGTGGGCCGTGAGCACGCGGTCGGGCGCCACCGCCACGCCCGCGCCCATGCGCTCCTCGCCCAGGATGGCCGCGGAGGGATGACGGGCCGGCACCTCGCTACGCAGGAACACCGTGGAGGGGACCGCGGTCCGCGGGATCACGACGGGAGAGTCCAACGCTACCTTTCCAAGCAGCCCGCGGAATTATAGTGGTCGGCGTCGGAGAGGAGGGCGCGGGGGGATGGCCGGCTACTTGGCGCGATAGGTGATGAGGCCACGCTTCAGGTCGTAGGGGGAAACGCCCACGGTCACGCGGTCGCCGGCGATCACGCGGATGCGGAACTGGCGCATCTTGCCGTTGAGGCGGGCCAGGACCTCGTGGTTCTCCCCGCACTTCACCTTGTAATTGCCGCCCGCCAGGACCTCCGTCACGATGCCCTGCAGCTCGATGAGGTCTTCCTTGCTCATTCACTCCTTGAGGCGCGCATCGCGCGCGCCGCGCAAACGACGCATTATCCGTCCTCGGGCGCGCCCTGTCCATAGCGCCGCAGGAGCACCGCCGCCAGCGCCAGGAGCAGCGCTGCGCGCACCACGATGGCGGCGGAGAAGACGACGGTCCACGGCCCGCCGCCCGCGCGGGCGGCCCAGGGCTCGAACCCGCCCATCTCCGCGTAGGCGTACGCGAACGCGAACGGGTAGACGAGGACGTTCACCAGGTCCAGGGCCAGGACCAGGGCGGCCAGCCGGCGCAAGGCCGGCTGCGCGTCGGCCATCACGCCCAGGATCAGGAAGGGATAGAACCAGAGGTGGAACTGCGTCGAATGGATCCGGTTGAAGAGGATCGCGGCGATGCAGAGCAGGACCCCCTTGTGCTCGAGAGGCATGCGCGGCTTCGCGAGTAGCGCGGCCGCCAGGAGGCCGAGCGACCACAGGCTGCCGTATCTCTCGAAGGCGAGGGGCCCCAGCCAGATCTGGCCCACGCCCAGGAGCGTGTCCCAGTAGAGCGGGCGCGTGGCGTGGAAGCGGTACGGCCACAGCCAGTTCTCCAGGCTGCCGTGGCGATGCCACGCCAGCGCCACGAAGGGCAGGTTGACGGCTGCGGCCACGGCCAGGAAGAGGGCCGCGGACTTCAGCCACCGCCAGCGGACCCCTTCCACGACGAAGGCCCGATACTCCTGGGCCGCGATGAAGAAGGCCGGGAACCACTTCAGCCAGCAGCCCACCGACCACCACAGCACCGCGGACAGCGGCCGGCGCAGGCGGTGATACGCATATCCAACGAGGACCAGCGTAACGACGACGCCTTCGTAGCGGACGGGGCCCAATACCAGGGCCGTCGGGTTGAGCGCGAAGCAGAGGGTGGCCGCGAGCGCGCGGCGGCGGTCGATGCCCGACGCGATGCGGTAGAACACGCCGGCGTTGGCCACGTCCACCGCGGACATCACGAGCGCGTGCGCCAGCACGGTGCCGCGGAGATTGGCGGGATCCACGAGCCAGGCCAGGGCCCAGTAGAGCAGGCCGCCGCCGACCGGGTACTCCTTGGTGAAATCGACGTAGGGGACGAGGCCCAGCCGCGACTGCTCCAGGAACGGGCGCCACGACACGATGTCCTGGACCAGGTGGGGCATCCACGCGGAGCGCCACAGTACGGCGCCCAGGCCGATCACGGCCGCCTTCGCCGCCGCGGTGACGACGAGCACGGCGATCAGCCGGCGGTCGCGCGACGCCATGGGCCGTAGCTTATGTCCTCGCCCTCCGCTAGACTCTGCCGCGCCGCCTTCGCCGCGGCCCTCGAGGAGGACATCGATGAACCGCTCGCTGTCGACGGCCGCCGCGCTCGTGGGGATGGCCGCCCTGGCCTCGGCCGCACCGCCCGCCGCGGGCCCCAAGGTGTCGGTGGCGGGCGTGCGCGTGGTGGGCGTGGGCTACGGTGAAGAGGGCCGCGAGGCCCAGGCCTTCAACGAGTCGTCGGGCGTGGGCCTGGCCCTCGTCGTGCAGAGCGCCGGCACCAGCGGCATCATCGCCTTCGACGACGATGCCAGCGCGCTCGAGGAGCTGACCGATTCCACCGGGAAGAACCTGCTGGACGACGCCAGCATCTGGCCGTTCCCCAAGCTGACCAAGGACGGCAAGGCGGTCATCGTGGAGATGAAGGCGCGCGGGGTGCCGGCCCCGGGGGCCACCGAGATCCACGCCAAGGGCAAGCTGGCCCTCACCACCGCCACCGGCTCGAAGCCGGTGAAGGTGCCGAACGTGGCCCTGGCCAACGACAAGACCTTCAAGGTCGGGACGGGCGTCGTCACCCTGAGCGAGGTGGAGGCCACCGAGGGTCAGACCAGCGTCACGTTCAAGGGCCCGCTGGCGGTCTTCGCCGCCATCCGCGGCATGAAGTTCCTCGACGCCAAGGGCCAGCCCATCGAGGCCAGCAGCGGCGGCTCGGGCCGCATGAACGACGTGGCCATGGCCTCGTACCGGCTCTCCACCGCGGCCAAGACGGTGACCGTCGAGATCGACCAGTGGCAGGGCATGAAGCCCGTGGTGGTGCCGTTCGACGTGACGGCCGGGCTGGGCCTCTCCCAGTAGAAAAGCCCGCCGCTCATCTGCCGGTTCTGGTCCAGTCCACCAGGCCGGACCGCGTGGCGGGCTGGCACCGCGGGCAGAAGTAGGCGTCCATCCCGCGCACGCCCGCGCGGCGGATCTTGGACCCGCAGCGCGGGCACTCCTCCTTGAGCCGCACCTTGAGGAAGTCGCGGACCTTGACCTC
>Ga0075425_100003440_pt1 | contig 16095 bp, 12 predicted proteins | sample SoiMethybrSBSTD4_FD_75300 | JGI IMG/M metagenome (GOLD analysis project Ga0075425, IMG submission 75300) | Bulk soil microbial communities from a Populus tree surrounding site in Tennessee, USA - Soil MetaG P. TD hybrid SBSTD4 | ecosystem: Environmental > Terrestrial > Soil > Tree plantation... | reverse complement strand
ATTTCATCGGGGGTGCCGATGCCGCCGGCGCCGGGGGAGACGGGTAGGATATCGCGGGCCTTCTCGTAGTTGGCCCAAATGTCGGTGCGCCCGGGCGTGTGCTCACCAAATATATAGTGGTGGCCCAGGGCGTAGCCGAAGAAGCGGAAGCCATCGAGCCCGCGCCGCCTGGCCTCTTGCGCATCGGCGTGGCAGGAGAAGCCCGCGACCATGGCAATGTTGGCGTTGACGGTGTGGCCGATCGGGACGCACTCATCCGACTTGATGATGTCGTAGTACTCGGCGACCCACTTCACCGCCTCGCTCTGGTCGACGAACGCGAAAGTGAGCGCACCGATGCCATGGCGCGCTGCTTGATGGATGGTCTCGCGCTTGGAGCAGGCAACCCATAGCGGCGGGTGCGGCTTCTGCACCGGCTTGGGCACCACATTGCGACAAGGCATCGAGAAGTACTTGCCCTGGTAGCCGGGATAGGGGTCCATCACCAGCATGTTGGTGGCTTCGGTGGTGGCTTCGAGCCACATGGCATGGCGTTCGTCGGGATGGATGCCAAAGCCGCCGAGCTCCGCAGCCGATGCGCCCTGGCCCGTGCCCCATTCGACGCGGCCGGCGGACACGAGGTCGAGTGTGGCGACGCGTTCGGCCACGCGCGCGGGGTGGTTGTAGTTGGGTGGCATCAGCACAATACCGTGACCGAGCCGGATGCGCTTGGTGCGTTGCGAACAGGCGGCGAGGAACACCTCCGGTGCCGACGAATGGGAGTATTCTTCGAGGAAGTGATGCTCCACCTCCCAGGCGAAATCGATGCCGAGGCGATCTGCCAGCTCGACTTGATCGAGTGCCTCTTGGAAGAGCCTGAGCTCGCTGCCATCGAACCATGGACGAGGCAGCTGATGCTCGTAGAAGATGCCAAAGCGCATTTATCCTCTCCTTGAGTGCTGTCCCGTGCTGCCGGCAAACCGACGGCTCGAACGCACGTGAGAGCAGCCTGCGGTCCGCCTCAAGTCAAGAGTGCGAGGGGTAACTCGGCGCTGAGCAAAGCTTGAGGCGTCGAGAGGCCGAGGCTTGCCAGGGCGTCGTGCCTTCGCCGAACGCATTGTTGCGCACGCGCTTGAGGCCCTTACGCTTTGCTCACCCAACATCCCGAGGTCACGGCCGGAGACGAGGCGTGCACGCGTCGAGCAAGATGGGGCCGCCTGCTCATTTCATGAGCAATGATCGACCTCGTGCACCGCACATGGCGATAGGCGCGCAGTCCGTTCGTACTTCGCTAGGGCAAGCGTTTCGCTGCCGACACGGGAACGTGCATCGGCGAAGGCTCGACGTGCCAAGAGGCCAGCGGCCGTCTTCCCGCCAAAGTTTGAACCAATTCGAGAGTTTGGATTATCGCTCGGGTTTGGCTGCCATTGGAGGCAAGCATGCTGCTTCTGTCGGCTTTGACGCTCGCGGGCTGTATCGTGGTGGTGGTGCTGGCGTCGTACTGCTGCTCGATGTTTCGGGATGTGCGTGATGCCCAAGACGAGCTTCACCACCAGATCCAGCAGTTCTATCACGCAGCGCTGAGCGCCAAGGGTCTGGAGCATGACGACACCGTGCGCAATCTTTATCGTCACGGCCAGCCGTTTCGGCGCATTCTGGAAGAAATCGCGGATTGATCCGTAAACGGTGCGATTGAACTCTTTGGTCCGGCCCCGGTCTGAGGTCACTGGTATCAGCCGGGGCCGGTAGGCTAGGGCGCGGGTTCACGCTACCTAACGCGCATAGTTTTACCCGCGATTCGCCGGCAGCGCTGTTACATCCGATACAAACAGTAAATGGATGCACACAAGGCGCGTATCCGATGCCCCGACCCATGCAACTGTTCCCTTGAGGTCCAACTCCGCTCGCGGCCACCACGACGGAGTGCCGTGCTTTGGGAAGCGGGGCATGACGAGCTCGCTCCGGCGGCATCGACCGCGCTTGCGTGTGCCAGGACCCAATCTGTCGCCAGCTCGTTTTGGCTGACGCACCGGCAACCATCTCGATCGTGGCCCGCGGCCAACGGACCTCAATTTGACCGTCCCCTCAATGCACGTCTCACCCGTTCCACAGTGAACAGAACGGTGCGCATCCGTAGACAGGTTGCATCGCGCACCGCGTTAGCCATTGCCGCACCGACTGCAGTAGAGGCCACTTTGCCCGTCCCAGCCGTGGTTTGCTCGGTCTGTCGATCGGGTCAATGCGTGCTCGTGAGCCGCGCACGATCGAAACGTCGGGATTGATGATTTACCCACCATCGTGGGGGCGCGCCCGCCACCTCTTCGACCTTGATGGCGCGTTTGTCCGTCGACGACGACCTCCAGGCCCATCACCACGTCGGTCTCGGTAGGCTTGTCGTGGACTTAACCCCGCCACGATCACGGGGCGAGCGGCGCACGCATGTCGCCAGGGAGGGTCTGGGCTGCCATTGCATGGCTGCTGCCACGCGCCTGATGACCTCGGTACCGCACGGGCTGGCCCGCGACGCAAGGCTCAACGGGATGGAGGCGCGCCGCGGCCTGTGGGTCCAACCCAAGCCTTCTCCAGATCAATCGGGCGGCACCCGCCAACACTTCGCGGTCGTGCGTGGCTTCCAGAGCCATCATCGGTTAGACGAAATAGCCCGGAGCGGAGGCTGTGCGTGGGCAACCCATGCTTGTCGCGGCATCGCATGGGAGCGGCGCCGAGGACATTTGTGCAAGCCGAACCATCGGCAGAGAGCGAGCGGTGCGCCGAGGGAGGACGCACCGCTCTTTACCTACGCCAGAGAGGGGGGATCTCCCTGACTTTGGGACGGAGCCGGGGGGAGGCTCGTCCCAGGGGTACATAGCAACGGGCGTGAGCCAGCAAAGTTCCCCGCGTGACACCCCGGATTCTTCAATATTCGCGTCATCACGGCGCTGGGAGGAGCCGCGGGAACCGGCGATTTGCCCAGAACAGGCGCTGCGAGGGCGGCGCACGTCAGAGCTTGGGCGGCAGGTTCGGCACGATCCCGGGAAGATGATCGCCAAGCGAGTAAACGAGACAAAGCGCGAGGCTCGCCCACACCGCCGCGGTGAAGTAGAGCGACATCCAGGCAATCTCATCCTTCCACTGCGCAAAGTCGTGCGTCACGACCCATCGCGTGCGCGCATCGCGCAGACCCACGAGAGGAGGTAGCGCTTTGCCCCCGTCTGCAAGCCCGTATTGCCAGCGGTTCACGTACATTGGTACGTCGATCGTTAAGAGAAAAGTCAGATAGGCGGCAATCCCGACAATCGCGATGAAGAGGGCCATGCGTGCCGGACCGTCGAACTCCGGTAGCAACCTCAAAACGCCATATCCAACAATGAGGAAGGCGACTGCCCATATCGAATTCTCGATGGCGTTGGCCAAGTAGTTGGTCGTCATGACCCCGTACCACGAGCAGCACTGCGCTATGACAATCAGAGGAACGATCGCCCAAGCGACGCTCACGGTGGCGTCCGCTCCCGCGATGCCGCCCAGCTGGTGCAGGACGATGGCCCACTGCGCGGCGAAGCAGATCTCAGCCACGGTGGCCACGGACCGACCGATGAGGACACTGGATAGCCAAGTATCAAACAGACAGATTCGCTGAACATCTGCGCGCGGCAGAAACGATCTGAAGGCGCACCCAAAAACATAAGCCGCACAAAGGAATAGCATGAGATGGGTGTTAGAGCCGTTGCCCATGCTGGCGGTCGGCTCGATGCGGAACTCACGAAACAGGAGAAACCAGAGCGCGATATTTATGCTGCTGGCCAGGGCCAATAGAGCCCACCACCAGGCCAGGGGGTTTGACGGCTGCCGCCACAGCAATCTCATGACCGCTCCCCGCGTGTAATCGAACTGACATCGAAGCGTCATCATAGTGTCACGAAGCGCCAGCGTTCGCGAGAGGTATTTGGCCGGTGTAGCTGTGACTGCGTCGCTTCCCTTGCCTCTCGAACACCTGCTAAGTCCTGCCGCCATCAGAGCGCTAATACGCCGTCACCTCAATTGATCGGTGACAGCAAACTCTATCGTCATCGACAAGGACCAATATTAATGACGCAAGTTTCCGGCGCCGCATGCCTTGTGACCGGGGCCGCGAGCGGCATTGGCAAGGCGCTTGCGCGCGAGCTTGTGGCCGGTGGGTGCGACGTTGCCATCGCCGATCGCGACGGTGCCGGATTGAAGGCGCTGGCGGGGGAGCTCACGGGCCTGACCGGCAGGAAAGTGTCGGTGCATGGGGTCGACGTGGCTGATCGCGGCCAGATGGAGGCGCTCGCCAAAGAGGTCGTCTCTACGCACCCCGCCCTCAACATCTTGATCAACAATGCCGGCGTCGCCCTGTTCGGCCAGTTCCACGAGATTGCACTTGCCGACATGGAATGGCTCATCAACATCAATTTCTGGGGTGTCGTCCATGGTACGCGATTCCTCCTGCCCCATCTCGTACGCCAAAGGGAAGCGCACATCGTCAACCTCTCGAGCATCTTCGGTATCATCGCGCCACCCGGTCAGACCGCCTACTCTGCCGCCAAATTTGCCGTGCGCGGCTTCTCCGAGGCCCTGCGTCATGAGCTCGACATGTTGCGCAGCCCAGTGCGCCTGTCCGTCGTCCATCCCGGAGGTGTCGCCACCTCCATTGCCCGTAGCTCGCGCGTGGGAGCGCTCGTGCGTGACAATCGTAAGCAGGTAGAGATGATTGAAGGTTTCGAGAGACTGGTCGAGGTGACCCCACAGGCCGCCGCGCGGCGCATCATTACGGGCATCGAACACAATGAGCCGCGGATCCTGATCGGCGCCGACGCACGCCGTGCCGACCTCGTGCAACGGCTGCTGCCGGCCGCCTATTGGAAGGTCATTGCGCGAAGCCTCGACAAGGCGTTGCGACGCAACAGGCCGGATGGCGCGTGATGGGGAGCTGGAGGGCCTGGCTACTCGACGCGATCCTGCGCTGGGGCATGAAGCGCCACGCAGACGAGGCGATCGACCTCAAGCGATCCAGGCGCATGATGCACAGGCCTCCGCGCCGCGTGCTCCGAGTGCCTGGAGACATACGCATCACGCAGATCGTCACCGAAAAGGGTTTGCGTTTCGACAAAGTTGAAAGGATCGGGGCTGGCGCAGCGGAGCAGCCCGTTATCGTCTACTACCTGCACGGAGGGGGGTATTTCTTCGGATCCCCAAAGACCCACCGTCCCATCATAATTTCGCTCGTCAAGGTGCTCGACGGCCTAGCCTATGCATTGGACTACCGGCTCGCTCCCGAATACCCGTTTCCGGCCGCCGTCGAAGATGCCGCCGAAGCCTATCGCTGGCTTGTCGCGATGCATCCCAATTCCAGGATCGTGATCGCCGGCGACTCTGCTGGCGGCGGCCTTGCCATCGTCACCGCGATCGGCGCACGCACCGCCGGCCTGCCGCCTCCCGCAGCTGTCATCGCGTTCTCGCCATGGTGCGACCTGGCTTGCACTGGCTTCTCGCTCGTGGCCAACGCGCGCAGCTGCGCGATGTTCACGCCCAAAGGCGTCCGGCAGGCAGCCGCATTGTACCTCGCCGGCTCGGACGCATACGATCCTCGCGCCTCTCCGCTCTACGCTGATCTTACAGGCCTGCCGCCAATGTTGCTCTTTGCGAGCAACCAGGAAACCCTGCTCGACGACGCGGTGCGGTTGGCGGAAAAAGCGCGCACAGCTGGCGTCGAAGTCGAAATGGTGCGGCGGGATGGCCTCCCGCATGTCTGGCCCGTTTTTGTCCACCTTCTGCCTGAGGCCCGCCAAGCCATGACCCTGATCTCGACATTTGCCGGTCGGCTCGGTCTTGGGGCCTCTCAGTCGAGGCAGACTGAGGCATTGCGGCGCGCGATGGATTGACGCTCTCGACCGGGGCCGACCGCGCGGGATGACCCTCACGCTGCATCGCGCAAGCGGCTGTTCAATGCCAAAGTGGGAGCCTTGCAATGGGGAGGAGCGAAGCCGATGCGCCCATTCGCGAGTGTCGTTTGCCTAATGCTCGTCTGCATTGTCCCATGCGCCGCCCAGACCACGGGCAATGCGTGTGCGCGGCTGAAGGAGCCTATTGCGGCGGCAAGCATCGCCTTGCCGAGCTCAGGGGCGAGGATCGATTCGGCCGAACTCGTTGCGCCGGCGCCTCACGGCGGCGCAGTTGCCGTTCGGACCGCTGCCGCCCTATCTGGCTGTCGTGCCGGCCGCTCCCGAATATTGCAAAGTGCTCGGCGCGATCGCGCCAGTTGACCCATCCGTTTCCAGGTCAATCTCCCAATGGAGTGGAACGGATCATCCGTGCAATTCGGTGGCGGCGGCTTCAACGGCGTACTGGTCACCGGTCTTGGTCTTCCGCCGCTCGCGCCCGCTGACCGTCCCTCGCCGCTCGCGCGCGGCTTCGTCACCTACGGAACCGATTCCGGCCACCAGAACGCGCCCGGCGTTCCGCTGCAAGCCTTCGCGCTCGATGAGGAGGGCCTCACCAACTTCGCCTATGCGTCATACAAGAAGGTGCGCGACGTGGCGGTGGTGCTGATGCAGCGGCGCTACGGCCGGGCGCCTGCTCGGGTCTACTATGTGGGGTTCTCGGAAGGCGGTCGCGAGGGCCTTACCATGGCCCAGCGCTTTCCAGCCGACTACGACGGCATCCTTAGCGGCGTTCCCGTCATCAACTGGGTCGGCTTGCAGGCGGCCGGGACGAGGACGGGTCTGGCACAGCTTGGCGATGGTTGGATGGGTCCCGCGACGGTGAAGCTTGTCAACGATGCGGTGATCGCTGCCTGCGATCGGCTCGATGGCCTCGCCGACGGCATCGTCAGCAACTCCGAGGGCTGCAAACGAGCCTTCGACGCTTCCAAGCTTGGCTGTGCGCCGGGGAGATCCACGCGGTGCCTTTCAGACGCGCAGCTCAACGCCGTGAAGGCGATGCACGCGCCGTTCGCGTTCCCATTCGCGCTGACGAACGGGGTGCGTAGCTATCCGGGTTGGGGGCTGGGTGGGGAGAGCGCGCAAGGCACAGGCCCGGTTGGCGGTTGGGTGAGCTGGCAGACCGGAACCGCTCAACCAACGTTGCCGCCCGGCCCGACCAGCAGCCGCGCCTGGCTTTATGGCAGCGGGACGGTGCAGTTCTTCTTCGCGCGGGATCCGAACTATGACGTGAGCCAATTCGATCCATCGCAATTCACCGCCCGCCTGCGAGACGTTTCGGCCGTGATGGATGCAACGGATGCAGATCTCTCGGCCTTCTCGGCGCGGGGCGGCAGACTGATCATGTACGAGAACATGGCCGATTATGCCCAGAGCCCATATGCGGGCATTGAATATTACAGGTCCGTGGTTGAGCGCCTGGGGCAAGCGAGCGTCACTGATTTCATGCGCCTCTATGTCACCCCCGGCGCAGACCATATGGGCGTCGGCGCGCCATCCAGCGTCGACCTATTGGAAGTGCTGATCGAGTGGGTCGAAAAAGGCAAGGCGCCGGGCGATCTCGTACAATTCCATCAAGAAACGAAACCGCCATTCGCGGTGCGCTCGGCGCGCCCGATGTGCCGCTATCCGGCCTACCCGCATTATGTCGGAGGCGATGCCACCAAGGCGGAGAGCTTCGCGTGCCAAATGCCGTAGAACACCGTCAAAGGGCGCGACTTGGCGGGCGGGCTGACGCGGCGATTGAGTTTGCCTAGACGCCTTGGCGCATCTGCTCACGAGGGCGGTTGGCACAAGGCGTCGCAACCCAATTAGGCGACCAACGAATGAGGCAGGTCGTGCCATCAGGTTCATTCGCAAGATCAACCTCGCGAGGCATCGTTTAGGGGCGACTCGCGCCCTGCCGCTATTGCACGGCGATAGGCAGGACGCCGACGTAGCGTGCCCGCGGGCGGATGAGGGTCCCTGTTGCGTATTGCTCAATTGCATGCGCGACCCAGCCCACGGAGCGTCCGATCAGAAACATCGCGAGACCCGAGCCCGGCGGCAGCTTGAGGGCGATGGAAACGAGTCCAAGGCCGAAGTCGACGTTCGGATGGCGTCCAATCAGATCGGAGACGCGTTCGCCAATATCGATCAGCCTAACGCTCGTGCGCGCATATCTTGAGTGCCTGATTGCATCGATGATGTCGCGCCCCCGTGGATCGCCATTGGGGTAAAGGGGTTGACCAAAGCCCGGAATGCGCTCCCCACGTTGCAAGCGCTCGGCGACCGCACGCTGCACATCGCCCGAGCGCAGCACGTCGCGAAGAAACGCCTCGACGCCGCCTGTCTCGCCGCCATGCTTGGGTCCTGACAGAGCACCAAGCGCACCAAGCACAACGGCATAGGGTGTGGCCCCCGTCGAGGCGATGCAACGCCCGACGTAGGTCGAGGCATTGAGCTCATGGTCGGCAATGAGCACTAGGCAGCGGCGCACCAGATCGCTCCCCGAGGCATCCAATCTCCAAACGCGCCGAAGCTCTTCGTGGATTGCCAGCCCAGAAGGCAAGGTGCCGGTGACAGAGCCAGTGAGAACAGTCACGAGGCGAGCGCCTGTACGCCACACGGCCAAGGGCGAGGTGTCGAGCGCTGCCACGTCATGCATTGTCAGCTCAGACAGGATCATCCGTGCACGATCCATAGCAACGGGCGGAAGATGCCGGCCAACTAGCAGGCGGCGCAACTGAGTTTGCATCTGGCCAACGCGAAAACTGTCAGGATCGGCGTGTTCCCATAACATCTGCGCGATTGTCTCAAGGTCAGCCGTTTCAGCCAGCTTCACTGCATCACTGCCGCGATAATAGAGCCGACCATTCTCAATCAGACTGATAGTCGTATCCAACACAGGCGCTAGGCTGTCGAAGGGCTTGGGTGGTTTGCCGGTCCGCGGGCCGGCATGGCGCGATCGCCTTAAGCGTTCTACGTCCTCAGCATAGTAGCGCCGCGACCGGCTGTCAGGCCCCGGCGCGGACCGCAACAGTTCGCGGCTGACGTAGGCGTATAGAGTTGCAGGCTTCACCCCGAGACGCCTGGCTGCCTCCTGGGCTGAGATCAGCATGATAGCGACCTTCCAAATATGTTGATCAGCATTATCAAGATTGACCAGATTGCCGGGCAGATGTCCACTGTCCTTCCTCGAGAATCGCGGTGATGGAGGTGACAATGCAGGACATTCGGCTCAACTCAGCCTCGATGGTGCTGAGCGACCCCGCCTCCGGTTCGGCAGTGACCCTGCCAATCCTGCACGCAGCCCTGGGCGATGACATGATCGACGTGCGCGGCCTTCGCAAGGGGACTGGCCGATACGCATTTGATCCGGGGCTGACATCTACGGGCATCTGCCGCTCGGCGATCACATTTGTCGACGGAGACAACGGCTTGTTGCTCTACAGGGGCTATCCGATAGACCAGCTCGTCGAGCATTCGGATTTCTTGGAAGTCGCCTGGCTGCTGCTCAACGGCGAGCTGCCTTCGGGCAGGCAGAAATCGCAATTTGTCGCGGACATTACGCATCACACGATGCTCAACGAGCAGATCCACGCCATCTATCGTGGCTTCCGGCGCGATGCGCACCCCATGGCTGTCATGTGCGGAGTAACCGGGGCACTGGCGGCCTTCTATCATGACGATCTCGACATTTTTAATCCTGAGCACCGCCGGATCGCGGCTCACCGGCTCATTGCCAAGATGCCGACAGTGGCAGCGATGGCGCACAAGTATGCGATCGGTCAGCCCTTCATCTATCCGCGCAATGATCTGGGCTATGCGGAGAACTTTCTCCACATGATGTTTGCAGTCCCCTGCGAGCCTTATGATGTGTCACAGGTCGCGGCACGGGCCATGGATGCCCTGCTCATGGTGCAGGCCGATCACGAGCAGAACGCGTCTACCTCAAGCGTCCGAGCCGTTGGCTCGAGCCGTGCCAATCCCTATGCGTGTATAGCCGCGGGGATCGCATCGCTGTGGGGGCCGTTGCACGGAGGAGCCAACGAGGGTGTGTTGCAAACACTTGAGGAAATCGGGGCAGTGGAACGCATACCGGAGATCATCAAGCGGGCCAAGGACAAATCCAATCCTTACCGCCTGATGGGCTTCGGTCACCGGGTCTACAAGAGCTATGATCCGCGCGCCAAAGTGCTCCGCCGACACTGCTATGACGTGCTCGACGCCTATGGCAAGCGCAATGATCCCTTCCTGAAAATCGCCATGGAGTTGGAGCGCATCGCTCTAGAGGACGAGTACTTTGTTGAGCGAAAGCTCTATCCAAATGTCGATTTCTATTCAGGGATCATCATGCGCACGATCGGTATTCCTCTGTCGATGTTCACGCCGATCTTTGCAGTCGCGCGAACGGTCGGCTGGGTTGCACACTGGATCGAGATGGTGACTGACCGCGATGCCAAGCTGGTACGGCCACGCCAGCTGTACATTGGTGCCAAGGAGCGCCCTTACGTAGCCGTGGGGTCTCGAGAGGAAAACCGGGCAGCCGTCGGATAGACCGGTGCGACGACAGTTGCGCGTGGTGATGCGGACACCCGCATTTTAGGCGGTCAGCGCTCGATCGATGTCTTCAATCGTGCGCCCGCGGGTCTCAAAGCCAATGAACCAGATCGCGAGCGCACCGAGCACATACCAGAACGCGAAAAAGTTCATGGCCGGAACCAATGCATCCAACGTGGCCTGCGGGCTCACGTAGTTGGATGAGCCGGCAATGAGTGCGACACCAGCCGGACCGATGAACTTGCCAAGATTGCCGACCCCATAACCAAGGCCCATTCCGCTGGAGCGAAGTTTGGAGGGCCACACCTCAGCCATGTACGGCCCGACGATCGCGTAAAGACCACCGCCAAAGAACCCGGCGATAAGCACCATTATGTAGAACACCGAAATGGTGCCTAGGTGAGCCGTGCTCAAATAGCCGCTCAGCGAAGTCGCCAAAGCCGCCATCACGCAGACAAAGACAACCGAGGGGCGCCGTCCCGCGGCGTCCGATAGCCAGGCGCAGAACAATCGCCCACCGATGCCGGCTACGCCGAACCAGATCACCAGGAACGAAGCATCAGCCGGGCCGATTTTGAGCACCAGCACGAGCAGCGTGGTGAGCCACAGTGTCAGGCCGGTATTGCCGGTCTGGGTTAAGCCGGTCAGGCATGACACGGCAACGCTGCGCGGATACTTGAACAGCTCTCGCCACGAGACCGACTGCACCGGGGGAGTTGAGGTCGGCAATTCGATCTGCTTGGGGTCGACCTGCAGCGCCCAAGCAAGCGATCTGCGCGCCTCATCGAGGCGACCCTTGCCGATCAGCCAATGCGGTGATTCCGGCACCCAGGCGCGGATCAGCAGGGTTAGGGCAGCCGGCAGAAGTCCCACAGCGAAGAGGCCACGCCAACCGATGTAGTGCTCAAGGTATGCCCCTGTCAGCGCGCCCAACAGCGTGCCGGCCGGCAACAGGGCCGTGGTCAGGCCGGTGATGCGGCCGCGTTTCGAGGCTGGCACGAATTCCTGCACGATGGCGATGTCGACGGTGTAGAGGCCCGTTACGCCGAGCCCGACAAAAAAGCGGCACAGGGACAGAAACAGCCATCCCTGATCGGGTGTCAGCGCCATCAGCCCGGTTGGCAGCGAGAAGTTCAGAACCGTGAGGATCATCACCTTCCGCCGGCCGATCTTGTCGGCCATCCAGCCCCAGAAGAGTGAACCCAAGGGAGCGGCGATACCCGAGGACAGCAGAATCGCCCCCGATTGTCCGTAGGTGAGATCCCAGCCTTTGATCACGAACGCGAGGATGAAGCCGATGAGATAGAAATCAAAGAAGTCGAGCATGTCACCGATCGTTGCCGCGGCGAAGATCTTCCACTGGTTCCTCGTCAGCGACTTTTGCCGCTCAAGATGCTCCAGCATGGCGTGCTCCCACTGCGCGTGCGAAACGATGCAAGGAGCAAGCGTTGCGCTGCTGAGCCTCGGCGAAACGCCGCTCCTCGGCCATCAGGTGAGATCCCGGTTGGCCGGGAACATTTTGGGCAATGCTGCATCAATTTCCCCACACCTACAATCAAGGATAAAGCCTGCTCAGTCGACAAGTCGCGCAGTCGCTAGCGTGAAGTCCCTGTAGGCGGAGAACTTCTGCGGACGCGGTGAGGAAGGTCGACAGGAATTGCTCGGAGGTAGCCATTGAGCGAACCCTTGACTACGGCTTGATGTCGAGCAGCTTTGCGGCCGTGCCGCCTAGCATTGCGATCTTATCCTCATCACTGATGGCCGGCGTCTCGAGAATGAGGTCAACAGCCGTCTTGGTCCACGGATAGGGGTAGTCGGTGCCGACCACGAGCTGGCCGGCACCCACTTCAGCCACGAGATGGCGCACGGCTTCGGGCCTGAACACGATCGTGTCGTAGTAGAGCTGCTTGAGGTACTCCGACGGTGCCTTCTTGATGGCACCGTGCGTGCCGCCGGGGCAAAGGTCGGGCCTGGTGGGACACCCGAAGTCCCAACGACCGACGTAGGACGGCAGGAAGCCGCCCGCGTGTGCAGCGATGATCTTGAGCCGCGGGAACTTGTCGAGAGTGCCCTCGAAGATGAGATGCGACAGGGCGATCGTCGTCTCGAGCGGATTGCCGATGACATTGCTCAAATACCCATTGCCCTGCATTCGTTGGCCAAGCTGCACGGGGGCCGTGTCGCCCTGCGGGTGAATAAAAATTGTGGCGCCGAGCTCCTCAGCCTTTGCCCAGAATGGGTGGAACTTTGGATCGCTGATCTCAGCGCCAGCAACGCTGCCGCCGATGTTTGCCCCGCGCAGGCCGTACTTCTTGATGCCTTCCTCGAGCTGCTCGGCTGCCAGATCGGGAAATTGCAGTGCCACCGTTGCAAACGCTACGAACCGGTCCGGGTGGGCGGCACATGCCTCGGCGAGTTTCTCGTTCTGGATGATAATGATCTGTTTGGCGAGGTCGCGGTCTGTGAGCTTGTACCAGTTGGGATTGATGCTGAGGGCCTCGATGTCAATCCCTTGCTCGTCCATGGCTGTCAGTCGGGTCGACAGTTCAGCTTTGATGTCGAGATCGGGGCGCAGCTGCGGACCACCCAGCTTCAGGTTCATCAGAGCAAGCGCTTCCGGTACGGCGCAATGGGCGTGGACATCGATCGTCCTGGCGCGCTTGCCGTTGACCACCACCTCTCGCCGCCGCACTTGGGCTCGAGCTCGAGAAGCGGAAACCAGATTGCAGCCAACGAATAAGAGGCTTGCCAGCGCGCCCGGTGTTGCTTGCAGCACATCCCTGCGGGTTGTCACCTTGGTCTCCTCCACCTTCGATCCCCCGGAATTAGCGACGGGATCGCTATTTCCTGCAACGCGTTGACGGATTGCCAACGAAGGCTCGCCAATTTGAGAGCAGGCACCGCACTCGATGGCGTGGCATCATCTCCCATCCCCCATGCGCGGGCGCACTATAGCACGCGTCAGCGGACCATCGAGCTGTCCGGACACCGCCGACACGCCTGTTCATGATCCCCATTCCCCCGTCCTGCCGCCCGATTTGAGAGCCCGATCTGAATGATTGCGGGGGCTTCATTTGGAACGTTGGTTCACAATTCTTCAACCACAACGCATGTAGGCTCTCTTTGGGCGCGTAGCGCCGACGCACAGCACGGCGCTCGGTTGTGTTGACCGCCACATAGAGGGATACGCGAACATGCGATGTCGATTTCCCGTGTTTGGCGCGTCTGTTGCGTTGGTTGCCGGGCTCGGTGCCAGTGCTGCGGTCGCTGACGGCTACGGACCGCCGCCTGGTTATGCGGTTGTGCCATTTGTGAGTTGGACCGGCTTATACATCGGCGGCCATGTGGGCGGGGCCTGGAGTGAGATTGACTGGTCCAACATCAACCTCACCGGCGAGCGCTTCAACAAGAGTGACAGCGGCTTCATAGGTGGCGGCCAGATCGGCTACAATTATCAGATTGGCAACCTGTTGCTGGGCGTGGAGGCCACTATTAGCGGCGCCGATCTCAGCCGAGACTTCCGCAGCATCGTGGTTCCGACCGCGCGCTTCAGCGCCGATATCGATACCATCGCCACTGTGACGGGGCGCTTCGGCTTCACTGCTGATCAGTGGCTATTTTACGGCAAGGCCGGATGGGCGGGAGCACAGGTTGACTTTTCCGGGCGCAACACGGCTCTTCACGATAGCTTCTCGTTTGACAATTGGCGCAACGGCTGGACGCTGGGCGCAGGCCTCGAATACAAGGTCAACCGCTTCATGAGCGTTGGCGTCGAGTACAGTTTTATTGACCTCGATAGCGAGAGGGATAACGGGTTCACACGAATAGGGATGCCTGTTACGCTGCGAGATCATGACCTGCAAGTCCAATCCGTTACGGCGCGCTTGAACTTCCAGTTCTATCGCGACGAATACAGGCTGCCGCCCCCGGTGAAATAGCCGCCTTGATCGTCATCGGACGCGCGATTTGAAGGGCCGCTGACCGCGGCCGTTCATGGGGTCGACCGCTTGTCCTTCACGACCGCTTGCAGATCAAGTTGGGTGTCAGTTTTGCGGACGTCAGATAGCCGCACAAGAATTCGCGGGGTTTGAGCGATCGCGGCGCCCGCAGTCACGTGCGTGCTGATCGAGACGTCGAGCCCCTGGAGCGGTGGCTGGCAATCCGCCCACGCCAGCAGCTGCTGCGATCGCTGCCGCGGTGATCGCGTCCAAAGTCGGGATGGGCCCGATGTCCCGACTGCCACAGGATCTACCGCCGGTCGAGCGCCCGGAGCTCATCAGCATCGTCAAGGGACGAAGCCTTTGATGACCTTGAGGAGCTGCATGGGGCTGTAGGGCTTCGTGACGTAATGATCGCAGCCCGCCGCGCGCGCCTTCTCCTCATCACCCTTCATCGCAAACGAGCTGACGGCAACGATCGGAATCGGCTTGAGGGCCGGATCGGCCTTGATGCGCCGGGTCGCCTCATAGCCATCAAGGACAGGCATCTGGATGTCCATTAGGATGAGATCGGGATGCTCGGATTTGGCGCTGGCGACGCCGGCCTCGCCGTCGGCGGCCTCCAGAACTGCATAGCCTGAACCTGTCAGCAGGTCGCGCAGAACCCCGCGAAGGTCTTCCTGGTCTTCGATAACAAGAATGCGTTTGCTCATGGCACCCTCTTGCGAAACTCGGCACGGACGGGGAGCTCCATCGCAAAAGTCGAGCCCTTGCCGAGCGTCGATTTTACCCAGATGCGGCCACCGTGCATCTCCACGATCTCTCTGGCGATGGCGAGCCCGAGACCCGTCCCGCCCTTGGCCTTGGTGTTGGAGCTGTCGACTTGATGGAACTCCTCGAAGATGCGGGCAAGGTGGGCTTCGGGGATGCCGGGCCCGGTGTCCGCGACGCTGATGGTGAATTGGCCATTGGCCGCCTTGGCGGCCACCCGCACCTCTCCCGCGTCGGTAAATTTGATGGCGTTGCCGACGAGGTTGAGGAGCACCTGGGTTAAGCGCTGCTCGTCGCCGAGACCAACGGGCAAGGATTTGGCCACCTCCGTCCGCAGCGCAAGCTTCTTGTTGTGGGCAAGCGACTCGGTGGCAGACCGCACGGTCTCGACCACGCTATCGATGGCGTACTCGGCCATGTTCAGGGTGAACTGGCCGGATTCGATCTTGGCAATGTCGAGCACGGTGTTGATGAGGCCCAAGAGGTGTTTGCCGTTGGAGCGGATGCGGGCAAGAGCATCGAGAGATTTCGGGCCCTGCGGTTCATAGAAGCCTTCCTGCATGAGCTCGGCATAGCCCAGGATGGCGGCAAGCGGAGTTCTGAGCTCATGGCTCATGTTGGCCACGAACTGCGACTTGTGCTGGCTCGCAATTTCCAAGTCGTCAACCGTTTTGGCGAGTTCACGTGTGCGCGCCTGCACCTCCTCGAACAGCCGCGTGTTCTCGATCGCTATGACCGCCTGATCGGCAAAGGTCGTCAGAAGCTCGATCTGCTTGTCCTCGAAGGGCTCGACGGTCTTGCGTTGGAGCGTGATCACGCCAATGGGTGTTCCTTCCCGCAGCAGCGGGGCCCCCAACATCGTGCGTTGGCCGCCGATTTTGGCAACCGCTGTCAAGGTATGGTCATCG
>Ga0075425_100003439_pt1 | contig 16096 bp, 12 predicted proteins | sample SoiMethybrSBSTD4_FD_75300 | JGI IMG/M metagenome (GOLD analysis project Ga0075425, IMG submission 75300) | Bulk soil microbial communities from a Populus tree surrounding site in Tennessee, USA - Soil MetaG P. TD hybrid SBSTD4 | ecosystem: Environmental > Terrestrial > Soil > Tree plantation... | reverse complement strand
ACAGGCGCCGCGAGTGGGCCGCTGGGCGCGTATCTCCTCCAGCACAACGCAGTGTCAGCTGACAATGCCTCGAGACTCGTGAACCTTCAGGGCGTCCGCATGGGCCGCCCGGGCCGTATTTATATTTCGCTCTCGAGCCGTGCAGGAGTTCTCGAAGAAGTTCGGGTCGGCGGCGAGGCGGTGATTGTCGGCGAAGGAACGGTCCGCGACTAGCCGGTTTGAAGCGCGTAGGCGTTTCGTTCGTGAGAACGTCGGACAGCCGCCTAATTGTTTTGGCGCGGACGCAAGCGGAATGGCCCGGCTGAATTGACATTGAATCAGAATGCCGACGCACTCACCGGCACGCTGGCCTCACCCAAGGACCCCGGTCTTCATATCGTCGCGCGCGAAACGGTGCAAACGATCTCATCGCGACGCAGACTAGACGCGCGATTAGACACTTCGCGTTTTTCACCGCAATCAGCGGGTGGAGGGGAGGACGCCAAGTCGTTGCTGCGAAAATAGTTTCGGTTGGTGGAGCTGATCGGGATCGAACCGACGACCTCCTGAATGCCATTTCGAGAGAACGTTGCTCATGCTGTGTTTTGGTGTGTCGCGCTGTCAGCTTCCTCTGGACGTTCACGCCGTGGCGTATCGCGATGTGCTGTTCCGGACAATAGTTCCGCCCACGCGCGCGAGGTCTCCGCGTTCAGTCGTACGGTGGCGCCATCGACCGTTACTTGGGAGCTAACGATGCTGCAGATGGCGCCAGCCTAGAATTCGAGCGAGCGCGAGCGTGCCTGAAGGCTTCGATTCCTGCCCGAGTCATTTGTGATCGGATGTACGATGACGGTCGCCACAATCGCCTTGATCCTCGTCGCTTTCATCGCGACGCCCCCAAAGAAATCCTTATTGATGTGACGGTAGCAGTCGTTGGCGCACTACCTAGTGACATCCTTCGCACTGAGGATCGTGGTCGTTTGTCGCGGAAGGCGGACATGATGAGAATCTCGATGACTTGGCCACGATTGGAGCTGCTGGCGGCGGTGCTCGCCGTCGCATCCATCTCTACTGCTCAGACGGCGGTCAGTTCCAATGTATCGCTCGCGACGCTTGCCTCCGTGCAAAGCGGTCGCGAGACCTCCGTTGCGCAAGCGAGCGACCTCGTGATCACGAGAGTTACGCAGAGCCCGAGCAAGCGCACTCCCACATGTGCGCCATTGAAGATCGTGGCCACGGCCGCGAATCGAAGCGGTGGTTCGATCGAGTACGCCTGGACAGTTCTTCATGCGCCCTCAGGCGCCCATTACAAGGTCGGCCCGAGTGGGAACAACACGGCCACGTTTGTGTCAGACACCGAGGGATTGTTTGATCTTCAGGTGATCGCGACGAATGCGGATGGGATCTCCACTTCCCTTGCTTTCCCCGTCCACGTCGTTGGAGGCACGGGTCACTGCTTGCGTCGCCCGGCAACACTCGACGAACGCTTCTCTGAGATTGCCCGGCGAGTGCCGCAGTTCGGCGGCGCGTATGTCTCCGGCGGACATCTGGAGATCGTGCTCACAGACACGGCCACCAATGCGCTAAGGGCAGCCCGCGAGGCCGTCGATGAAATCATCGGCGCCGATCGCCCACTACCCATGCGTGATGCCGTCGCCGTTCACGGCAAGTACGGCTTCAATGAGCTCATGGCGATGCGCGTTCGCGCCCGTTCGACCTTGGCGTTAGCGGGTGTTGTGCAACTCGGCATCGATGAACGTAAGAACCGCGTGATGATTGGCGTCGTCGACGACGCCGCCCAGCGCCGCGTAGCGGACCAGTTGATCCGCCTCGGTGTGGATCGCGGCACTGTCGTCATTGAGACAGTCAAGCCGATGATCTTGTTCTCCAACAGCAGCAAGATCCGGCCCGTCATCGGCGGCAGCCAGATCAAGCCCATTGGGACAGGAGGAGTGTGCACGCTCGGATTCGTGGCTGACCGTAACGGCAAGCGCGGTTTCATCACGGCATCCCATTGCTCAAAGATTCAGGGTGGAGTGGAAGGAACCACGGACGGACAAGCCATCGGCAGCGACAAGATCGCGACCGAGGTCGCCGATCCGATGTATTTCACAGGCGGGCCCTGTCCCGACGGGCGCCGATGTCGTTTCAGCGACACGTCTTTTTCAAGAATGGACGCCGGGATCACGAATCAGCGTGGCGAAATCCTCGACCCGACGACGTTTTCGAACTATCGAGTGGCGATTGCCATTCCCTTTCCATTGGAGGGCGAGACTCTTCGCAAGGTGGGCCGCACAACGGATGGCAGCGTTGGCGAAGTCAGCGGAACCTGCGACGACATGAACCAACCCTCCGACGTTACGCTCCTCTGTCAAGATACGGTCGAGGCGACCGCGGCCCCGGGCGACAGCGGCGCGCCGGTTTTCATGGATTGGGTGCCTACCCCTGGCGTCGAGCACCCAGTGGCCGCAATGGGAATCCTCTGGGGAGGTCCTGCGGACCAGAGTCGCTTTGCGTTCAGTGACGTGACGACGATGCAATTTCCCACCGAGCTTGGGAGCCTCGGTCTCACCTTCAATGACAGCGCGCCCTCCATTTCCATCGCGCAGCCGACCGGTGTACAGAAAATCAACTATGGTGGATTGAGCCAGACACCACTAGAGGCCACAACGACTGACACCGAGGATGGCGCTGGCTGCTGCACTGTGACTTGGAAATCGAATGTCGACGGACCGCTCGGGAATGGGTTGTCGACAGTGACCTCTTTCAATACGCCTGGCAAGCGAACGATTACAGCTACGGCAAAGGACTCATTCGGCAACGAGTCGTCTGACACTGTCACAGTCGACACTGAAAACACCCCACCGTCGATTTACATTGCGAAGCCCGCGGTGGGCCAGAAGCTATGGAAGTTGCTGCCATACACGATCAATGGCTGGGCGTGGGACAACGAGAGTTTCTCCGATCTACCGTGTAGCTCGCTCACCTGGACCAGCAAGAATTTCGGCGATCCACTGACGGCCAAAGGTTGCACTCCGCCTGTGACTTTCCACGTGATCGGCCTTCATAAGGTCACACTTGCCGCTACAGATCCTGATGGTGCAAGTGGACAATCGTCCGTTCAGTTCTCCGTAGCAGATCCTTCCGGAGGACCGATCGTCAGTATCCTCGCGCCGGTTGACGGCGATGGCTTTTCATTCCAGCAGGCTGTGACGCTCGTAGGGACGGCGATGGACACGAGTAATCCCGGAGCGTCGCTCACTTATCAATGGATCTTGGATCGTCAGGGCACGCAGACAGTCCTGCACACGAGCACAGGACCGAGTGGCGGCCAAACGACGTTCCAGTGGCCTGCAAAGAATGACGTGCCGTTCCACTGCGGCGGCGCAGGGGTCACGATCATTCTCAAAGTGACCGACCCACAAGGGTCGGCGACTGATAGCGTCAAGATCTTTATCTCATATCCGGCGTGCTGACCCGCGGAGAACGCGACGTCGACAACTCGACAACTAACCGCTCGAATGCCGCGCAACGCTGCCGGTTGCTGTCAAAACACTGCGGAAACGACGAGAGCCGCCCGAAGGCGGCTCTAAGTCATTGACCTGGTTGGTGGAGCTGATCGGGATCGAACCGACGACCTCCTGAATGCCATTCAGGCGCTCTCCCAATTGAGCTACAGCCCCAAACCGTGTGGCAACGCCGCTAACGCCCTCGCGGCGGCAAAATTCCGCGGCGGCGGTGCGCATTCTACCGCAACGCGTGTACACTCCTCGCACCGCTTGAAGAAACCGAAGATTGCGAAGCCGCGCTCGGCGACGACTGGAGCGTTCTCGCTCTCGCGCAAGCTGCCGAAGCTCAGTCTGCCGACTTCCTCGGCGGCCATCCCGCCGAATCCGCCGCGGCCGAAAGTCGGACGGCCCGGGAAGTCGATCTTCGGGAAGCGCACTCGATAGGCGTGTGTTAGCCTCGCGAGTAGATGGATGAATCCTCCGAGTTGCATCCGGCCATTCGCGGTCTGAAGACCGTCTGCCGATGCAACAACATCAAATACAAGACGATCGAGCGGGCCATCCGCGAGGGGGCGAGCACGCTCGCAGCCGTCGCGCAGAAGACGACCGCCACGACCGGACACTGCGGTGGCAGTTGTACCGCGGACGTTCAACAAATGCTGGCGGAGCACGGCTGTGCGGCCACGTGTGTCGTTGCGCAGGCCACGGCTCCGGATGCCTGGTGGGTGAGGAAGAAGTGATGTCGAAACGCGTGGAGATGTACCTCAAGCCGAGTTGAACGAGTTGCCGCAAAGCGGTCGCTTACCTGGAAGGTAAGAACGTCGAGCTCGTCAAACACGATCTGGCCAAGGAGCCGCCCTCACGCGAGCTCCTCGAGAAGTTCATCGACGAATCGCACCTCGAGGACTTCGTCAACACGCGCAGTCCGGCGTACAAAGAGCTGGGGCTGGACGTCGCGAAGATGACGAAGAAGCAGGCCATCGACTTGATGATGAAAGAGCCGAACCTGATTCGACGCCCGCTCGTGATGGCGAAGGGCAAGGCAGTGTTCGGCTGGGATCCCGAAGGCTACGACGAGATCACCGGCTGATGATCTCTCCGGCGGGCATGGCCATCGCCGCGATCACGGTGATGCTCTGGATCCTCTGGAGCGACACGATCCGGGCGCGGAAGCCGTCGCCGATCCTCTACGCCATGCGCATCGCGCTCTATCTCATCGTGGCCGGCATCTTCATCCTCAACGTTGTTCGCTATCCGGCGATGTTCGCGGGGATCGCGCGGTACTTGGCCATCGTGGCCGCGCTCGTCGGCGTGGCCGGGGCGATTTATTTCGGAAAGCGGCTGGTCCGGCGAAGCTGAACAATGTCTCGGATGAGAGTCACCCATATTGAAGGATGGACAAAATCGAGAAAGAGCACTATCCTTCACACATGGTCCGGCCGTGACCGCGACACTCTCCGATTTAGCGGGACAAAATGGATCTGGAATCGTCGCGGGGCCTGCGAAACTCTCTCTCCGACGACTAGCGTTGATGATGCGGCGCCCGCCGCTGTCACGACGCCGGTTGCGGTCGGACCACAATAAAATAACCGCGTGAAGCGCGTTCTCCTCGCCGCATTGCTCGCCGCACCGGCGTTGCAGGCGGCAACGTTCATCGTTCCCGACGATCGCGCGCTCGTGCGCGTGTCGAAAGCGGTCGTGATCGCGACCGCGGGCCAGTCGCACTCGCAGTGGAGCGCGACGAAGCGATGGATCGAGACCGTGACGGCGATGCACGTCGACGAATCGATTCGCGGACCGCTGCACGAAGGCGACTCGTTCGAGGTGACGGAGCTCGGCGGCACGGTCGGCGCGATGTCGTACGTCGTCGCGGGATCGCCGCACTACGCCAGTGGCGAGCGCGTGCTGTTGTTCCTCGAGAAAGACGATCGCGGCGCGTGGTGCGCGAAAGAGATGGCCGTCGGCAAGTTCACATTCGCGCGCGACGCGCGCGGGCGCGAGCTGCTCTTGCGCGACTCCGGCGAGTTGTTCGGATGGGACGTCGACGGCAAGCCGCATCGCGAGCCGCGACGGCTCGGCCAGGAGTTCCTGCGCTACGTGCGCGGCGTCGCGCGCGGCGAAGAGCCGGTGATCGACTACATGCTGTCGGAGAGCGATCACACGCCGGCGGTCGACAATGCAACGACGAAGGCGACGCCGCCGATCGGCACGTATCTCCTCGGCTATCCGCCGACGGGACTGCGATGGCCGTCGTTCCCCGCTGCCGTCGTCTTCCTGAGCCACGGTACGCAGCCGGGCGCCGTCGGCGGCGGACTCACTGCCGCGCAGAAAGGCTTTGCCTCGTGGACGAATGACGCCAACTCGAACGTCGTCCTGCAATACGGCGGCACGACGTCGACCAGCAAAGGCATCGCCGACGGTGACAGCGACGGCATCAACAGCATTCAGTTCAACGATCCGCTCAACGAGATCCCCGGCTCGTTCACCCCGACGGGGGGCGCGATCCTCGCCATCGGCGGCGCGTTCGCGAGCGGCACGCACACCTTCAACGGCGAGTCGTTTCTGACGATCGTCGAAGCCGATCTCGTCGTGCAGAACGGCATCACCGGCGCCGGTCTCACCGGCAACGGCTTCGATCACGTCATCACCCACGAGCTCGGCCACTGCATCGGCCTTCGCCATTCCGATCAACCGCCATCCGGCGGAACCTCGTCGACCGACTCGATCATGTTCTCCTCGGTCGACTTCAACAACGACGCGACCGGCGCGGCGCTTCTGTCGTGGGATCGCGAGGCGCTGGCGGCGGTGTATCCGGCGGGCAGTTCCCCGCAACCGCAGCCACAGCCGCAACCACCCACGCCGCAGCCCACGCCGCAACCGCCGTCGTGCACCGCGCCGACGATCTTGTCGCAGCCGAAGTCGACGTCGACGATCAACACCGCAGTAACGCTGAGCGTGATCGCCGCGCCGACGCCGCTGCAGTATCAATGGTTCATCGGCGCTAAGGGGAACACGTCGACGCCGGTCAACGGCGCGGTCGGCCCCGATCTCACGATCCTGCCGGCCGTGACGACGAGCTACTGGGTGCGCGTCTCGAACAACTGCGATCCGGCGGCGAACAGCGACGCCGCGATCGTGACGGTGAACGGATGTCCGATCGTGACGATCGATTCGCAGTCGGAATCGGCGTCGATCATTCAAGGCAAAAGCACGACGCTCAACGTGAGCGCGAGCGGCGGCAGCGGGATCACGTTGCAGTGGTATCGCGGAGCCGCGCCTGACAAAACGAATCCGATCGGCGGCGCGAACACGACGTCGCTCACCGTCACGCCGTCGACGACGACCAGCTACTGGCTCGAAGCGACGAACAGTTGTGGCGCGTTCGCGCGTACCGAGACGATCACGATCACGGTGCTGCCGTGCAACGCGCCGAAGATCGTCGTGCAGCCGAGCGGCGGCCAGGCGGTGAGCGGTGACTCGATCACGTTCGCCGCCGCGATCAGCGCGACGCAGCCGCTCTCGCTGCAATGGTACGAAGGGAATCCGCCCGATACTTCCAAGCCAGTGCCGAACGGCAACGGCACGAGCATCACCGTCGGACCGATTCTCGCGCCGACGTCGTTCTGGCTTCACGCGGTGAATGACTGCGGTGAAGCGTCGACGATCGCCGCGCCGGTGACGCTCGCATCGAGCTGCATCGCGCCGGTGATCCTCACGCAGCCGAAGGATACGAGCGTGACGCCCGGCGCGAGCGCGACGCTGAGCGTCGTCGCGACCGGAACGTCGCTGTCGTACAACTGGTATCAGGGACCGGTGTTCGACTTCACGCATCCGGTCGGCGTCGCCGGACCGGTGCTCGTCACCGGTCCGATCACGTCATCGACTCAATTCTGGGTGCGGATCACGAACAACTGCGGAAGCGCGAACAGCGTCGCCGCGGCGGTTGCTCCGAGCGTGAGCAAGCACCGCGGCGTGAATCACTGAGGCGTCTCTGTCAACCTCTTCTCCAACGCCGCAATCGTCTTCTCGCTCCGCTGTCCTTGCGGCAGCGACTTCGCGTACGCGATCGCTTCCTCCAGCGTCTTGCGCGCCCCTTCTTTGTCGCCTTTCGCGGTGAGGATGTCGACGCGCGTACGGAACTGCCCGATCCGCCGCGGCCCGTACGACATGGACAGCGCCTTGTCGATCTCGGCGAGCGCCTCGTCGTACTTTTTCATCGCCTTGTAGGCGAGCGCGAGTCGCGCGTGCGGGTTGTAGTCTTTCGGAAAATCGCGCGCCGTCTGCTCCAGCATCGGGACCGCTTTCTCCGGCGTCTTCAGATCGATGTAGAGCGAGAGGCGATGCGGATCGTAGACCGCACGCTGCTCAGCGGTCTTCGCGCTCGCCGCTTCGTGCTCGAGGAACGCGATCCACTCTTCCTTCAGCGTCTGCGCGCCCGCTTCGTCTTTGAGCGCTTCGCGCGCGTCGACGAGGGTGCCGTAGATGCCGGACTTGTCGTCGCCCGACAAGACGACGTTCGGATCGTGCAGCGCCTCGCGCGTCGGCGGCTCGAACTCCGCGATCGCATCGGGACGCTTCAACTCCGCCGCGCACGTCAATCCGCCCCATGCCACTGCGGCGCCGGACGGTGTTCCTTTCAGTCGCGGATAGAGCGCATGCGCCTGCTGCACGCACGTCTCGTTGTCGCTTTTCATCGACAGCGCGGTGATGTACGACTCCGCCGCGCGGCCGAGTCGCGGCCAGTCCTTCGGCGCTTTCTCGATGGCCTGCTGATACGCCTTGATCGACTCGCTGGCCAGTCCTTCCGCACCGTACTTTTCCGCGGATGCGAGAAGAACATCCGACGCCGACTGCGATTTCGCGCGATACGCCGTGTCGCCGTCCTTCAGCAGCTTCGTCAACTGCGGAACGGTGGCGCCGCCGACGTAATGCACGACGGCCGTCTCGCGCTTCGGATCGATGACGTAAAGCGTCGGAAGTGCCGCGACGGGATACTTCTGCAGGAACTTCGAGTTCTTACCGTTCTCCGTGTCGACCGCGAGCCAGACAAACTGTCCGGCGTACCGCTCGAGCGCTTTGTCCGTGAAGACGAACGCGCGCATCGAGCGACAGGTGTGTCACCACGGTGCCCACGCTTCGACGAAGATCGGAACGTTCTTCGCCTTGGCGCGGGCCACCGCCGTCGCATAGTCGTTGTCGATGAACGGCACGACTTCTTTTGCCGCGAGCGGCGCGGCGAGAAGCAGCATCGCCACAACAGTTCGAATTCTCATAGCCGCGATCATTTCATCCACCGCGCCAACCAGTCCGCTACTTCTTTGTAAAAGTAGCGGCTGTTCTCCGCGTTCAGGATCCAGTGGTTCTCATCCGGCCACACCAGCAGGCGCGACGGCACTTGCTGGCGCTGCAGCGCCGCCCACATCTCGAGGGTCTCGTTCATCGGCACGCGGAAGTCGTGCTCGCCGACGCTGAGCATCTCCGGCGTCTTGAAGCTGGCGGCGTGATAGACCGGGCTCTGCTCGATCCAGATCTTGTTCTTCGTCTCCCAGAAGGGTCCGAGGTTGGTGAGCTCGCGGCCGTGGTTCTCGTCGGAGGTGCCCCACTGCGACTCGAGGTTGGCCTCGCCGGCGTGGCCGATGATGCACTTGTAGCGCGTGGTCGTCGCTTCCATCCAGTTCGCGAGATGGCCGCCGTAGCTGGCGCCCGCCGCGGCCTGCTTCGTGCCGTCGATGTAGGAGTAGTGCTTGATGGCGTAGTCGGCCGCTTCGTTGATCTCGTCGGCGGGACCTTTCAACGGATCGCCCTGAATCTCCTGCGCGAACTTCTCGCCGAAGCCGGTCGAGCCGGTGTAGTTCGTCATCAGTAGGACGTAGCCCGGCTTCGCCAGCAGGTGGTAGTTCCAGCGCAGCGAGATCGCATCGCGCCACATGTTCGCGGCGCCGCCGTGCATCAGCACGAGCAGCGGATACTTCTTCGTCTCGTCGAATGCCGGCGGCAGCACGAGCATGTTATGGATCTTCTTGCCGCGGCTCGACGTGAACCAGAAGTGAATCGGCGCGAGCCAGTCGACGCGCGCCGCCGCTTCGACCGCGAACGACGTGAGGTTCGAAAACGTCTTTGCGGTCGGATCAATGCGGACGACTTCCGCCGGATTGATCGACGAGCCCCAGCGCGCCAAGAGAATCGTCGACGGCGCGTTGTTCGGAATCACCAGATCGGTGACGACGCCGCGCTGCGGATCGAACTCGAGCGACGCCGGACCGCCGCTCGCAGCGACGGAGTACACCTTCTCCAGCCCCGAGTCTTCCGCGGTGAAGTAGATCTTCTGACTGTCCGGCGAGATCGCGTAGCTGTTGACGGAGCGATCGGTGTTCGCCGTGATGACGCGGCGGTTCTGCATCGACGGCCAGTCGAACGCCACGATGCGCGTCAAGTTGTACACCTTCCCGTTCTGCGGCTCGAACTTCACATACAGCGTCTTGCCGTCCGGCGAGAACCTCGGCGAGTCATACCCGCCCGCATCGTGCGCGATCAGTCGCGGCTCCGGATGATGCGGATCCGCCATATAGAGATCGTAAGGCACCTCGGCATACGCCGAAGTGTTGCGCTTCGTCGTGACGACGAAGACGATCGACTCGCCGTCCGGCGCCCACACGGCGTCGATGTCCTCGCGCGATCCTTCGCCGCTGCTGCCCGAGAATCCCGGCGCTTTCACCAGCTCCGTTCCGGCGAGCACGTCGTGCGGCTTCGCGCTCGAATTCAGCATCTGCACTTCGAGATGCGCGTGCGTGTCGTCGAGCCAGCGATCCCATCGCCGGATCGGATACGAGTCGTAAACGCGGACCTTGTACTTCTGGTCTTTCCGCTCTTTCGCGATCTTCTTCTGCGCTTCGTCATCGAGCGCGTCGGGATACGCGGTGGTGACGAAGAGGATCGCTTCGCCGCCGGGGGAGAACTTCGGCAGCCGCGCGCCGGTGGAGATCGACGTGAGGCGGATCGCTTCACCTGGCTGCGTCACATCGAGCGCGTAGACCTGCGACGCTTCGTCGTCCGCGCGCTTCGTGACGAACGCGATCTTCTTCGAGTCGCTCGACCACGCCACGTCGCTCTCCGACGCTTTCGTCGACGTGATCTGATGCGCGCTGCTTCCGTCCGTTGCGGCGATCCAGAGATCGCTGCTCTGTTCTTTTTCGTCGTACGCCGGATTCGTGACGGAGAAGACGACCCATTTGCCGTCGGGACTCGGTACCGGCGCGCCGACGCGTTTCATCAACCACATCGATTCATGCGTGAGCGCCTGCTTCGCGGGGATCACGACGTGATGCGACGACGTTTGTGCGAACGCCGTCGTTGCGGCAAGAATGATCAGGAAGAGTCGAGCTCGTCTCATAGCGCGCGCCATTGTAGAGAGGAACGATCATGACGACCACCGCCCTCATTACCGGTGCCTCCAGCGGTCTCGGTGCAGACTTCGCGCGCCTCTTTGCCAAGGACGGCTACGATCTCGTGCTCGTCGCGCGCAGCGAAGACAAACTTCGCGCGCTTGCGCGCGAGCTCGGAACGAAGACGACGGTGATCGCCGCCGATCTGGCGAAGCCGGATGCCGCCGCCAACGTCGTCGCGCGCCTCGGCGGAATCGAGATCGACGCGCTCGTGAACAACGCCGGAGTCGGCGTCGCCGGCGCGTTCGTCGAGACCGATCTACAGCAGGAGCTCGACATGATTCAGTTGAATGTCGTCGCGCTCACGCAGCTCACGAAACTTCTCTTGCCGCCGATGGTGAAGCGCGGCCGCGGACGGATTCTCAACATCGCCTCGACCGCGTCGTTTCAACCGGGACCGCTGATGGCGGTGTACTACGCGACGAAGGCGTTCGTGCTGTCGTTCTCCGAGGCGTTGGCTGAGGAGTTGAGGAAGACGGGCGTGACGGTGACGGCGCTTTGTCCGGGACCGACGGAGACCGGATTCGTCGCCGCTGCGAACGTGAGCGAGACGCGGCTCTTCACGATGATGCCGCCGATGAAGAGCGAGAAAGTTGCGCGCATCGGCTACAACGCGATGAAGCGCGGACGCCGCGTCGTCATCGCCGGGATGAAGAACAAACTGCTCGCGGAGTCGGTGCGCGTCTCACCGCGAAGAGTGGTGACGACGATCGTGCGGAAGATGCAGGAGAACCGCTAGGGCTTGTCGGGATGACATGCGTCCTACATCCCCGCTGCTTTCGCCGGCGCGAGGTTCAGCGCCTCGCCCGTTGAAGCGTCATACAGATCGACGCGCAGCACTTCGATCGGAGTCTTCGGCGTGCCGCGCTCGTCGAGCGCGGTCACCGAGATCGCGCGCAGCACCGCCGCGCCGGGACCGATCTCGCCGAAGGCGGTGCACTGGCCGTCGCGCTCCGGCGTCATCGACAACGTCACGGCGAACGCCGCGCTGCCGGGGCAGAGCGACAGCACGCCCGGCTTGTGCTTCACGGCCGTCTCGACTTTGAAGTTGGTGAGCAGCGCGCGCTGGATGTCGTTGAGCTGCAGCGGCGCGACCTCCGCGAAACCGCGCGGATCGACGTGCGAGAACGTGGCGTGATCGTACGTACCGACGCGCGCGAGTCGGATGAACTGTTTCACCGCGGCAGGCGCTTTGTCTTTGTAGAGCGTCGCGCCGAAGTCGCCGATGTTCGTGCGAATGACGACGAGCATGTCCTTCGCCGACTCGATCAGATTCGCTTCGCGCACCGCCAGCGTCGTCGAGTCGGGCTTCACGAACTCCGGATCGTCGAGTGCGAGAAACGCCGACGCCATCGAGTCGCGGTTCTCGTTCGTCGGATTGTCGTAGACGCTGATCAACTCGTACTTGTGATTGCGATAGAGCGGAACCCCTTTGAGGCTCGTGAACGTGTCGACGTGCGTGAGACCGACGCCGGCCTCCGGGTTCTGCGCGTCCGCCTCGAAAATCGTTTGACCGGTGGTCGTGTCTTTGATCGTGAGCGACTTCGCGAACGGATGCAGATGCACGGCTGCGTAATGAAGGTACGCCACGTCGTAGGGGAGACCGAGGAACCAGGTGATGTCGCTCTTGTTGACCTGATGACCGGGCGGCACGATCCAGTGACCGGTCAGCTTGTGGCCTTCGGGATCGGTGTAGTCGGCGCCGGTGCCGCTCGCATTCGGCGCGCGCGGAAGAAGAAGGCATGACGCGCCGTGGCCGCTGTGCTCGGACGATGTCGTGGTCGACGCATTCTTCGAAGCATCGACGGCGATGCTGTTCGTTGCCGCAGTCGGCATCATCGCCAGCGCGTTTGGATTGTTGTCGAGGAGCACGAGTCCGGATACGCCGAGGTTGAAGAGCGGCTTCATCGGCACGACGAGATCGCGATCGCGGACGTACGAGAACGTCACGCGATGGCGCACCTTGATGTTGTCCGGATGCTCGATGTTGTGATTGAGCACCTGCGTGAAGAGCGACAGCGCCTCATTCGACGCGATCGGAAATCCGTAGCCCGGCGGGAACTTCGACTCGAGCATGCCTTGCGAGAGCGTGATGAGCCGCGGCGCGATGGGACGATGCAGATTGAAGAGCGCCTGATGCTTCGCCGTGTCGAGGTCGACGTTGACGTGGCACATCAGCTCGGGGAGCTGCGGCGTCTTGCCGTCTTCGCCGACCATCTCCGTCTTCACGTCGACGATCCACAGCAGCTCGGGATTCTTCGGATCGCCGAGGTAGACCTTGTCCTGCGATCCGGGTCCTTCCATCGAGCGATAGATTTTGTTGATCGTGTAGACCGGCGAGAGGAACTGTTGCGTGATGACCGGCGCGTCGGCGGCGAACGCGCCGAGGGCGACGAAAGACAGAGCGATAGCGGACGCGGCCAGTTTCCTCATGTGATCTCAGAATAACAGTTTCACTTTCGAAGATTCCGCGCCGCGAAAAAGAGTTGCGCGAGCACGGCGCCGCAGCCGTCGAGCAGGACGTCCTGCGGCGATCCGCCGCGCGACGGCACGAACGTCTGATGCCACTCGTCAATGCTCGCGACGGCAACGGCGATGGCGACGCCGGCGATCGCCCAACGCAAGGCGAATCCGCTGCGATGGCCGCGCGCCGCGCGAAATCCAAGCGCCCCTTCGATCGCGTAGCCGGTGAGATGCATCGTCTTGCGGAAGATGAAGTTGATCGTCTCGACGTGCGCCGGCGAGAGGATGCGGCAGAGGAGAAGGGCGAGGATCGAGCCGCTGTGGGAAGAAGAGAAGAGGTCGCTGGAAGTGAGGAGGATCAGCGTCGTCCAGATGGCGAGCGGGAGCCAGGTGCGCACGGGGGCAATCATCGCAGAGCCGGAGGTTGGGGGATCGAATTAAGAGGTTCGAATTTCGAACTAAGAATTGAGAAGTGAGCTTTCTTCATTCTTCATTCGAAATTCGAACCTCTTAATTCAATCCCCATTCGACGGAGCCCCTCATCCGGCCTTCGGCTTTCGTTCCGTATAATCGTTCTCCCGCAACCATGAATCCCCAACCACTTCAGTTCACTGTCTATCAGCCGAACTTCGCGCCGCAGCATCTCGCCGTCCAATCGGAGACGATCACCCTCGGACGCTCGTCGGACTGCACGATTCCGATTCGCGACCGCTTCCTCTCGCGCCGCCACGCCGAGATCACGTTCGCGTCGGGCGCGTGGATGGTGCGCGACTGCGGCAGCGTCAACGGCACGCTGCTCAACGGCGTGAAGTTGACGGCGCCGACGATGCTTCGTCCCGGCGATCGCATCGGACTCGGCGACAGCGAAGTGGTCTTCCACGCGAACGATGCTCCGTCGCAGTTGATCGCGACCGACAGCACGTCGCACGCGAAGAACCTCGCCATCCCGATGCGCGACGCGGTGAGCGATCAGGAGCGGACGAACGTACTGGCATCGCTGGCCGTGCAGTTCATCGCAGATCGTCCCGAGAACGAGCTGTTCGACTTCATCCTCGATCGCGTGATGGAGACGATGAAGCCGACGCGCTGCGCGCTGGCGCTCCTCGGCCGCGACGGAAAAACGTTCAGCAACGTGCTGATGCGGCGGGAAGACGCCGCCGAATCCGCCGACCTCACGATCAGTAAGACGCTTCTCGGCGAAGTCGTCGAGCAGCACAACGTCATCGCGTTCGTCGATACGGGAATGGACGAGAAGCTCGCCAAGGCGGAGTCGATCGTCATGCAGCAGATCCGCTCCGCCGTCTGCGCGCCGCTTCTCATCGGCGACGCCGTCCTCGGCGTTCTCTATCTCGACTTCCTCGCGAACATCGGCCGCGTCACGAAAGACGACGTGCAGCTCATCGCGCAGATCGCCCGTTTCGCCGCGGCGAAACTCGAGACCACGCGGTTGCGCGACGGGGCGATCGCGAAAGCGAAGCTCGATGAGGAACTGAAGACCGCGTACACGATTCAGAGCCGGCTGCTGCCGGCGCAGTTGCCGGAGGTCGAGGGATACGCGCTGGCCGGAACGAACAAGCCGTGCAAGACGGTGAGCGGCGACTATTACGACGTCGTTCTGCGCGATGACGGAAAGCTCGTGTTCATTCTCGCGGACGTCAGCGGCAAGGGAATCACCGCGGCGCTCGTGATGTCGTCGCTGGCGACGGCGTTCAACATCTTCATGCGCACGCAGCCGACGCCGGCCGATCTCGTGAGCGAGATCAACAAGACGCTGGCCCCGAAAACGGCGCCGACCAAGTTCGCGACGCTCGTCGCGGCGGTGCTCGACCCGGCGACCGGCGTCGTGGAGTTCACGAACGCGGGTCACGTGCCGCCGCTCGTGGTGAGGAAGGACGGCGTGACGGCGCTGACCTCGACGGACATGGTGGTCGGCTTGTTCATGCACGCGAAGTACCGCACGCAATCGATCACGCTGGAGCGTGGCGACTCGCTCGTGCTCTTCACCGACGGCATCACCGAAGCGGAGAACGAGCGCGAAGAGCAGCTCGGCCTGACGCCGGTTCAGTACAAGCTGGAGACGCTGCACGGCGCGCTGGCGCCGCAGATCCTCGAGACGATCGAGCAGTGCGTGCAGGAGTACATCGGCGACACGCCGGCGGGCGATGACGTGACGATGCTCGCGCTCACTCGGGTGTGATCGAGAGCACGCTCCACTGCTTCCCGTTGTAAATGAACTTCGCGACGGCGTGCTGCTCGGCGTCGTCCGGTTTCTTGATGGCGTTGCCGATGTCATTGCGCACCCATCGCCACGTAAAGTGCGCAGTGTCGCCGTTCACGCCGGTGACATCGCCGAATTCTTTCTTCGCGATCGGGACGATGTCGACGAAGCCGTTCGCGCGCACGACGAAGCGCTTGTCGTCTTTCGCTTTCGAGGTCAGCACGACGTCGTCGCCGTTCATCGCGATCCAGCCGGCCGCGCGTAGTGACTTCGCCAGCTCCGAGGCCGGCGCGTTCATCTGCGACTTCTTCATCGGCAGTGTCACCGCGGCGTTCGTGAACTCGTATTCGCCGAGCTCCGGCGCGTTGGAGAGAATCTCCTTCGCCTGCGCGGCGGTGAGGGCGGGCGGCGGTGGGGGAGCCGCCGGTTTCGGCGGTTCCGATTTGCTGCACGCGAACACGACGAGCGAGAGAACGAGAAGACGT
>Ga0075425_100003436_pt1 | contig 16097 bp, 15 predicted proteins | sample SoiMethybrSBSTD4_FD_75300 | JGI IMG/M metagenome (GOLD analysis project Ga0075425, IMG submission 75300) | Bulk soil microbial communities from a Populus tree surrounding site in Tennessee, USA - Soil MetaG P. TD hybrid SBSTD4 | ecosystem: Environmental > Terrestrial > Soil > Tree plantation... | reverse complement strand
AGCCGTGACCCGGCCATGTAAAGGCCCCACACCTTGGCGGTCGGCAGCCCGACCTCATTGACTGCTTCTTCCCAGTGGTCAACGAGGTTGCGGCACCAGTCGCGCAGCGTCAGCTCATAGTGGTGGCGCAAGTTCTCTTCGTGCACCACCTCCAAACCGACATCCTGGGCCGCGGTGATGATGCGGCCGGAGCCGGTCAGCTCGCCATCCGGGAAGACGTAGCGGTCGATGAATCCACCCGCTGACTGCCCGGTCTGGTTGTTCGGGCGGGTAATGCAGTGGTTGAGCAGCAGCGCGCCGGTGCGCAACTTGGACTTCAGGAACCGGAAGTAGGCGCGGTAGTTGGCGACGCCGATGTGTTCAGTCAGCCCGATCGAGGACACTGCGTCGAAGCCCGACTGAGGCACGTCGCGGTAGTCGCCGTGGCGGACCTCGGCCAGGCCGGCCAGGCCTTCGTCGGCGATCTTGTTCTGCCCCCACGCCGCCTGCTCCTTCGAGAGCGTGACGCCGATGGCCTTCACCCCGTGTCGGGCGGCGTAGCGGACCATGCCGCCCCAGCCGCAGCCTACGTCGAGCAACCGGTCGCCCGGCTTCAGGCATAGCTTCTCGAACACCAGCCGGTGCTTGTTCTCCTGCGCCTCCTCCAGCCTCGCGTCGGGGTGCGGGTAGCAGCCGCAGGTGTAGGTCATCGACGGGCCGAGCACCCACTCGTAGAACGTGTTGGACACGTCGTAGTGGTAGTGGATGGCCTCCGCGTCCCGGGTCCGGCTGTGGCGCAAGCCTTTTGCGATGCGGCGCCAGCGGGGCAGCGCCTCCTGCGGCGGCGGTGCGATGGGCTTGAGGTGCTCGAACCCGATCGACCGGACGATGTTGGCGAGCACACGCGCCGGCGGCCGCCTGAAGTCCATCTTCTCGGCCAGCGCCTTGAGTAACTCGTAGGGATCCCCCGGGTGCACACCATGCAGCTCGAGGTCGCCGGAGACGTAGGCGCGGGCCAGCCCCAGATCTCCGCGTGCGGTGGCCAGATACGTGGTGCCGCGCGGGGTCAGCAGGTCCAACCCGAGCTCGGCATCGTCGGGTCCTGCCGTACTGCCGTCGTACGCTGAGAATTTGACCGGCAGTTGGCCGGCGGCGAAGATCTCGAGGATCTCGGCCAGTGTGAGTTTCCTGGCCGGCGCCGCCTGTGCTGTGTTCTCCCTGAATGTGGTCATCGTCGTTGCACCGCCTTCGCATACAGGTCCAGCAGACGTGAGTCAGGATCGTAGGTTTTCTTGACCGGCTTGTATGTTCCACCGCCGTAGAGCTCATCAAACTCGTTGGGCGTGTAGAACGCGTCGGAATACAGCGACTTGTGTCCGTCCAGCGCTCTGACCGCGCGCTCGATCAGTTTGTTGGTGTGACCTTGCTCGGATGGCCAGTCGGGACCGACCGGCACCGAGGACCAGAAGCCGACGTTGACGTAGGTCTGGTGCGGGCGGAGGGGATACAGCGGCCAGTCGCGGTCGTCGCGCAGACGCAGGGGGCACAGCCAGAGCGGCTCGATGGGTACGCTGTCCAAGAACCAGTCCAGGAACTCGGCGGTGCGTTCGATCGGCAGCTCGACGTCTTGGATGACGCGCTCGCGGGGCGGACGGCCGCTGCGCTTTTCGATGCGGTCGGCGATGTTGAACCGCTGGTCGTAGCCCATGAGCTTCCAGTAGAAGCTGCTGCGCCGGTAACGCCGCGGCCAGAGCCGGCGAATGCGCGGGTCCTGCGCGCCGAAGGCCCGCGAACACCAGAACCAGTCGGTGTCCCACCGCCAGAGGTAGTCGTGAACGGTGAGCCGGTCATGCTTCTCCCCGTCATCATGCTGGATGGAGCGGTAGTAGATCTGCTGGCCGGTGTAGTTGCTGACCGGCCCGGGGGCCGACGTCTGAACGCCGACGCACAGGTAGCTTTCATCGGCGCTGAACACCACGCCGTCGAGGTAGTCGATGGGCCCCCCGTCCAGGCCGCCGGTCTCGATGATGCGGTCCATCGTGACGACCATGTTGTGCAGCGATCCGAAACGTAGATGCCTGAGCGCGACGAACGGTTTGACGGGTTCGAGCTCGATCTTCAGACGGACCGAATAGCCGAGCGTCCCATAGGAATTCGGGAACGCCCGGAAGAGGTCGCCGTGTTGGTCGGGCGACGCGGTTAGCACGTCACCGGTACCGGTCAGGATGTCCATCTCCCGCACCGACTCGTGCGGAAGACCATTGCGAAACGAACTGGACTCGATGCCGAGCCCAGTGACGGCGCCGCCGAGCGTGATCGTCTTCAGCTGCGGCACCACGAGCGGCGCCAACTCGTAGGGGAGCGTGGCAGCGACGAGGTCCTCATACGTGCACATCCCGGCAACATCGGCGGTCCGGGCGTCCGGGTCGACCGCGACGACCCCGGTCAACCCCGACGTGTCAAGGCCCTTGACAGTGTTCTTGGCCCGCGCCCGGAAAAGGTTCGACGTGGGCTTGGCCAGCCGAACCGTTGCGTTTTCAGGGATCGATCGATAGCTCGCGAGAAGCCGCTGCACGCCCGCGGCGTGAGCAGCCCGTGTATCGGTCGCGGCGGAACGGCCAGCGGAGCGCCTCGACTCTTCTAATCGCTTGGCTGCCACAGCTCGATACGGCTGCCTGCGGGGTCAAGGACGTGCGCGAAGCGCCCGACGCCGGCTTGCTCGACGACCTCCCCGTCGATGGTCACGTCAGCGTCGCGCAGCTGCGCGAGCATCGCGTCGAGGTCTCGAACCCGGAAGTTGACCATGACCTGCTGCTCGGGCCTGCCGAGGTATTCGCTGTCCTGAGGAAAGGGAGCCCACACCGTCGGCCCCGCCTCCTGCTGCCACAGCACGTCACCACCTTCCAGGCCCGAGTCGATGCCGAGGTGTTCGGCATACCACGCAGCCGTGCTCTGCGGGTGCGCCGATCGGAAGAAAACGCCACCGATGCCCCTGACACGTTCCACGCCAGCCTCCTCCGGTCCAAGACGTCCAGTCGCCGTCCCGTCATCGACACCGGTCAGGCTCCTCATAAGACTGGCACAAGTGGATTGCGACCGACCAGGGAGCCTGGGTGAAGGCAGCGGCGAGCCCTGCATGAGCAACGATTTCCTTCGGGCAAGGTCCCGTACAACGACCAGTTCGCCGGCGCCTGGTGAGCCATGGATGTCCTGCACCGGACCTGACTGGTCTAGCTCCGGTTCAGGCGGCAGCACCGGTCAACTTGAGGTCTCGCGGGTCGCGCCAGGACTTTCGCCATAGCGTGGCATCGACGGTCAAGCGCTGGCCACAGTGACTGCAGAAGTCCGCAGTGGTGGACGGGTGTCCGCACCTGCGGTGGACGATGTCCATCCGTATTCCTGGGTCCGCGTGTGGCCGATGCCGCTCGCCCCATTGCGCGAGCGCGGTGATGATCGGAAAGGTGTCGGCACCAGCCTCTGTCAAGACGTACTCGTGCCGGGTACGTCGCCGGTCCTGATAAGGCACGCGTCGCAGCAGTCCGGCGTCCACCATGGTGCTCAGCCGTTTACTCAGCACGTTCTCCGCCACGCCCAGTTGATCACGGAACTGCTCGAATCGCCGTACCCCAGAGAACGCCTGCCGCAGCACCAACATGGCCCAGGGATCACCTAGCACCTCTAATGAGCGCGCGATCGGGCACCTTTCGCCCGTCCAGTCCGAACGCAGAGGCATGACGCCCTCCTCACTTGTCGTCCTTCTGGCTTGTCTCAAGCCAGGCTAGTCTCGGCGGCTAGGTCGAGCAGGTCCGGCGCGCGCCACTTCTCATCCGGAGACATAAGCAGCAGTCACGGGGTGAAGTCGGCGATGGTCTCCGCTTCGATGTCCGTATCCCGCACGCCGGTGTTGGCGCTGACCGGTGGAACGTCACGGTGCCGTCGCAGTCCGATCGAGAGAGCCGCCGCGAGCGCACACAACGCCGCGCCGCCGAACCAGGCGTAGGTGTACGTGCCGAACGAGTCGCGGATGATCCCGGCCGTCAGAGCGGCCGCCGCGGCTCCGAGCTGATGTGATGCGAACACCCACCCGAACACAATGGTGCCCTGGTCGCCGAAGAGCCGTCGGCAAAGCACGACGGTTGGCGGTACCGTCGCCACCCAGTCCAGTCCATAGACGACGATGAACACCACCATGCTGGGGTGGACACTGTCGGCTAACAGCCATGGCAGCAACAGCAATCCGACGCCGCGGAAGCCGTAGTAAGCCAGCAGCAGCCAGCGAGGATCGATCCGATCGGTGAGCCAGCCCGACGCCACGGTGCCCACGATGTCGAACACGCCGACCAACATCAGCAGACCAGCCGCCGTGGTCGTGGCCATCCCGTGGTCATGGGCCGACGGGATGAAGTGGATTCCGATCAACCCGTTCGTCGTTGCCCCGCAGATCGCGAATGCACCAGCAAGCGCCCAGAACGGCTTGGTAGTGGCAGCCTGACGCAGCGCGGCCAGCGCCAAGTCTGCCGCGTTCCCGCGAACCGACGTAGGTGGCGTGACCAGACGGTCGCCGCCGTAGGGCGCCAACCCGAGATCGGCCGGGCGGTCACGAAGCAGCACCACGACCAGCGGCAGCGCCGCGACGGCCGCGGCAGCGATCAGCAGCGACGCGATCTTCCAGCTCGTCGCCTCCACCAGGTACGCCACCAGCGGCAGGAACACCAACTGGCCGGCCGCGCCGCCCGCGGTGAGAATGCCCATCACCAAGCCACGACGCTTCACGAACCAGGCGTTGGCCACCGTGGCAGCGAACACCAGCGCCATCGAACCGGTGCCCAGCCCGATCAGCACGCCCCAGGTCAGCACGAGCTGCCACGCCGCCCGCGCGAGCACCGACAACCCAGCACCGGCGGCGATCAACAGTAATCCGACGCTGACGACTCGACGCAAACCGAACCGTTCCATCAACGCTGCAGCAAACGGTGCGGTCAGGCCATAGAGCACCAAGTTGACACTCACCGCGGCCGACATCGTCACGATCGACCAGCCGCCCTCGTGCAATGGCACCATCAAGGGACCCGGTGCTGCCCGGAAGGCCGCCGCGGCCACTAGCGTGGCGAACGCTACCCCAGCCACCACCCACGCGTAGTGCACTCGCGCCATCCCAACCTCCGTGACCAATCTGCTGAGCGCAGCATTCTAACTTGTTTCAAGCAAGTCAGATGTCCCTGTCCGATGCCGCCGCCGGATGGTCGCGAGATCGAGCCTCATCTCTCAGGGCGATCGCCGCTTCCGCGCTCTTTGACTCGACACTTGTTTTTTGCAAGTGCGACTGACACGATGAGACCGTGAGTTCGAGAAAAGTTGTCGTGTACGAGTTCATGACCCTCGACGGTGTCGCCGAGAATATTGCTGGCTTCTTCACCGAGTGGGACGACGACGAGGTCGCCTCGCGCCGATCCGGGGGGTGATCTCGCCGATGGGCTACTTGATTCTCAACTACCGCCTCATCGCGTAGGCGTCGCTTGCAACCAACCTCCGCATACCGGACCCACGAGAAGGAGACCACGATGACCGCAATGTTCGTCAACCTGCCGGTGACCGACCTGGAGCGCGCGAAGTCTTTCTACACGGCGATCGGATTCACCATTAACCAGCTCTTCACGGATCACAACGCGGCCTGCGTCGTCGTCGAGGAAGACCACAGCTATTTCATGATCCTGATCCGCGAGTACTTCCAGAGCTTCACCGACCTGCCGATCGGCGACCCGGCCGTGAACCCGTCGGTGGCGACCGCGATCTTCCTCGACACCCGGGAGGCGGTCGACAAGGCGGTCGCCGACGGTCTCGCCGCGGGCGGCTCGGAGGCGCACCCCGCCTCGGACTACGGCTTCATGTACCAGCGTCAGCTCACCGACCCCGACGGCAACATCCTCGAGTTCGGTTACATGGACCCGGTCGCCGCCGAACAGGGCCCCGAAGCGTTCGCGAACCAGCAGGCCTGAGGTCGATGGCCGCACGCGACTACGGGCAGTATTCCGGCATCACGCAGGCGCTGGAGCTCGTGGGCGAGCGCTGGGCCATGCTCATCGTCCGCGACCTGCTCGTCGGGCCGCGCCGCTACGGAGAGCTCGCCGCGGGGCTCCCACGAATCCCGAGCAACATCCTGGCGGCGCGGCTCAAGGAGTTGCAGGCGGCCGGCGTCATCCGCCGGGCGCCGCGCTCGCGCGTCATCGTCTACGAGCTGACGCCCTACGGCCACGAGCTTGAGCCGGTCGTGCTCGCGCTCGGCGCCTGGGGCTTCAAGGCGATGGGCGATCCGCGGGAGGAGCAGATCATCACCGCCGACTCGATGACCATGGACCTCCGCACCGCCTTCCGGCCGCAGGTGGCGGCGAACCTTCCGGCGACCGCCTACGCGGGGCGCTTCGGTCCCGCCGAGCTGCTCATCCGGGTAGACGGCTCCAGCCTCGACGTGATGCGCGGGGACGGACCCGTCGACCTAGCCTTCGCCACGGGCCCGGGCATCCGCCGGCTCATCTCCGGCGAACTTGCCCCGGATCGCGCGATCGCGACCGGCGTGGTCCACGTGCTGCGCGGTCGTGGCGACCTCCTCGACCGCTTCGCGAGCACGTTCCACCTGGCCGCCTGATCCGAGCGCGGTGCGAGTGCGCTGAGGGTCGCCGGACGGATCGTGAGGTCCATCACACGGCCTCGACCTCACGCTCGATCAGTTCGATGTCGTCACTCGGACGGCGGTGTCAGTCCAGGCTGCTCTGCCACTAGCTAGTGACCGCTCGCGGGACGAATACTCATCGTCGTGGCCCGTCCAAGCGATCGGCGCGTGCCGGCCTCACCCGGCACTGACGGTCTGGAAGGCCGCTCCCGGCTTCAAGCAATCACCCGGCCTGAGCCCTCGGCACCGATCCTCGAACTGCCTGAGCGGACTTCCCGAACATCGGTTTCACTAGGCCAAACGCTACGGCGCCCCCAGTAGGATTCGAACCTACGACACAAGGTTTAGGAAACCTTTGCTCTATCCCCTGAGCTATGGGGGCCGCGCCTAGCGCGCCACACAGGGTATCCGAATCTAGATGTGCCAAAGGCCGCGTGGGTGTTGATCGAAACGACCAACACCTACGCGGCCTGAAAGCTAAAGACTATTCGTGACTGTGTTCGTGTTCCGCCTTGAGCTTGGCGACCTGGGCATGCACCTCGACCATGTCGAGGCCCTTCACAGCGTCCACAACCTCCTTCAGGGCGTGTCCAGGCAAGGCGCCGGCCTGGTTGAAGACTAGGACACCCTCACGGAAGGCCATCAAAGTAGGAATGCCCTCGATGCCCAGCTGGCTTGTCAGCTCGTAGTTGGCATCGGTATCCAGCTTGGCGAAGACGATCCCGTCGTACTCCTCTGAGGCCTTTTCATAGATAGGCCCGAAACGCTTGCAGGGACCGCACCAGTCGGCCCAGAAGTCCACCAGAACAATGTCATTGTCGATGATGGTCTCCTCGAAGTTCTCGGCGGTGATCTCAATCGTTGCCATTCATATGCTCCTCATGGATGGTGATCGGCTGCTGCCTGGGGGCTTCGCGGCAGCCACTGTGTCAACCGCATACGACGTACGCCTATTCCATACCCGCGGCGGATGACCCCGCATGTGATGGACGCACTATTTGATAGCGACAAGCCGGCGCATCGGGATTGCCACCTCGACCACCCCGCGCCTTTTGACACTGTCTTCCAGATACTCGATCGCGCGCTCGACTCGCGACCACTTGGTGTTCGGCAGATAGAGCGCCGACATCACCAGTTCGGCGTCGGCGCGCGAGCGGATGCTAAATCGATAGCGCTCGCGCGCATCCTCGACGGCCTGCATCCCACGTAGATTCAGCGTCTTGGCGAATCCGGTCAACTCCACAGGGCCAGGAAACTGGGGCTTGGTCCGTAGCCGCCCGTTAATCCGTGTCAGTACTCTCATGTCACTCGGCGCGAGCGGCCGTATCCCTGGGGCTATCGCGGCGAGCACTCCCCCCGGACGCAGGACCCGCGCTACCTCCTGGATCACCCGGTCCATCGGCTGTACGACGACCAATCCCATGGAGCTGGTGACGACATCGATGCTCTCGTCCCTGAACGGCAGCTGCAGGGCATCGGCCCGGACCCACGGCCCAGGCCCGCGCTCGGCGGCCAATGCGAGCTCGTGCTCGGACAGATCCAAACCGATGACCGTACGTCCTGGCTGGGCCAGCTCCCGCGACATCGGGCCCGATCCGCACGCCAGATCCAGCACGACGGTCGCCGTTGCCGAGACCGCTCGGGCCAACCATCGGTACGGGGAATGATCACCTGCCAGCGCGCGGGAGAGCACGGCCTCAGCGATCCCGGCTCGATCTCGGTGAAACTCGGCCAGGTACTTCTGCCAATTCACTTGGTCGCTCACGGGAACTCTTCCCGGCGAGATCAAGCGCGCGACACGAATAGGTGGGTGGATGCTTCGCGGTCGATCTCGCAGCTGGGCAGACCATCGACGGTCAGCCTGACACCAAGCCCTCCAATCTCGGCATGGACCTTGGCGCCTGGTTGGATGCCAGCCTGGCGCAGCGTACCCATCATCTCCACGTCCTTTTGGATCTCCTCGCTCATCCGCTCGATGACGACAGTGATCGAGGATCCCGAGCTGCCGACCACGTCCTGCAACTGCTCATTGCCGCCTCGGAAGGGCTCGGTGATCGCAGTCACCCCAAGTTCATCCAGTCCGGGAATGGGATTGCCGTACGGAGACATTGTTGGCACGTTCAGCAATTCAACGAGTTTCCGCTCGACATCTTCAGAGATCACATGCTCCCAGCGGCACGCCTCGTCATGCACCTTCTCCCAATCGAGCCCGATGACGTCAATGAGCAGCCGCTCAGCCAATCGGTGCTTCCTCATGACTCGCGTCGCGCGGGCGCGTCCCTCATCGGTCAGCTCGAGATGGCGGTCTCCGAGGACATGCACGAGGTTGTCTCGTTCCATGCGCGCCACGGTCTGCGACACCGTCGGGCCACTTTGATGCAGGCGCTCCGCGATCCGGGCGCGCAGTGGAATGATCCCCTCCTCCTCGAGCTCATAGATCGTGCGGAGGTACATCTCGGTGGTGTCGATCAGGTCGCTCACGTCTCTCCTATTGTCTTCGCTCGCGCATCTTGCCAGGAACCTGCTCAGCAGATGGCGAAGTCAGACGCTCGCGAAGACCCATGATGCCCGAGGGCAAGATTAGACGATGCTCTCCGACGGGCAGGTTGCGATCTGGTGGGTGCGACGCGATTTCCGGCTGGCCGACAACCCCGCGCTGCGATCAGCGATCGATGACGGCGAGGCCGTACTGCCACTCTTCGTCCTTGACCCCGTCCTGCTGGCTTCTGCTGGGCTGGCAAGGCGGAAGTGGCTGATGGCCGCGATCTACTCGCTCGATCATGATCTTCGCGACGCCGGTGGTCCGGGACTCAGCGTGCTGAGCGGCAAGCCCGTCAACGTGCTCCCGCGCGTGGCCAAGGCCCATCAGGCGCCGTGGGTTCATGTCAGCGCCGACTTCGGCCCGTACGGAAGGTTGCGAGACGAGCGCGTCGCCCAAGCGCTGAGCCGCGCCGGCATCGAATTGATCAGGACCGGATCCCCGTACGCCGTGGCCCCGGGCACGCTGAAGAACCGCTCCGGCGAACCCTTTCAGGTGTTCACCCCCTTCCATCGCGCCTGGCTTGACCATGGTGTGGGTGAGCCCGCCCCTGGCATACACGCCCGTACGGTCACGTGGCTGCGAGCCGATGGCCCCCGTCGGCTCGAAAGTCCCGACGAGGATCTGGGCTCGCTGGCAGGCGAGAAACCTGCGAGGAAAGCCTGGCACGCCTGGCTGCGCCGGGACTCCGAAGGCGTCACCGATTACGCCAAGCTCCACGACTTTCCCGGCGTCGACGCCACGTCGCACCTCTCTATCGCACTTCGCTGGGGACACTTGCACCCACGAACCGTGCTGCACGACCTCAGTCAGCGGCGCTCATCGGGAGCGGACGCGCTCGCACGTCAGATCGCGTGGCGCGATTTTTTCGCCGATGTCCTGTTTCACCGGCCGGAGGCGATAGGCGAGCCGATTCGCGACGAGTTCAGCGCGATGCCAACCGATGACCCCGACACGGGCGAGGTCGCGGCACAACGGTTCAGAGCGTGGAAGGAAGGCACGACGGGCTATCCCTTGGTCGACGCCGGGATGCGTCAGCTGCAGGCGGAGGGCTGGATGCACAATCGGGTCCGGATGGTCGTTGCCTCGTTCTTGATCAAGGACTTGCACATCGGGTGGTGGCACGGCGCTGAGTGGTTCATGGAATGCCTGCGCGACGGCGATGTTGCTCAGAACCAGCTCAATTGGCAATGGGTGGCCGGCTGTGGGACCGATGCCGCGCCCTACTTTCGGATCTTCAATCCCACTGGTCAGGCGGAGAAGTTCGACCCGGATGGCAGCTATATCCGACGCTACGTACCCGAGCTGGCTGATGTGCCGATCGAGCATCTATATCAGCCTTGGGCAGCTGACGACGGGGTGCTGAAGGGCTATCCGAAGCCGATTGTCGATCATGCCGCCGAGCGCAAGGAGGCTTTGGATCGATACGCCGTCGTCAAGGGCCGCTGGGCTGAGGCCGGGCCAGTACGTCTGTGAGTCGGGCGAGAGTCATCGGTGCTTCATAGATGAGGTCGTGCTCCCCCGCGACCACATTCCGTAAAGTCCGTTGACCCCGACCGTACGCGCGCATACCTTGGTGGGACACGGGAAAGGAGGTGGTCCGAGGGATGAATGACTGTTGGACACGTGAGGTGACGGCCAGCTAGCCGCATCCCAGACTGTGTAGGAACTGGTCGCATGCGGCCGGCTAATCCACAGCCAACACCCGAACCCGCGAGCGCCGGAGTTGTCCGCCCGGCCAACAAGCTCCTGCTTCTCACATGACCCACGATGGGGTCTGTCGCTGGATGCCGTTGACAGCTCGCGGGTTTGTCCATGCTTACGAGTCGTCAATGATCGGACTGAGCGCCTTCACCGTGTCGATGGTGTCGGCCTGGTCAGCCGACTTGTCCGGCCGATAACGCAGCACCCGGGCGAACCGCAGCGCGACCCCGCCGGGGTACCGCGTGGACCTCTGCAGGCCGTCGCAGGCGATCTCCACAACCGTTGAGGGCTCGACATAGACGGTGCCCGCCGTGCGCCGCACCTCCAGCTCCAAGAAGCGCGCGGTCTGCCAGGTGAGCAACTCGTCGGTCAGGCCCTTGAAGGTCTTGCCGAGCATGATCAACTCGCCCGACACGGGATCAGGCGCCGCGAGATGGAGATTCGACAACCAACCGTGGCGGCGACCATGCCCCCATTCGGCAGCGGTGACGATGAGGTCGAAGGTGTGTCGGGGCTTCACCTTCACCCAGGCTGCGTCGCGCCGGCCGGCCGCGTACGGAGCCTGAAGGTTCTTGATCACGACGCCTTCGTACCCCCGTTGGACGGCGTCGGCGAAAGAGTCCGCGGCCTCAGCAGGCGTGGTGCAGATCTCACGCGGCACGGTGACCGTAAGCGGCAGCAGCTCACGCATGCGTTCCAGCCGCTCGGTCAACGGCGCGTCCAGCAGGTCCCTGCCGTCAACATGCAACAGGTCAAAGAAGAAGACCTGAAGCGGCCCGGTCTGCCCAAGGGCTGCGAGGTCGACACTGCTCATGGTGCGTGACGCGACCACCTGGAAGGCTTCCGGCCGGCCGTCGCTGCGTAGCGAAAGCACCTCGCCGTCGAGCACGAGTTGATCATGGGGAAGCGAACGCGCCACCGCCGCCACCTCGGGGAGCCGCGCGGTGATGTCGTCCAGACTGCGGGTGAAGATCTTGACCACCTCACCCGCGCGATGCACCTGAACGCGTACGCCGTCCAGCTTGTAGTCCACCAGTGCCGGGAGCCCTGTCTTGTCAAGAGCAGCGTCGGCACCCGGAGCACTCGCAGCCAGCATCGGCTGAATGCCAACTCCGACGTGGAGGCCGACCGCCTCGAGCGCCACGAGGCCGCCGCTCAACAAGATCGCAGCCGCGCCTGTGGTGGAGGACATCAGCATTGCTGCCCGACGTACCGCGGCGACTGGAACATCGAAGGCAGCGGCGAGACCTTCTTGAACCGCGGCCTCCATCGCGCCTTGCCGCAACTCGCCGAAGACCAGGCCACCCAGCAGGGCTTGCTCGTCAGCGGTGGCCCGGGCGAACAGGGCCTGTACCGCCGCGGCCCGCGCCGCGGCCGATCCGGCACCACTAAGACCCGCGATCTGAGCGAAAACCGCGTCGACCTCGCCTACGGTCAGCGTGGCCTCGGCTGCTGGCGGGGGTGCAGCCTGCAGCGACTTCCAGCCCACCCCCGTACGCCGCTGACGCAGGCTGCCCGAGAGGTAGGAGGCCACAATCTCGACGTCATCGCTGGACGCGTCCCGAAGAACAGCCGCAATGAGATCGCGCTTCGCGTTGCGCGAACGAGTGGCAGCGAGCGCGATCCGGGTCTCCGCAAGGCGGCTCAGCAGCATGCTGGCGATTCTCCCTCTCGCCATTGACAAATTTCCGACCAGTGCGGGTATCTGCGGTCATTTAGCTCGAGTTCGAGTCGATAGCTCCGCACTGGTCGGGATTTTTGATACACGAGTGTGGCCGACGGAGAACGCGAAAGGGCGCCCCCAAAGAGGGGAGCGCCCTTTCGTAACTAACCCGCTAGGCGTTTTCCTCGGTTTTGTCGTCCTCGTCCGCGGCGTCGACTGCGACAGCTTCCTCCGCAGAGGATTCATCGCCTGGTCGCTCGTCAACGCTAGTGGCCTCCTCCGGCTCGCTGGTCTCGTCAACCAGCTGCTCGGCCGGAGCCTCGTCAGCAGCCGCTGGCTCAGTGGCCGAAGCGGCTGGAGCTGCCGGAGTAGCGGCGGCAGCCGATGCTGTTGCGCTGCTTGCGGACTTGGCTGGGGCCTTCTTCGCTGGGGCCTTCTTCGCCGGTGCGGCGACCTTCGCGTTGGCCTTTCTGCTGTCCTCGACCGACTCCGTCACGAGCTCGATCATTGCCATCGGGGCGTTGTCGCCTTTACGCGGCCCAACCTTGGTGATCCGCGTATAGCCGCCCTCACGCTCAGCCAGGCTGGGCGCGATCTCGGTGAACAGCGTGTGCACCACACCCTTGTCCCGGACCGTGGTGAGCACCAGGCGCCGCGAGTGGATGTCCCCACGCTTGGCCTTGGTGATCAGCTTCTCCGCCAGCGGGCGCAACCGCTTCGCCTTGGCCTCGGTTGTCAGGATCCGCCCGTGCTCGAACAGCTGAGTTGCCAAATTGGCCATGATCAGCCGCTGATGCGCTGGGCTGCCGCCGAGGCGTGCCCCTTTAGTTGGTGCAGGCATTTGTCAGATCTCTCCTGAGCAATAAGTAAGCCGATTACTGCGGGTGTTCAGAGGTGGGTCTGTCCCCGTTGCTAATACTGTTCGGTTTCGGTGAAGTCGACGTCGTCCTCGTCAAGATCGTCGTATCGGCTGATTGCACTCAGCGGGTCAAAGCCGGGTGCGCTGTCCTTCAGCGACAAACCCATCTCATGCAGCTTGAGCTTCACCTCATCGATCGACTTTGAGCCGAAGTTGCGAATGTCCAGCAGATCCTGCTCGCTGCGCGACACGAGTTCGGAGACCGTATGAATGCCCTCGCGCTTCAGGCAGTTGTACGACCTCACGGTGAGATTCAGATCCTCGACCGGCAGCGCGAGATCCGCAGCCAGCTGCTCGTCGATGGGCGACGGTCCGATCTCGATGCCTTCGGCCTCCACGTTGAGCTCACGGGCAAGGCCGAACAGCTCGACGAGGGTACGCCCGGCGGAGGCCACTGCGTCGCGCGGCCGAATGGCTTGCTTGGTCTCGACGTCCAAGATCAACTTGTCGAAGTCGGTGCGCTGCTCGACGCGGGTGGCCTCGACCTTGTAGGTGACCTTCAGCACCGGTGAGTAGATAGAGTCGACTGGGATACGGCCGATCTCCGCATCGGGGGTCTTGTTCTGTACCGCCGAGACGTAGCCGCGGCCACGCTCCACCACGAGCTCCATCTCCAGCCGGCCAGAGTCATTGAGGGTGGCGATGTGCAGCTCAGGATTGTGCACCTCGACACCGGCGGGTGGGGCGATATCCGCGGCGGTCACCTCGCCGGCGCCTGCCTTACGCAGGTACATCGTGACCGGCTCGTCCTCCTCGGAGGACACAACCAAGCCTTTGAGGTTCAAGATGATCTCGGTGACATCCTCGACCACACCCTCGATGGTGGAGAACTCATGCAGGTTCCCGTCGACCTTGATGCTCGTGACGGCCGAACCCGGAATGGAGGACAGCAGCGTACGCCGCAGTGAGTTGCCGAGCGTGTAACCGAAGCCCGGCTCCAACGGCTCGATGGTGAATCGGGATCGATTGTCGGAGACTGTCTCTTCCGACAGGGATGGGCGCTGTGCGATCAGCATTTCTCTTCCTTCCCCGCACCACCCGCTATTTGATGATGCGGCACCGCTGACGTATCCGACGCCGGCGGCTAACTGCTTCGTGCTCTTCGACAAGCGCAGAGCACATGATCTTGCTTACTTCGAATAGAGCTCAACAATAAGTTGCTCGGAAACATCGACCACGATCTGCTCCCTGACTGGAAGCTGATGGATCAAGATCCGGCCACGGTCGGGAAACACCTGCATCCATCCAGGTATGTCACGCTCACCGTGGGTCTCGCGGTTGATGATGTGCGGTGTCTGATCCTTCACCTTCTCGGCAAGGTCGATCACGTCGTGCGGTGTCACTCGGTAGGAGGGGATGTCGACCTTGTGACCATTGACCAAGAAGTGGCCGTGCACGACGAACTGGCGGGCCTGGCGACGCGTACGCCCCAGCCCAGCACGGTAGACCACGTTGTCGAGGCGCGACTCCAGGATCTGGAGCAGGTTGTCGCCAGTCTTGCCCTGTAGCCGGTTGGCTTCCTCGTAGTAGCGGCGGAACTGCTTCTCCAGCACGCCATAGGAGTAGCGCGCCTTCTGCTTCTCACGAAGCTGTAGCGAATACTCCGAATCCTTGGTGCGGCCCTTGCCGTGCACACCAGGCGGGTACGGCCGGCGCTCGAACGCCTTGTCATTGCCGACAAGATCAACACCCAGCCGACGTGACTTCTTGGTCATGGGACCGGTATAGCGAGCCATGTTTGAAATAAGTCCTTGTCTTCTGGGTGGATCAGACGCGACGCCGCTTGGGTGGGCGGCAGCCGTTATGCGGGATAGGTGTGACGTCGGAGATCGCGCCTACCTCGAGGCCGATGGCCCCGAGTGAGCGGATGGCGGTCTCGCGCCCAGAGCCGGGGCCCTTGACGAACACGTCAACCCGCTTCATGCCATGTTCCATCGCGCGACGACCGGCCGCCTCGGCGGCCATTTGTGCGGCGTACGGCGTGGACTTGCGGGAGCCCTTGAAACCGACCGTGCCGGCAGAGGCCCAGGCGATGACGTTGCCATTCGGGTCGGTGATCGAAATGACTGTGTTGTTGAAGGTGCTCTTGATATGCGCGTGGCCAGCCACCACATTCTTCTTTTCCTTGCGGCGCACCTTCTTGGCGGCGGCGCCGCGGCCTGCAGTTGCCATAAGTTCTCAGATTCTCCTGGATAGTCTCCGCGAACGCCGGGCTGGCGTTACTTGGCCTTCTTCTTGCCGGCGACGGGTTTGCGCGCGCCCTTGCGGGAGCGGGCGTTGGTGCGGGTGCGCTGGCCTCGTACCGGCAGGCCGCTGCGATGACGACGTCCTTGGTAGGAACCAATCTCGACCTTGCGCCTGATGTCGGATGCGACCTCGCGGCGGAGATCACCTTCAATCTGATAGTTGGCCTCGATCCAGTCACGGAGCGCGACGAGATGCTCGTCGGTCAGCTGGTGGACGCGGAGGTCGCCACTGATGTGGGTGGCCTCCAAGGTCTGCAAGGCGCGGGTCTTGCCTATGCCATAGATGTAGGTGAGGGCGATCTCGAGGCGCTTGTCACGCGGGAGATCAACTCCAATAAGGCGTGCCATCAGGCGGGTACTACCTTTCGTTTGGTCGACGC
>Ga0075425_100003434_pt1 | contig 16106 bp, 13 predicted proteins | sample SoiMethybrSBSTD4_FD_75300 | JGI IMG/M metagenome (GOLD analysis project Ga0075425, IMG submission 75300) | Bulk soil microbial communities from a Populus tree surrounding site in Tennessee, USA - Soil MetaG P. TD hybrid SBSTD4 | ecosystem: Environmental > Terrestrial > Soil > Tree plantation... | reverse complement strand
TATTCGAGGCCGTGATGCCATTGCCGATCAGGCCGAGGGCAAGGTGAAGGACTGGCACCTGACGCTCTATCCGATGGTCATGGAAGAGCTGGCGCTTATGGCTGGCGTGAGACCAGCCGACCTGCGACGCGATATGCTGCCGGCCTCGGGGCCGGTTATCGTAGCCGAGCACAACGGACTGCCGTGGATCGACAAGGTGTTCCAGACCAAGTGGCGCAAGATTGCGCGGGCGGTCGGTATTGCTGATGGAGTGCAAAACCGCGATAGCCGAGCTGGAGCCGCCACAGATGCCGAGCGCAAGGGTGCTGATATCGAGAAGGTCAGACAAGGATTGGGCCATTCAAGGCCGGACACAACGCGCATCTATGCGCGCGCGGAATCGGAAGCCACGGCTGAGATAGCCAAGCTGCGGTTCGGCAGAAAGAATAGCGAACAGGGATGATGAACGATAGTGAACAAGTCTGTTCGTAAGTTTTTGTTTTAATTAGTGATAGCCTTACCGAATGCCGTCACGGATCATGTACCCCGCGCCGCGAATGGTATGGAGCAGCGGGCGGTCGAAACCCTTGTCAATCTTCGAACGCAGCCGCGAAATATGCACGTCGATCACGTTGGTCTGCGGATCAAAATGATAGTCCCAGACGTTTTCCAGCAGCATGGTGCGCGTCACGACTTGCCCTGCATGCTTCATCAGATATTCAAGCAGCCGGAACTCGCGCGGCTGCAACGTCAGTTCGTCCTTGCCGCGCGCGACGCGATGCGACAGACGATCAAGCTCGAGGTCACCCACTCGATAGGTGGTTTCCTCCGCAGGGCCGACATTCCGGCGCGAAAGCACCTCGACCCGCGCTAAAAGCTCGGCAAATGAATACGGCTTGGGCAGGTAATCGTCGCCGCCGGCGCGCAGGCCCTTGATGCGATCGTCGACCTGGCCCAGCGCAGAAAGGATCAAGACCGGCGTGCGATTGCTCTTCTCGCGCAAGGCGCCGATCAGTGACAGTCCGTCACGCTTCGGGAGCATGCGGTCGACGACCAGCACATCGTAGTCTCCGCCTTCGGCCATCGCGAGGCCTTCCTCACCATCGCCGGCGAGATCCGCGACATAGCCGACCTCCCGGAACGCCTTCACCAGATAATCGGCGGACTCGCGGTCGTCTTCAATGATCAACAAGCGCATCTGCGGACTGGTTGCGGTCAAATGGGCCGGCCTTCCTTAAGAATGGCGCGGTCGGCTTTCACATGCAAGGCGGCCAAACGCCGTTCGGTTTGGAAAGAGCGGGCGGTGAAGCTGGGGGACCTCACCGCCCTAAACCTTCCGACGGAGGGGGGCGTATTCCACCGGAAGGCAGCAGGAAGGAGCGGGTTTTGCACCCGCTCCCCGGAAAGAGCCGTCGGCGGGGGGCGACTGATGCCGGCGACACCCTCCATCTCGTAAGTCACTTAGCCTTTCGCAAGAGGTACCGCAACGAAGCGTGATTGTCCGCCGCTCTTCACGCGCATCAAAACCACGTTCTTGTTATCGTCCTTCGCGGCCGAGATAGCATCACGCACGTCGTTCGCGCTGGCAACGGTCTTGCCACCAACCTCGAGAATGACGTCGCCTTCCTTGAAGCCGCGTTCGGCCGCCGCGCTCTTCGGATCGACTTCTGTGACCACGACGCCTTCCTTGCCGGCGCCGGCAACGCTGTTGGCCGGTGCAACCGTCAGGCCCAGCTTCGGCACGTCCGTCCCGCGGTTGCCGCCGCCACGATCATCATTACCGGTGTCTGCCTTGGCTTCCATCGTATTGGGCAGTGTGCCGAGAGTGAGATTGACGAGCTTATCCTGGCCCTTGTGCATCACGTTGAGTTTGACCGGAGTGCCCGGCGCAATGCCGCCGATGGTGCGAGCGAGTTCGCGGGCATCCTTGACCGCCTCACCGTTGACCGCGGTGATTACATCGCCGGATTCTATCCCGGCCTTGGCCGCAGGACCGTTCGCTTGCGGCTCGGCAACCAGCGCGCCTTCCGCCTTCTTGAGGCCGAGGCTATCGGCGATCTCAGGCGTCACCGGCTGAATCTGCACACCAATCCAGCCGCGGCTGACCGAACCCTTGTCCTTGAGCTGCGCGACGATGTTCTTCACGGTTGAAGCGGGAATGGAGAATGCGATGCCCACGCTGCCACCGGAGGGCGAATAGATAGCGGTGTTCACCCCCATCACCTCGCCATCGACGTTGAAGGCCGGTCCACCCGAGTTGCCCTTGTTCACGGGCGCGTCGATCTGGATGAAATCGTCATAAGGTCCGTTGCCGATGTCGCGGCCCATGGCCGAAACGATGCCGGCCGTGACCGTGCCGCCGAGTCCGAAGGGATTACCGACTGCGAGCACCCAGTCGCCGATACGGGGTTTTCCGTCGGCCAATTTCGCAAACTGGAAATTCGATCCGCCCTCAACCTTGATCAGCGCCACGTCTGTGCGCGCATCGGTGCCAATCACCTTGGCCGTGTAGGACTTGCCGTCATCGGTCGTCACTTCGACTTTGTCGGCGCCATCGACCACGTGATTGTTGGTAACCGCAAAACCGTCAGGCGAAATGAAGAACCCCGAGCCCTGCCCGGTGACCATGCCATGTCCGCGCGGACGCATGCCCGGAGGCATTCCATCCGGTGCGCCGAAGCGGCGGAAGAACCGCTCCATCGGAGAACCCGGCTGGAACGGCGAATCGTCGTTGTTGCTGTCGTCCTTCGCAAGCTTGTCAGTGATGTTCACTTTCACCGAAATCACGGACGGCTTGACGCGCTCGACGATGTCGGCAAAGCCGATGGGCTGCGCGACTTTCCGGACTTCATTATTGACCTGCGCCTGCGCAGCGCTCGAGAACCAGTCCGCCGACCCATGGCCCGGCCCAAAACCGTAGATTCCGACACCCAGCCCGGCGAGCACGGAACCCAAAAGGGCAAGCTTTCGCGCGGACAACAGGGAGCCGTGGGATGGCCGGGGGGGCGGAAAGGACAAATTGTCGGTCGGACGGTCGGTCATGCAGCGTTCTCCGGAGCCTGTGCGGTGGATTCGGGTGGGAATCTTCCCTTCGCGGTGAAGATGGGGTTCGCTGCCTTACGGCGCGCTGGCGGTGGCGTTAAAATTTTGTAATCAAGGGGCTTACGGATGCGGCAGTTTACCGCAGCGCGCCACGATCGGACGTTGGTTTCATTCGGGAACTGCGCCCGGCGCCGATTTCACCGCGCCGTCATCGCCGCACGCTAAACTGTATGATTGCGCCGGCGTCTCGGAGGATAGCAACGCAGCCAAGCGGGCCTTCTCCTCCGCCGTGAGCGCGTCCGCCGCCTCGTCGTCCTTCCGCCGTCCGGCGTAGACCCACAACGCCAGCCCGCCGCCTGCCAGCAACAGCGGCGGCAGCAACCAGAGCAAGAGGGTTTGGCGCTCAAGGCGGGGCTTCAGGAGCACAAATTCACCATAGCGCGCGACCAGGAAGTCGAGCACCTGAGTGTTGCTGTCGCCCGCGGCGATCCGTTCTCGCACCAAGAGCCGCAAGTCGCGCGCCAGCGGTGCTTCGGAATCATCTATCGACTGGTTCTGACATACCATGCAGCGCAACTCACGCGACAACTCGCGCGCGCGCGCCTCCTTCGCAGGATCCGCCATGACCTCGTCCGGCAATACCGCGTGTGCTGGCGACAACGCGATCAGGGTGAGAAAGGAGACGACCGCAACGACACGCTTCATCGCCCTACTCCGCAGCTTGCAATCCGCGCAGCGCCTTCGCGGGCCTCGGCGCGCCGACGCGCAAGCGCCGGTCCGACAGCGAGAGAAGACCGCCGAACGCCATCAGCACGGGGCCGAACCAGATCAGGAGCACCAGCGGCTTGTAATAAATTCTCGCCGTAATGCCGCCGTCTGCGGTGCTATCTCCTAGCGAGATATAGAGCTGACTTGCCCCGCGCGTCAGTAACGCGGCTTCGGTCGTCGACATGCCACCCCTTGTGGTGAAACTGCGTTTCGAGGGCATCAGGGTGGTGAGCCGCCGGCCGTCGACGTTGACAATAAACGGCGCAACCAGTTCGCGATAGTTCGGTCCCTGCTGCTGAAGCAGGTCCTCCAACGTTAGCTGGTATCCCGCGACCGGGACGGCGTCGCCGGGTTTCATTGTTCCGATATACTCGGTATTCCAGGTGGTTTCGCAAACGATCCCGATCAAAGCCACACCGAGGCCGGCATGGGCGAACGCCGTTCCCCAGGCGGAGCGCGGCAATCCTCGCGCGCGGCGCATCGCGACCACAGGGGGCATCCGGAACAGGCCGACGCGCTCCACAAGATCGGTCATCGCACCCGCGACGACGAAGATCCCGAGCGCAATTCCAAGCGGCGCGAGCGAGCTGCCGCCACGCGCAAAAGCCCATGCGACTGCCAGCGCCGACAGGGCCGCAACACCGGCGGCCAACAAACGCTGCGCAGCGCCCAGCAGATCGCCGCGCTTCCATGCCAGCATCGGCCCAAACGGAACCGCAATCATCAGCGGAACGAACAGGGGCGCGAAGGTCAGATTGAAGAATGGCGGGCCGACGGAAATCTTGCCGCCAGTCAAAACCTCCAGGGCGAGCGGATAGAGCGTACCGACGAGCACGGTCGCGCATGCGGTTGTGAGAAAAAGGTTGTTCAGCACCAACGCGCCTTCGCGCGAGATCGGCGCGAACAACCCACCCTGCTTCAGCACCGATGCCCGAACCGCGAAGAGCATCAGGCTGCCGCCGATGAAGACGCAGAGAATCAGCAGGATAAACACGCCGCGCGTCGGATCGGTGGCAAATGCGTGGACCGAGGTCAGGACGCCTGAACGAACCAGGAAAGTACCAAGCAGCGAGAGCGAGAAGGTTACGATCGAGAGCAGGATAGTCCAGACTTTCAGTGCATTGCGCTTCTCCATCACCAGCGCCGAGTGCAAAAGCGCCGTGCCGGCGAGCCAGGGCATCAGTGATGCGTTCTCGACCGGGTCCCAGAACCACCAGCCACCCCAGCCCAGTTCGTAGTAGGCCCAGTAGGAACCCATCGCGATGCCGAGCGTCAGGAAGATCCAGGCAACCAGCGTCCAGGGACGCACCCAACGCGCCCAAGCCGCATCAATGCGGCCTTCGATCAGTGCAGCGACGGCGAAGGAAAACGAAATCGAAAACCCGACATAGCCGAGATAGAGCATCGGAGGATGGATCGCGAGCCCGATATCCTGCAGCACCGGATTGAGATCCCTCCCCTCAACGGGGGGATTTGGAATGCGCAGGAACGGATTGGACGTCGTGAGTATGAACAAATAGAAAGCGGCGGCCACCCATGCCTGCACCGAAAGCACATGGGTCCGTAACGACAGCGGCAGATTGCTGCCGAAGGCCGCGACGAGACCGCCGAACAAGGCCAGGATCGAGACCCACAACAGCATCGAACCTTCGTGATTGCCCCACACGCCGGTGATCTTGTAGATCAGCGGCTTCAGCGAATGCGAGTTTTCAAAGACATTGGCGACCGAAAAATCCGAGATCACATGCAGAGTGACCAGCGCCGCAAACGAGATCAGCACGAACACCAATTGCGCGAGCGCCGTCGAACGCGCGACTGTCATCAGGGCCGGATCGCGCCATCGCGCTCCCAGCAACGGCACGATGGATTGGATCAGCGCCAATCCCAACGCAAGCACGAGCGCGTAGTGTCCGGTCTCGGCGATCACTGTTTCACCTTCCGCGCCTCGCACGTCGTGGCGCCGGCATTGTCGACCGGCATGGCGCCTCCCATCCAATGTCCCTGCTTCTTCAGTGTCTCGGCGACATCCTTCGGCATGTAATTCTCGTCGTGCTTGGCAAGAATACTGTCTGCCTGGAAAATGCCTGTCGCTTCGAGTGCGCCTTCCGCGACCACACCCTGCCCTTCGCGAAACAGGTCGGGAAGGATCCCGGCGTAGCTTACGGTCAATTTGGCGCTGCCGTCGGCCACCGCAAACGTGATGGGATGACCGCAATTCAGCGAGCCCGGCTGCACCAGGCCGCCCAGCCGGAATCTTTGGCCAGGCGCGATATGCTGTTCAGCCGTCATCGATGGCGTCGAGAAGAACTTGATCGAGGATGAAAAGCCGTACAAGACCAGTCCAGCCGCGAAGCCAAGCACCGCAAGCGCGCTCCCGATCATCGTCAGTCGTCGCTGTTTGCGCGTCATGCGAACACTCTCTTCGCGCGCCTGATCAGGATCATCCATCAAATCCGAGATTCTTCAAACCATCATTGAGAAGCCGCAGCCGCTCGGCGTCGCCCGCGACGGCCTGCCTTGCATCACTGCGCGCAATCCTTGCCTTTTCCTGATCGCCCATCACCAGATAGGCCCGCACAAGGCGCAACCAGCCGTCGACGTCGTCGCCATTCTGTTTCAACCGGGTGGCCAGGCGATCCACCATGCCGCGTATCATGGCTGCGCGGTCGCCCTCGCTCATCTCCTTTGCGGCCGCGATTCTATTGTCAGAGAGAGCCGGCGCGTCTGGTCCGCCTACACGCGTCAGCGCGGCCTGCACGACGAGGCGCCATGGCGCATCCTGAGGCGCCTTGGCGAGCATCGCGCGCCAGATCGAAGCCGCATCGGATTTACGACCGTCCTGCTCGGCCGCAAGCCCCAGAAAATAGTTTGCCTTGGCCTCATCGGCATCGAGCGCCAGAGCGCGCTCGAATTCGACCTTGGCGTCAGCGGTGACGATGCCGCCGGCTGCCGCTGCGATCGCTTCGCCGAGATCGGCACGGCGGTCCGCGCTTTCGCCATTGTAGGTAATCGAATTGCGGAAGGCCCTGACCGCGTCGTCGTAACGACCGAGGCGCGCCAGCACCGGCGCCAACACTGCCCAGCCGCGACCGTCAGTAGGTTTTTTTTCCAGGTGCTGTTCGACCTGTGCGACCAGTTCCTCAAGCGATTGGCCCGTGTCCGGCGTGTGGACCCGGGCAGAAAGCGGAAAATCGGCAAGCCGCGGCGAGCCGAGCGGAAGATAGATCGCAATCGCAAGGAGCGGCAATCCGACCAGCGCCCCGATCGCCGCCGCGCGCCGCAACCTCCTGTTCGATTGCATTGGCCGGTTGCGGCCGAGATCCGCCGCCGAAAGCAGACGCCGGCCGATCTCCACGCGCGCAGCGTCCGCCTCCGCAGGCCCGATCAACCCGGCACTGGCGTCGCGCTCGATCTCGGCGAGTTGATCCTTGTAAACCAAGCTTTCGTCGCCGCCATCTCCGGCGCTGTTGGCTGCGCCCAACGGCAGCAATACGGCGAAAACCGCCGCAGCCGTCATCAGGGCGAACACAAACCACAGCGTCATCAGGCGAGCTCCGGGAGCGCCAGATTGGCGCCAGTTAGAGGCGGCGCCGATGCGCCGCTTTACACCAGCCGTGAGGGAAGCGGCAATTGACAATTATCAACTATCAAAGCCACGAGAAGCAGATCCCTCTGATCCGGTCTGGCAAGCGGTAAGTGTCAAGGCAATCGGAGTGATGTTTCGGGCAGTGCCCGCCGCTCCTCTTTTAGTGTGATTTGATTGCGAAATTCCGCAAATGAGGTGCTGCAAAGTGATGCGAACTCCCGAATCGGGACACTATAGCGCGATTGCGTCAGGTCGAAACGCAATCAAGTTTTGGCTTATTGTTTGCGCATGATCCTTTCGCACCACCGGCGCCCGCTTTTCCGGATCATGCGCTATTCTATCTATCCAGCGCGCGACGGCTTGCGTTCGACGACCACCGCGTTCTCGACCGCCCTTCGCATGAGAGTCGAATATTCCCTGCCGAACAGGACATCGCAGAAACTGATGGCCGCTTCCGCCTGCATCTGCCGATAGGCGCGGGCCTTCGTTTCGCCGCCCCGTAGAGACTGCACAAGCGCCTCGGTCGCCTGCTCCACGTAATGTTGCAGGTCGGAATAGGTTCGCAGGGTCACTTCGTTGATGGCGAGTTCGCTGGCGTAGGTGCGGCATACCGCAACAAAATCGATCAGCGCGACAACTTCCTCGACTTCGGAGGTATCGACGCGCGCGCCGGGGGAAATGTCCTTGTCGGCGCGCTGACGCAGGATGCGCCGGACGCGCCCGGGCACGCTGTCGATCTCCGATTGCAGGGTGTTCGAGATCTCGGCTCTGATCGAGGCCAGTTGTTTGCCCCAGTGCGAATCTTGGCGAAGGTCAATCTCTGTCCGCAAGCCTCGGACCCCGTCGTGAAGGGCCTTCAGATTTGCGCCGACATTGGCTAATTGACCGCGCCGGATGTCCATCCGAAGCTGCGTTGCGAGACAGAACAGATCGTGAAGCGCAAGGCTGACAGCTATTCCATACGGCGTCGCCGCCACCCGGATTCCGTCGTCCGAGGCCGCCATCTTGATGGCGATTCTGATGATATGCCATGGCGCAGCCAGACGCTGGATGACCAGCGACAATGCGAACGGCAGGAGCTGCGGCGTTTGCAGCGTGGGCACGTTGAGAGCCGCGCAAACCGAGCTTACCTGCATCTCGTCGAAGGTGCGCAAATACATCGGCAAACGAGCGCCAAGCGCATCGAGGGCCTCGTGGGCCTGCAAGACCGACCCGATCGCAAACAGGTCTTCGACCACTTCGGGCGGACCGACACGTGCCAACGCCCGGTGATTGTCTCCGCCAGATGGCGAGGCAATTTTCAGGATTGCGGCCGCGGCGGCGAACTGCATCTTGCGGACAGCGGATTCAAGCGTCGCGTCGTCCGCATTCTCCAGGATCCGCGCCAATTCCGTTTGGTATTCCCGAGTTTGTTCGGGCCCGCCGTCGCGCAACAACCATTGCCAGACCGGCATCAGTGCCGCGCGACGAATTTGTCCGGCTCGCACTGGAAGGCTGCCTTCGACGATAAACGGCTCGAGTGGACGAAACAGCAGCCGCACCGCATCTTCGCTGCGCGGCGCCGCACTTTCCGGCGTTCCGCGCACCACCTTTCGCAAGTGCTCCAGCACGAGCGTGGCAATCGTGGTGTCTTCGCCGCGTTCGACGGCGCGCTCGAACTCGCGCATCAGCAGCGCCTGCGACTGCGGCGGAAGCTTCGCGAGATAGTCTCTCAGCCGCTCGTTCGGTGTCTGGCCCATGCACCCGATCTTGCAGAGTCCGTTGCGAGGACGGCGAACGCGTCCAATGCGCACGATACGAGCGCCCACGTTAAGAAGTCGTTTACAAAAACTTTCGGCAAATCAAAAGGTTAGCCCACTAAAACACTGGAAATCGGGGCTGCCGCGGCACGAGAGATGCCAATTTTCGACCCCATTTGGCACGCTGCCAGGTCATTTCGGCCGCACTGTTAATCCTTCGTTAACCATATCGGTTCAGGCTTCGCGCTGGAATGCGGCGGAACCGGACAAGCCGGGCCGGCAGTCGCAAGGAGAGGTCGGCGGCGTAACGCCCGTCGGCCTTTTCTGCCCGGATTGAGGTTTCACGATTTGAGCTGGGACCAGTTTTCCCCGCTATTCTTGTTGGTTGAAAACCACTGGACTAACAACTGAGCTCGGGTGCTATCTTTCGTACAAGACAATTCGTAGGGGCGTCCAGATGTTGGACACAATCCTTGTCATGATGTTGGTTATGTCGGCGTTGTGCGTCACCATAATCGCAGCAGATGAAATCCGAAGATCTTTCTCGCGGCTGCGCCACTTGCGTTGAAGCCTGCGCGTGCGCTATTGCGCCGCGGGCAGGACCAGCTCTGCCCGTAATCCGCCGATCGGCGCATTTCCGAGCGACAGGCTGCCGCCATAAAGCGCGGCGAGATCGACCACGATCGATAGTCCGAGCCCCGAACCGGGCTTCGACTCGTCCAGCCTTTGACCGCGTTGCGCGACCTTGGCGCGCTCGGCCGACGAGAGCCCGTGTCCGTCGTCATCAACGATCATCCGCAGCATTGGGCCGGCACCCGGCTCCGGCGGACGCTCTACCAACACCTCGACAAATACCCGTGAGGAAGCCCATTTGCAGGCGTTATCGACGAGATTGCCGGCCATTTCCTCCAAATCCTGTCGCTCGCCGCGAAACCTTGCACTCGTATCCGCCTTGACTTCGATGATGATGCCGCGGGCACGGTGAATTTTCTCCATTGTCCGCTGCAATGCCTCGATCGCCGGCGCGACCTCGGTGACCGTGCCAACGATCGTGACACGGGCAGCGATGCGTGCGCGTTCCAAATGATGCGCCAGCTGGTCGCGCATCACGTCGGCCTGCTCCAAAATCTTGTGAGCGAACGGATCACTCCCGTGTGCGCCGGCCTCATTCACAATCACCGACAGCGGCGTTTTGATCGCATGCGCGAGGTTGCCGACATGGGTGCGCGCGCGTTCAACGATCTCTCGATTCGCGTCGATCAAGGCGTTGGTCTCACGAGCTAGCGGCGCGATCTCGACCGGAAATTCCCCTTCGAGTCGTTCGGCGCGGCCTGAACGGATATCCGCGATGGACTCGGAGATGCGCTTGAGCGGCGCCAGCCCGAACCGCACCTGAAAGATCGTGGTCAGCAGCAGAATGACGCCGAGCGCGGCAAAAGTGCCGCCCAGGTAGTAATCGAAGCTACGCGTCTCGTCGAAAATTTCCGTGGCGTCACCGGCTACGCCAATGAGAAACTTGCCGTCAGCTCCGAGGTCGACTGGCCGCTCGACCATGCGCAGGGTCTGCCCTTCCGGACCGTCGACATAGGCGATCCTGATGCCGGCAGTGCTCAGTTCGATGCCGCGGTCCTCGAGCTTCGGTAGCTTCTTGTCCCACAGCGATCGGGACGCACGCACGTCTGGTTTTTCGGAATCGGTGCGGGTGATCTGCCAATACCAGCCCGACAACGGCAGTTCGAAAAGCGGCTCTCCAAGTGATTGGAATTGACGATCTGGCGGCTCGTCGGGGGTTGCGACTTCGGCGATCAGCGTACGGAGATAGAGGTTGAGCCTGCGATCGAAGGCGCGCTCGGTGGCGTTCCTATAGACCGACGACAGCGTGAAACCCGTGATGACCAGAATCACCACTACCCAGGCGGTCGCGGAGAAGAACAGCCGGGTGGCAAGCGAATTGCGGCGCATGCCTTTTAGTTAAGCACCTGTCGGCGGCGGCGTCAGCAGATAACCCAGCCCACGGACGGTCTGGATGATGTCTACTTCCAGCTTCTTGCGGATGCGGCCGACAAAGACCTCGATGGTGTTGGAGTCGCGGTCAAAATCCTGGTCATAAAGATGCTCGACCAGCTCGGTGCGCGAGACCACGCGGCCCGAATGGTGCATGAGATATTGCAGCAACCGGTACTCATGCGAGGTCATCTTGACCGGGTTGCCTGACACGGTGACCCGACCCGTCCTTGTGTCGAGCGACACGGGCCCGCAGATCAGCTCCGACTGAGCGTGGCCAGTCGAGCGGCGGAGCAGTGCGCGAATCCGAGCCAACACTTCCTCGAGGTGAAAGGGCTTTGCGACATAGTCGTCGGCACCGGCGTCGAAGCCCTGAACCTTGTCGCTCCAGCGGTCGCGCGCGGTCAAAATCAGAACCGGCATCGCGCGGCCGTTGCGCCGCCAGGCTTCCAGGACGGAGATGCCGTCCATCTTGGGCAGGCCGATATCGAGCACCACCGCGTCATACGGCTCGCTGTCGCCGAGGTAGTGGCCCTCCTCACCGTCGAACGCACGATCGACCACGTAACCGGCGTCGCTCAACGCCGTGGTGAGCTGACGATTGAGATCCGGGTCGTCCTCAACAACGAGCAGGCGCACGCTTCCCTCCAAAGGTGAACTGCACGATATGTAACATCAAAAATGACCCCCGCGGCCGTGAACCCCGTATGAACAGAATCGATCTTGAAAGCTTACTTTTTTTTCATAAAGGACGAACGCGCCACAGATCGGATGCAGACGCCGGGCGGCGGCGCTGTGAGGCTCGCCATCGGGCCACTTAATAGCCCCTAACTGCGTAGATCGGTCCGGTGCAAACTTGCAAGACAAGCGGCGTAGACGAAGGGAGAAGCCAAGGCTTGCCGTTGACCGATCGCCGAGCCTCATCTGTTACCGCTTTAAGTGCGGAAGAACAGGAACCACACGATCGCCAGGATCAGCACCGCAAGGCCAAGCGAGACGACCAGCAGCGCGAGCACGGAAGGGCCAGGTTCGGCCTGGCGCGCTTCGCGTGTCGTTTCCACGATCCGATCGTGTTCTCTTGTCGCCATGGTAACCTCGATCGCTTATGTCGCGCGAATTCCCGAAAACGGAGACCGCACGCCAAATGCAACGCGGAATGCGCGGCGATGTTCCCCATCTGCCCCCGGACAGACCTCCGATGCAGCGCAGCAGGGCTTTTTTGGGACCTGGAAGGAGCAGTTTGCGGTTAACGGCGTTCAGAGATTCCATCTGCCCGGTTGCTTGAATCCGGGGCTTCCGGTGTTATCCTCAACCTTTCATCGTGCGTTGCGTATCGGAGTTTGCCATGGCCCCCCGCGCCAACTGGAAGGGTTTTCTGCGGCTGTCGCTTGTGACCTGCCCGGTCGCGCTTTACCCAGCGACCTCAGACACCGAAAAGGTCTCTTTCAACCAGATCAACCGCAAGACCGGTCATCGCATCAAATACAGCAAGGTCGATGCGGACACGGGCGAGGAGGTCCCCAATGAAGATATCGTCAAGGGCTACAAGGTTGATACCGACACCTACATCGAGATGACAAAGGAGGAGCTTGAGGATATCGCGCTGGAGTCGACCCATACTATCGAAATCGACGAGTTCGTGCCGAAGGCCGAGATCGATAGCCGTTACCTCATCCGCCCCTACTACCTCGTTCCCGACGGCAAGGTCGGACACGACGCTTTCGCCGTCATTCGAGATACTATCCACAGCATGAACAAGGTGGCGATCGGCCGCGTGGTCCTCACCAATCGCGAACACATTATCGCGCTCGAACCGCTCGGCAAGGGTCTGATGGGAACGCTATTGCGCTATCCATATGAAGTGCGCGCAGAGAAGGAATATTTCGAAGACATTCAGGAGGTGAAAATCACGAAGGACATGCTTGATCTTGCCAAGCATATCGTCGAGCAGAAGTCGGCGGAATTCGAGCCGGAAAATTTCGAGGATCACTACGAGGCGGCCCTGATCGACCTGATCAACAAGAAGCGCGCGGGCGTGCGGATCCCCGCGAAGGCCGCGCCGAAGACCGGCGGCAACGTGATCAATCTGATGGACGCGCTCAAGCGAAGTCTCGCCAACGGGCAGCAGGCGCAGCCCGCAGCCAAGCCGAAGAGCAAGAAACCGAAGCGGGCGGAGGGCCAGCGCGAAATGCTGCTGCCGATCGCGGGAAGCGGTAAGCGCGCTGCAAAGGACGAGCAGAAGAAGACGGCGAAGCCGGCGCGCGCGACTGCACGCTCCAAGAAGGCCAGCTAGCGCGTCACCTCACTTCAGCGAGTTGTTCACCGACACGAAGATGGTGTTGAGCTGGTTGCCAATCCCATTGACGGCGACGACTATGACGATGCTGATGCCGGTCGCGATCAGGCAATATTCGATAGCGGTCGCGCCGGATTCATCCGCGAGAAAATTCGCAACTAGTTGGCGCATTTGAAGACTCCCGTCTGCGCGCTCCTGAAATCCACCTTCACCAAGCGGCCAATCTAGAGCCGGATTGGTTTCGCGGAGGTTCACCGGAAGGCTAAACGATCGGTTAAGCGCGTTGCCGAAATTCTCCGGCCCATCCCACCGCCGCTCCCTCTAACGCATCGGTTCCGGTTCGCGCCTGGGCGGTGACGGATCATCCTGACTAGCGACTACGAAAGCTTGCCTCGGTGTGTCGCGATGCATGGCTGAACTTCGCTCGCGAACGGCCGGCCCGTCTTTACCGATCGCGCGATTCCTGTTCCTACTAAACACCTCAAGACGGCCGAGCCAGTTTCGGCCAATTCCGTGGAGAAACGGCCATGAAGCTCGGCACCGCGATTGCGGAGATTCTCAAGCGCGAGGGCATCGAAATTTTGTGCGGTTATCCGGTCAATCATCTGATCGAACATGCCGCGAACGCCAATATCCGGCCCATCATGGTGCGCCAGGAGCGCATCGGCCTGCACATGGCGGACGCGATCTCCCGTGTCACTTCCGGCCGTTCCATCGGCGCCTTTTGCATGCAGCACGGTCCGGGCGCGGAAAACGCCATGGGTGGCGTCGCACAGTGTTTTGGCGAGTCGGTTCCGGTGCTAGTGCTTCCGATGGGCTACGCGAGACGCATTTCCAATATTGAGCCGAACTTCAATTCCAGTCAGGCCATGAAGGCGTTCTCGAAATCCTCGGAGCCGATCATTCTGGCGGCTGAGGTCGGCAACATATTCCGCCGCGCGTTCACCAGATTGAAGAACGGTCGCGGCGGGCCGGTTGTCGTCGAAATTCCGGCCGACATGTGGAACGAGGAGGTGCCCGAACCCTTGAACTACACCCCAGTGTTGCGCACGCGCTCTTCCGCAGATCCAGAACACATCAGGGACGCGGCTCGTCTCCTCGTGTCTGCGAAACGGCCGGTGATTTATGCCGGTCAGGGCGTGCACTACGCAAAGGCCTGGCCGCAGTTGAAGCGCCTGGCCGAGCGGCTCGCGATCCCCGTCACCACGAGCCTGGGCGGCAAGTCCGCCTTCCCCGAAACGCATCCGTTGTCGCTTGGTTCGGGTGGGCTCGCTGTGCCGCGCGCCGTACCAAAATTTCTCGCAGAAGCCGACGTCATCTTCGGTATCGGCTGCTCGTTTACGGAAACTTCGTTCGGCATTGCCATGCCGAAGGGCAAGACCATTATCCATTCGACACTCGATGCCAATCATCTGAACAAGGATGTCGAGGCCAGGGTCGGCCTGATCGGCGACGCCGGCCTTGTGCTCGATGCGCTGCTTGAAGAGATCGGAAAAACCGTCACCGAGAACCGAGATGCAGCCGCGGTCGCGGCCGAGATCGCGACGTCACACAAAGAGTGGCTCGCAAAGTGGATGCCGAAGCTCAAGAGCGACGACGCGCCGCTCAATCCCTATCGTGTCCTTTGGGATTTGCAGCATACCGTGGACATGAAGAACACCATCATCACGCATGATGCCGGCAGCCCGCGCGACCAGTTGTCGCCGTTCTGGAGGCCGGTCGAACCCCTGTCCTATATCGGCTGGGGCAAGACCACGCAGCTTGGCTACGGGCTTGGGCTCGCGATGGGGGCCAAGCTCGCAAAGCCCGACAAGCTCTGCATCAATGTCTGGGGCGATGCCGCGATCGGCTTTACGGGCATGGATTTCGAGACTGCGGTACGCGAGAGAATTCCAATTCTGTCCATCCTGCTCAACAACTTCTCGATGGCGATCGAGTTGAAGGTAATGCCGATCTCGACCGAAAAATATCGCGCGACCGACATTTCCGGCGACTATGCCGCGATGGCGCGGGCCTTTGGCGGCTATGGCGAGCGCATTACCAGGCCGGAAGACATCGTGCCGGCGATCCAGCGTGGCATCAAAAAGACCCAGGAGGGCACACCGGTGCTGCTTGAGTTCATCACCAGCAAGGAAACCGAGGTTTCGCGGCCCGGAACCTGATCGCGAGCCAATCCATCACTCCGGGATGGCGCGCTGGCCACGTCCAGCATTTTCAGATTGTGGTTCGGCGCCTGCTCATCGCGCCGGAATGACCCTCAAATTTAGAAAGGCGCCCTAGCCCCCCAGCGCCAGGGATGGAATAATCAGGTTTAAGATCAGGCTGTTAAGTTTTTGGGCCCGTTGGCTTTCGGGCGACGGGCGATAGGGATTTATCGGGAATGACCGTGCTGTCCCAAGACGCGGTGGCCGATCTCAGGCGAAGAATTGCCGAGCTTGAACAAAAGCTGGAAGCAAGCATCGAGCAGCGCGAAGCCGCGGTCGAGCGTCAGACCGCGACTGCGCTGGTCAACTTCCGCCTGCAAAACGAACTGCGCACCTCCCTTGAGCGCCAGAACGCCAGCGCCGAAATCCTGCGCGCGATTGCGGCATCGCCTACTGACGCCGAGCAGTCGCTGCAGCGGATCGCCGAAACGGCAGCACGCTTCTTCAACGCTCCGAGCGTCGCCATCCGGATCGCCGACGGCGGCGAA
>Ga0075425_100003432_pt1 | contig 16108 bp, 13 predicted proteins | sample SoiMethybrSBSTD4_FD_75300 | JGI IMG/M metagenome (GOLD analysis project Ga0075425, IMG submission 75300) | Bulk soil microbial communities from a Populus tree surrounding site in Tennessee, USA - Soil MetaG P. TD hybrid SBSTD4 | ecosystem: Environmental > Terrestrial > Soil > Tree plantation... | reverse complement strand
TGAGCCTGGAAAGCAGTGATCCGGATTTTCTCACTTCCGTGCACATCGAATTGATTCAGGTGCTGGCGGGCCAGGCCACCGTGGCGCTGCGCAACGCGCAGATGTACAAGGAAGTGCCCTTCATCTCGGTGCTGGAGCCGGTGCTGGAGCGGAAGCGTCGGTTTCTGGCAATGGAGAAAACTCGGCGCAGGCTAGTCACAATCGGCGCTATCGCCGCTTTTGTGTTCCTGGCGATTTTTCCAATGCCGATGCGGTTGGCCGGCGATGCGGTTGTGGCACCGGTTCATCGAGCGCAAGTGCAGCCAGAGTTTGAAGGAGTAGTCGGAAAAGTTTTGGTTCACGAGGGAGAAGCGGTCAAGCGCGGGCAGGTGATCGCCGAAATGGAGTCATGGGATCGGCAAACGGCACTGGCAGCGGCTCAGGCGCGTTATCAGACCGCTTTGCTGCAGATGAATCATGCGCTGGCAACGAACGATGGAGCAGAAGCCGGCGTTCAGCGGGTACAAGCCGACTACTGGAAAACGGAAGTGGCCAACGCGCAGCAACTTTTGGAGCGCGCCGAGTTGCGTTCGCCGATCGACGGGGTCGTAGCAACGCCGCACATTGATACGTTTGTCGGGCGGCGCCTCCAGTTTGGCGACACCTTCGCTGAAGTGGTGGATGCTTCCAGCGCAATTGTCGATGTGGCGATTGATGATGACGACGTGAGCCTGCTGCGAACCGGGCAGAATGCGGCCGTCAAGCTGAACGGCTATCCCACGCACACATTCCGCGGTACGGTGGAAACCGTTAGCCCAAAGGGAGAAGCACAAGGAGATTCCCGCATCTTTTTCGCCCGCGTCGCAGTGGCCAACCCGGATGGATTGATTCGCACCGGAATGGAGGGACGCGGAAAGATTTCGACTGGATGGCAGATGTCAGGTTACGTGCTGTTCCGGCACCCGGCGATCTGGCTGTATTCGCGGATCTGGAATTGGTTTGGGTGGTAGAGACTTGAGGACCGAATCCATGAAGCCTTTTTGCACAGCGCTTCTGCCTTTGCTGTTGGCCGCCGTGATCACCGGCTGCGGAGAGCGGAAGGAAAATCCGTCCACGGCGCAGGCGGCATCGGCGCCGGAGAAAAATTCCACTGCAGCGCCTGTTGTGGCGAACAAGCCGGCCGCGGAGGCGAGTGCCGCTGAACTTTCGGTCACAGCGCCGCTGATCGTCGAGCATCAGGTGGACGTGACCGCGCAGAGGGACGGAATCGTAGCGAAGATTTCGGTGGATACCGGGGCGCGTGTCGGTCCGAGCACGGTGTTGGCGCAACTGGATGATCGCCAGCTCCAGGCCAATCTGGAAGCTGCGCGAGCCAAGACGCGCAGCATCGCGGCGGACCTGAAAAACTGGCAAGCGGAAGGGGAAGTTCTGAAAGCAGATTACATTCGCGCGCAACGCCTGTACGCCGAAAAGCTCATCGCCGAAGAGCAGTTGCAACACGCGAAGTACAAGGCAGAGTCGGACCAGTGGGACATTCTCCGGGTGACGGAACAGCTCAACACTTCGAAGCAAGAGGAACACTCGCTCGAACTGGAACTGGAAAAAACGCGCATCATGGCGCCGTTCGCTGGGCTGGTGGCGCGGCGCTACGTCCGAGAAGGCCAGTCGGTGGCCAAGGGCGATCGGCTGTTCTGGGTTACGGAAGAGGGGCCGCTCCGCGTGCGCTTCACGCTCCCGGAAAAATTCATCTCCCGCGTGAAAAAAGGGCAGCAGATGCCGCTAACGGTTCCCGATCTTGCCACCGAGAAACACGATGTAAAAGTCGTTGAAATCAGTCCAGTGGTCGATCCTTCGAGCGGCACGATTGAAGTGCTCGCCGAACTCGTCGGCACCCGCGGCGAGCTTCGCCCGGGCATGACCGTGGCCGTACACGTTCTGAATCCGCGATGAACCTGACACGTGCGCTTAACGTGGCGTTGCCGGATATTCCGGCGCGCGAAATTCTGCATCGCGTTCCCCGCATCGAACCTGGCGTAACGTTCCGCGAACATATCGAAGATGGCGAGCGCATCGTCCGCGTGTATTTTCCGAGCACCGCCCTCATGTACCGGCTGACGTGGGCGCAATGGAACCTGGCGCGCCTCTTCGACGGCAGACGGTCCTATGCGGCGATCGCCGAACTGTACTCGCAGGAAATGGGTGAGGCCTATGACGAACAGGCGGTATTCGAGTTTGCCTCCGATCTGGAAGCCGCCGGATTCTGGTACAAAACGGCTCAGGAAAAAAATGTACTACTGCTCCTGCAGAGTAAAGAGGAACGTAAGAAAAACCTGAAGATGAAAACGCAGTTCGCCGATCTCTCGATGATTACTTTTCCGGCGTTCAATCCGGACGGATTTCTGAACTGGCTTTATCCCAAGACACGCTTCATCTATTCAAAATGGTTCACGGTGCTCACACTCCTGGCGTTCCTTTTTTCCTTGGGCATTACGGTAAGTCATTGGTCAGAAATCGGGCGGGATACGGTTGAGTTTTACAATTTCACCAACAAAACTGTAGCGGATATCGCAGTTCTCTACCTTCTCGGGATTTTCGTGGTGGCCGTCCACGAGTTTGCTCACGCTCACGCCTGCAAACACGCTGGTGGGCGGGTTCCGGCCATGGGCTTCGCGCTTATTTTCCTGACGCCGGCTTTCTACACCGACACCACAGAAGGTGCCGTGATGGGCGGACGCTCGCAACGGCTCGTCATCGCGCTAGCAGGCATCTGGGCGGAGCTCATGGTCTGCTCGATCGCGACGCCAATCTGGTGGCTGACTGCTCCGGATACCATGATTCACGAAGGCGCCTATTTCATGATGATGCTGACCGGCATTGTGTCACTCATCGTGAATTGGAACCCACTGATGAAGTTGGATGGCTACTATATGCTCTGCGAAATTATCGGGATCGCCGAGCTGAAGGAGGATTCCACCGCGTATCTTTCCGCCTGGGTGAAGCGGCGCATCTGGAGGCTGCCGGTCGAGGTGCCATATGTTGCGAAGCGCCGCCGGCCGTTCTATGCAACTTACGCGCTGCTATCTGGAGCTTACAGCTATCTGGTTCTTACCGTTGTGGCGCGTTTTGCGGGAAATGTCTCGCGTAATTTCAGCCCGGAGTGGGCGTTCATTCCAGAGTACGGAATTGCGCTGCTGGTATTCAAATCTCGAATTCGTTTGCTGGTGAATTTTATGAAGCTGGTGTATCTGGACAAGAAGGATAGAGTCCGGGCGTGGCTTGCTTCACGTCCTTTGTCCGTCGCCGCAGTGATCCTCATATTCTGCCTGCTGCCGTTGTGGCATCAATCCACTTCCGGCCGCTTCGTCCTGGAGCCGGTACACCGGTCCGTCGTGCGGGCGACGGTTGCGGGCGTGGTTTCGAATATCTTGGTGCAGGAAGGAAGCGTAGTGAAGGCAGGCGAGCCGCTCGCAGAGTTGCGCAATCTGCCCCTGCAGTCCGAGGCTGCCCAGGCACAGGCGCGGCTCGTTATGGCATCGAGCCGCGCCATTTCCGCGCAGCTTCGCCACCTAGACTACGGTTCTGCAATGAACGAACGCGACCGACTCGCGGTACAGTCCCAGCAGCTTAAATTGAAGGCGGAAGATCTGGAACTCCGGAGCCCCATCGCCGGCGTTGTCCTGACGCCTCATTTGCGCGACCGCCTGGGCAGCTACCTTACGGAAGGAGCCGAGCTGGTTGAAGTTGCCGATCTGAAGGCGTTGCGCGCCAGGATTTATGTATCCGAATACGACATGTACAAGATCCACGCAGGGGCGCCCGCAAAACTCCATGTTGATGGCACGTTGCAGAAATGGGAGTCCCGCGCCTTAGCGGTCACACCCGTGGCATCGGAAAGCGACCCATCCCTGATCGACAGGACGAAATTCAAGGGGCTGCGGCCGCCGCAATTTTATGCCGTGGATATTCCGCTTGCGGACCAGAACGGTGCGTTGAAACCTGGCATGACAGGTACTGCGCGCGTTTACGGGGAGAGGCGTAGTCTGGCGGGATTCGCAATAGAGGGCTTGAGAGTCGTGTTAGGTCGGAAAATCTGGTAGCAAAGCAGAAAAGGCGAGGCGGCTGGGCAGCCCTCGCCTTTTCTTCTCCGCGCAAGGAAGCGCTTTACAGCGCAACTTTCGTGAAGCTGGCCTTGGCGCTCTTCAACGTTGCCGCTTTGGCGCTCTTCAGGGTCGCTGCCTTCAGGCTCTTGAAGGAAACCTTGGCGGTGACGGCGGCCTTGGCGTAGGGAACGCGCATCGAAGCGATCTTCTCGCCCTTCACGTCGCTGGCGACATTGGCCTTCTTGGCCGTCTTCAAAGTGCTGATCAGGGACTTTTTCTGGATCGACATTGCTTCCTCCACCCGCGTTTTTTTGTCTTGCGAAAGACGCTGAGCAATAGTGCAAGGCTCGTGCCAAACCTGATCAAGCGCGGAACAGCCGCCTACCGGGAAAGGCGGACGAAGAATCAATCACTTACGAGACGAGCGGTGGGTTTATTAATCCAGGTTGGGTTAAAAATTAAACCGCATGGTTAATAATTAACCTACACAAGGTTAAAAAATAACCCTAAAGCTTGAGTTTGCGGCACAAGTACTTCATGCGCTGATTGTCCATTCGCAGCAGCGCCGCGGCGGCGGATTTTTTTCCTCCCGTGCGCCGCAGGGCTGCGGTCAGATAGGCGATTTCGATGCGTTCCATTTCGGCATCGAAGTCCACGCCTTCCTCGGGGATCAGGATGGCCTCTTGGCCCGAGGCGCTATGCTGAAGCAGGTGTTGTGGCAAGTGTTCCGCGGTAATCGTCGAGCTGGCAACCATGACCACCAGCCGCTGCACCAGGTTCTCCAGTTCGCGAACATTGCCCGGCCATGGGTACTCTTCGAGGATTTCGAGCACGTCCGGATTGACGCTTTTTAGCGGGCGCTTGGCGGCCGTGCAGTACATGCGGAGAAAATGGTCAACCAGGAGTGGCAGGTCGCCGTCGCGGTCGCGCAGCGCCGGCACGACGATTGGGACAACGTTAATTCGGTAATAGAGATCTTCCCGGAAGCGGCCTTTACGGACCAAGTCCTCCAGGTCGTCATTGGTCGCGCAAATGAGCCGGAAATCTATTTTCTTGGCCGCCCGGCCGCCCAAACGCTGAACGGCGCGTTCTTGCAGCGCGCGCAGCAATTTACTTTGCAGATTTGGATTCAGGGTGGTGATTTCATCCAGAAAAAGTGTTCCATTTTGCGCTGATTCGATGAGCCCGGCTTTGGCTGCATCGGCGCCGGTAAAAGCGCCTTTTTCATAACCGAACAGCTCGGACTCGATCAGGGACTCGGGAAGGGCGGAACAGTTCAGGCAAATGTAAGGCTGGTCGGCGCGGTCGCTGGCCTGGACGATCGCCTTGGCAATGAGTTCCTTTCCCGTGCCGCTTTCTCCGCGTAGCACCACCGTAGTGTTTGTGTCCGCCACGGCTTGAATCGTTTGATACAGCTTTTGCATGGCGGCGCTGGCGCCGATAAGGGAAAACAACGCGGTGCGGCGTTCCGCCTGTTCGACAACACGGCGGCCTTCCAGTTCGAGTGCCCGCTTTGCGATGGCGCGCGCTATGAGGCTTTGCAGTTCGTCATAGTTGACCGGCGCTACGACGAACTCGTCGGCTCCGGCCTGGCTGGCGCGCAACGGGATGCTGTGTTCGCGCGAGCGGGTCATAGCCACCAGGACGATGTCGTCCCGTAAGCCCCGGATTTCCTGAATCACTTCGATGCCGTCAGACGCGCCCTCGCCGACGCAATCGAGGTCAAACAGCATCGCCTGTAAGGTCGCGTCTTCGACGGCATCTTTGATGGCGTGTTCGTTGTTGGCTAGTTTCGCGCGGAATCCCGGAAGCAGCCCGCGCTTCATTTCATGGAAGGCGTCGGAATCTTCAATGACCACAACGATCGAGTTCGTTTGTTCTGGGATCATCCGATGGCGTGCAGCTCGTTAGCATGCAGCGAAGCTGCGCGATTATAAGGTATGCGGCAGGCGCAAAGAAGCAGAGACTTTTCTGACGCCAGAATCGTATTTACGGCCGGGGCCTTTCGCGCATCTATGTTGGAAGAGATCGAACCGGCCGGTTAAGGGAAATCATGCTTAGGCAAAGCCAAGGCGCGAGTGCGAAAAGCGTTTTCAAAAGCCCCTTCGTTTACAGCTCGCTGGCGATTCTGGTTGTCGCCGTCTATGTCGGGTGGATTCTCCTCTCGCGCCACATGGCCAATCGTGCCTACGCTGAGCGTATTCGCAACCAGCAGGCCCAAACGCAACACGAGCGCGACCAGGCGGCGATCGAGCAGCTCGGCGGCAGCGAACTCGCCATTCAAATGTTGTACGCAACGCCGCAAATTCACCCTGGCGAGACAGCTCAGGTTTGCTTCGGGGTCGCCAACGCCAAGTCCGTTACGCTGGAGCCGCAGACCAGTCCCGTTTGGCCCTCGCACAATCTTTGTGTCGATGTAAATCCAAAGAAAACAACGACTTACACGCTTACCGCTACTGGTGCAGATGGCCAATCGGTCACCCAGCAGGCCACAGTCACTGTCCGCTAAGCTCCAGGGAGCGGCGGCCAACTCTGCTCTTGTTCGTTTAATTTGCTCGCATCTATACTTAGGATAGCGCGGGGGCGGCTTACTCACACTTCCCCCGCGACTCTTTTTTGTAAGACGAGTTCTTTACGTCAGGGCTTGTAAAACAGGTCCTGAACCCCAAAACCTATTTGGTGAAGGCGCATGTCCGACCCTATCGCGAAGGTTAAGCAGAAATTGCAGGAAGAGATCGCCCACCTGGAGCACGAGCTCAACGTCGAGCTACCGAAGGAAATTGCGGTCGCGCGGGCGCATGGCGACCTTTCCGAGAACGCCGAGTACAAGTACGCCAAGGAACGGCAGGGCTTCGTCAATGCGCGAATCGGCCAGCTCAAGAAGCGGCTGGGCGACCTGGGCTTGCTCAACCTCAGCAATATCCCAAAGGACCGCTCGGGCTACGGCTCCAGAATTGTCGTTATTGACACGCTGCGGGACGTTCGCATCGAATACCGCTTGGTGAGCAGCGAGGAAGCTGACGTCGAAAAGGGCCGTATTTCAACGACTTCACCGATCGGCCGGGCGCTCCTCAATCGCAAGGTGGGTGATGAAGTAAAAGTTGCCACTCCCGCCGGCGCGAAGGAATTTGAAGTCGTCGAACTGAGCACGATTCACCAGCTCGAATAACCAGCCCAGTTGTTGCGGCCGGTAACCGATCACCCCAGCCAGCCGTTTCACTCGACGGAGCATCACAGGTCTCACGTTGCTGCCGGGTTGAGAGGTTTGTATGTATTGGGGCACGGGTTCCGCGCTGGGTTTTCTGGCAATTCTAGGTTACGTGGTTTTCGTCTGCGGCACGGTTGTTCTCTGGACGAAACGTCTTGAAGTTCCAATCTGGGTCCATGACGAGTTTGGAGCTATTCGTCGCAGCTTGATCCGGCATGCGTTCTCCGCGTCGTTCCACGGGCTTCGCGAAGAACTGGCTTGCAAGGCCGTACCGACCGGTTTCATTCGCCGCCTCGCCCGTCATTCCCGCCGGCGCATCAACTGCGGCACGATGCTCTTAAGCCTTGGCCTGTTTCTTTTCTTCCTGGATTTTCTAGTGTAGTTTCGTCGCGTAAGAAGCCTGCCTTACAATTCTTGCCGCTATGCAACCTTCTTTGATCGTTCACGGCGGCGCCTGGGATATTCCTGACGAAGCCATTTCCGCTTGTAACGACGGCTGTCGAAACGCTCTTATTGCCGGCTGGTCCATTCTGGCCAAAGGCGGTTCGGCTCTCGACGCCGTTGAAGCCGCGGTCGTCGTACTCGAGGATGATCCGGTTTTCGACGCCGGCTATGGATCTCATCTCAACGCAGACGGCAGAGTCGAGTGCGACGCCGTCGTCATGGACGCCACAACACTCCGCGCAGGAGCTGCCGCCGGCTTACAGCGCATCAAGAATCCGATTCGACTCGCGCGCAGAATTTGGGAACAGTGTCCGCACATGATGCTGGTGGCCGAAGGCGCTGAGCGGTTCGCACGGAATTCAGGGCTGTCGTTGTGTGATCCGGAAGAGCTCATAAGCGAAGCAGAACGTGCGGCGTATCTCCGCTGCCGCGAAGACCAGCACGCAGCGATTCACCATCGCGGCCACGAACAAGGTACGGTTGGCGCGGTCGCCATGGACCGCGATGGTCGCCTCTTCGCGGCTACTTCTACCGGCGGCACCTGCTGCAAATTGCCGGGAAGAGTCGGCGATTCTCCATTGATTGGTTGCGGCTGTTATGCCGACTGCGAGGCCGGCGGAGTTTCCTGCACCGGCTATGGTGAGGCCATCATGAAAATCGTGATGGCCAAGACAGCGGTGGACTATCTTCGACGCGAATCGCCGAAAAACGAAAGTGCTTTGTCGGCGGCGGAATCCGCGGCACAAGATGCCGTCGATCTACTCGCCCGCCGCGGCAAAGGGACCGGCGGTCTGATTCTCCTGGATCGCAACGGCAATCCAGCTTGGGCTTTCAATACGCCGCGAATGGCGTATGGCTACGTCAATCCGAACGAGTCGTTTTGCACAGCGGTTTGACGTTCTGGATCGTGTAAGACTTTTGCAAGCCTAGACAACAGTGGGCGCTACAATCTGCGTCCCAGCGCGATAGCTCCAACTGCACGCAGTGCCGATACGTAAATTTCCCGGTTTCAGATCGCGGTGGATGATACCTTCAGGGTGCGCGGCGCAAAGTCCGTCGAGCAGTTGAAACGCGACACGGACCAGTTCGTTTTCTGCCAGCGGCCCTTTCCTGACTTTTTCGATCAGGCTTTTCCCCTGCACGAGTTCCATGACGATAAAACTCGTGCCGCCTTCCGTATCGAAGTCGTGCGCCGTCGCCTGGACTAGGATGGTTGAGTCTCTATAGCGTTCGCGCTTCGCAGCGAAAACGTGCCCGATCGCCCGCCAAATCAGGTGAAAGGACTTTTAACGCTACATCGCGTCGAGCGGTTCGTCGTGGGCTCGATAGACGACGGCCATACCTCCGGCCCCGATTTGTTACAGCACGACCTAGTGCGAGATAGTGCGGCCAATCATGACCAACGAATACGCGGATGCGGTAATCCGACTGGGGTTCCTATGCGGCGCGAGAAAACGCATCATAGTACATCCGCTGCGTTGGCCGGCTTGGAAACTTGCCTGAGTCTGAGCAGAATTGCGAAGCGGCTTAGTGGGCGATGAGAGGAAGACCCGACCGGCGCGGCGGAGGAGAGACGACAACGCGGATGGGCCGCTCCGCAAGGTGGCGCGCGCGGAGATTCCGCTGCGCGCGCCGTCCCCATGAACGAACGAAAGCAAAATTCAGAGCGCCGCCGATAACGGAACTCGCGACGGGAATCAGCCGGCCGACCCACTTTTCCGCGGCTTCTTCGCCGAATTTTATGGCGAGGCGTTCGGCGATGCGTGGCGCCAGTTTTTCAGCCAACTGTTTTTCGGCGAGATCCTTGCCAAAATCAATTCCTGTAGCCGCCGCGGCGGCGAACCAGAGTTGACGGCGCTCGTCCTCGCCCTGGGCTTCAAATCCGTAAAGCAACGTCAAACGCTGAATTAGGCGCAGAGTAATGATCGTGAGCAGCCCCGCGTCCGGCACGAGCGTAATCATGCCGCCAAGGCCGAACCCTGCTCCTTCAGCAAGCGCGAGCCGCTGCGCATCCTTGATCAGCTGTTGGGCGATGAAGTCGAGCCGCTCGGTCGGCACCATGTGCATGCGGCTGAAATCGGAAACATGCAGCCGGTGTTTGCGCGCAAGGTAGTCGCGAAAATCTTCGGGATCGATTTCAACGGAGCGCAGCCCCTGAAAAAAACCGAAGCGAAGCAGCCGCCCAATCGGCGAACTCGTAGCGACGTTGTGTAACCTGGCCATCTCTATGGGCATCCTATGCCGAATTAGAACCGGCTGGCAATGGGGACGTTGTATCTCCTGCGCCTTGCAGAAACCGCCTGTTCCCGAAAATTATTGAAAACGCGATAGTTGTCGGCTAACCCGATACCGGGACGAAACGAGCCCAACAGTGTGAAACGGGCCACAGCAACCTCGGGTTTAGTAGAAAGAATTCAGGGTTGACGAAAACGCACAAAACAGCCGCGCGTACTACTTGACGCGGAAAGGCATTTGGGTAAACTGCGCTTTCGCCTATGGCTGCAACAGTCCAATTCGTGCCGACGGATACGGTGACGGATTTCGAATTTCCGCAGCGTGAAGCGGCGTTTTTCTACGGTTTGTTTTTGCGGGGACACTCCGCCGACAAGTTGCGGCAAGACATTGAGGTTCCTGCCGCAGTACTGGCCAAGTGGCACCGCGAAGCCGAACGCGAGCCCGAACTGCGCAGCGTGCTTTCGCGTATCGTCGAGTATCGCCGCCATGTCCTGGCCATTTTTGATACCTTGGTCGGCTCTGAAAAAATGCCTCAGCGCATGCAGTAACGTAGCCTCCAGCCAACCTCAAGGCAAGTATTGCTCAACGATCAATTGACCTGTACGACGGTACAGGTCTCCAAAAAACGACTTCTCAGGCAACCTCAAGCCGGACAACCCCAATCTAACCCCAGCGGGGGACAAGTGCCTCAAAATACGAGAGATTTCGCGTTTTCTGGCGCGCGGTTTCTGGGGGCGGCCGCTGAATCCCGTTTGACGGGCGGCTTGTCCGGGCGTTAGAATTCCTAAGTTTGCGTGCGGTTGAGGTGTACCTATGGCCAGGGTAGTCCGAACCCTCTTTGCTACAGTTTTCTCCATATTGATTTCGCTCCCGCCTTCCATGGCGCAGCAGGCTCAACAGGCCCCAGACCCCAAGGATCCTCCCGCACCGCAAAAGCTGAGCAAAGAGCAAAAAAGGAAAATGGGCCGGGCTCTCAAGGAACTAGATGCCCAATACAAGCAGTGGCTGCAGGAAGACGTTGTCTACATCATTTCGCCGGAAGAGCGAACGGCGTTCCTTCAACTGAGCACGAGCGAAGAGCGCGAACAGTTCATCGAGCAGTTCTGGCTGCGGCGCAGCAGCAATCCGGATCTTCCCGAAAACGATTTTAAGGAAGAGCACTATCGGCGCATCGCCTACGCCAACGAACATTTTGCCTCGGGCATTCCCGGCTGGCGCACCGATCGTGGCCGTATCTACATCATTTGGGGCCCGGCGGACGAAGTGGATTCGCATCCAACCGGCGGGACCTACGACCGGCCGATGGAAGAAGGCGGCGGTTCCACTTCTACGTATCCGTGGGAATCCTGGCGCTACCGCTACCTCGAAGGACTCGGCAACAACGTCATGCTGGAATTCGTGGACCCGTCGGGTTCCGGCGAATATCACCTGACGATGGACCCCTCGGAAAAAGACGCGCTGCTGCATGTGCCCGGCGCGGGCTTGAGCTTGATGGAGTCCATGGGCATGGCGTCAAAGGCCGATCGCTTCACGCGATCCGACGGCACCAACCTCCCCACCACCATGGGCGGCCAGCCGGCCAGCATGAACGAATTCACGCGCCTGGAGCAATACGCGAAGATCCAACAGGCACCGCCGGTAAAGTTCAAGGATTTGGAAGCGCTGGTCACCTCGCGCATCGTGCGTGACCAGGTGCACTTTGCGTGGCGCACCGATTACCTGAAAGTGACGAACGACACCGTGCTGGTACCCGTGACGATACAGGTGCCGAACAGCCAGCTGACCTTCCAGTCGAAGGATGGCGTGCACACAGCCACTATGAACGTCTTTGGCCGGGTCAGCACCCTAACGGGACGCGTCGTACAGACCTTTGAGGACCCGGTCAGCAAGGACTTTCCCGATTCGCTGTTCCAGCAATCGGTCAAGCTGCAGTCCATCTATCAAAAAGCGGTTCCGCTGCGCCCTGGTTTGTATCGCCTCGACCTCGTCATCAAGGATGTGCAGAGCGGCAACGTCGGCGTCGTGAATTCCCGCTTGCAGGTGCCGCGCTACGAAGACGAAAAACTGGAAGCCAGCTCGCTGATCCTGGCCGACCAGATTGAGCGGGTTCCTGCGAAACAAATCGGCGCTGGCCAGTTCGTCATCGGTTCTTCGAAAGTACGGCCTCGTCTTGAAGGCGACTTCACGTCGCAGGACAAGCTCGGAATTTACATGCAGGTGTACAACCTGAAGCCGGACGAGCAGACGCACAAGTCCAACGCGACTTTTCTGTACACGGTAAGGAAGGCTGGCGACAAAGCCGACCAGCCGGCCATCATGCAGTTCAAAGAAACCAGCGGCGACATGAAGCAGACCGGCGATCAGATCACGATCGAGCGGCTGCTGCCGCTGGCAACGCTCGCACCCGGTAAATACACGCTGGAAGTGAGTGCGACCGATGCGTTGTCCAAGCAAACGATTTCCCGAAGCGCGGAGTTCACGGTAAAGCCGCCGATGGCACCCATCAAGACGTCGGCTGCCAACACCAAGCCGGGGAGGTAACGTGGTGCAACGGGGACGATTCCGGAATCCACTCCGGATTTGGGGGACCCTGATCACGGCCGCTGCTTGCTTGTCTGTTCTGACGAGCACGGCGGGAGCGCAGGCAAAGCTGGTTTCCGGCAGCCTGACGGGAGTGGTGCGCGACGTTGCGGGCACGCCGCAAATGGGCGCGAGTGTGCAAGTGCTAGCGGAAGGCGCTGGCATTATTAGCACCGGCGAATTTCTTACTAATACTCAGGGTATTTTCCGCGGCGAAAAACTGCCGCCGGGTTTGTATACGGTGCGCGTGACGCTCGCCGGATTCCTTCCGACCCTGCAGCAACACGTCCGCGTCAACGCCAACCTCACCACGATGTTGCGCATTGAAATGGAGTCGATGTTCGCAACGCTGGAGCAGCTTCGCAAACAACCGAATTCCGCCAAAGCCGATGCGGACGATTGGAAATGGGTGCTCCGCTCGGCCTCCGGTACGAGGCCGGTGCTGCAGTGGGACGATTACGGCGCAGTGTTGAGCGCGGGCGTGGATCGCAACGCGGGCACGCCAAAGATGTTGATGGAATTTACCGACGGAGCGCGGCGTCCCGGCTCGGTCTCGAACGTGGCGGCGGCGCCGGGAACGGCCTTTGCCTATGACCAGAAATTAGGCGCAGGCAAGCTGCTGGTCGCCGGGCAGATGAGTTACGACGAGGAGCCCGCGGGCGGTGTTGCGACCGTGTGGTTGCCGACCGGCACTATCGGCGCGGGTCCGCACACGGCGCTGGTGTTGCGCGAAGCTTCGCTCGGAAATACGGGCGTAACGTTCCGTGGCATGCGCTTGGATCAGGGCGGAGCAGTAACCTTTGGCGACCGCCTGCTGGTTCGCTACGGCGGAGAGTATTTGCTCGTGGGCCTCGGGCGTTCGGTATCGTCGATCCGGCCGCGAATCAGCCTGGAAACCAGATTGAGCGACAACTGGCGCGGAAATGTCGTGTTCGCTTCGCAACCCGGCGCGCCAAATTCGCTGGATTCCAACGCCTTGGATTCGAGCGGCGATGAGTTGCAGTCGTCGCTGGCGCGTGCGCTCGATGAACTTGACGCCTTCCCTGCCCTGATGTGGCGGGAGGGCCGGCCCGTGCTGGAAGGTGGCTGGCACGAAGAGATTTCGGCGGAACGTCGTGTCGGTGAACGCGGCAAGCTGCAAATTGCAGCGTTTCACGATGACACGCATCACCAGGCTGTGTTCGGTCGCGGCAGGGACCTGCCCGAGCAGGAATTTTTCCAGGATATTTTCTCCAACGCGTTTGCCTATGACGGCGGTTCTTCCAGTAGTTGGGGCGGGCGTATCGCTTATCGCGAAAAGTTCGGCGACGGAAGCGAAGTCACAGCCGTGTATGCGATGGGCGGAGCTTTGGCGCCCGGCGCAATGACCGACGCGGTCCTGCGTGACGCGCTGCGCATGGTGGCGCGGCAAAGCATCGGCGTCAATGTTTCCACCAGAATGCCGCGGGCAGGCGGGCGCGTGACCGTGGGCTATAAATGGATCAGTGGCCCGGCAGTTTCGCGCGTGGACAGCTACGGCGAATCGCTTTACCAGATGGATCCGTTTCTCCACGTTTCCGTGCGCCAGCAACTGCCCAAATTCGGACCCGGCCGGTGGGAAGCGATCGCCGATTGTGACAACCTGCTTGCGCAGGGATATGTGACCATGAACACACGGGATGGCCAGGTGGTCTTGGTTCCGGCGTTTCGCACGTTCCGGGGTGGGTTGAGCCTGCAGTTTTAGCGGTTTGGAAAGCTGTAGGCATCCTTCCAGAAAGTGGATTTCCGCTCCTGTCTCCTTCGGGGCCCCTCTTAACTTATAGAAGCTGCAATAGGTTAGAATCTTCAGAGGCCTCCAAAGAGTGGAAGAGCAGTTGCACATCGTCTCGGCAAGTGTGTTGGCTTAAGGTGCTTGGATCCTGTCCATGAAGCAAAGCTTTCGCGTCAGCCTCGGAGCCGTGGTTTTAGCGCTAGCGACGCTGGCTGCGGTTATCTTTGCCATTCTGAACTTCGACCAGCGGTCCAGGTTTGAATCGCCTGACGACGGAGTGGCGTGGCGAGACACAGATCGCGGCATCGAGGCATGGAAGGTAACGCCGGGCGGGCCAGCGTGGCAGGCAGGCATCCGGCAAGGCGACCGGTTACTGGAGATTGGCGGCCAACCGGCCCCGGGCGCGCTACAGGTGACCAAGCGGGTTTGGCGGGCCGGACTGTGGAGCCAGCTGCGCTACAAAGTCGAGCGCGGCGGCGAGTCGTTTGAAACGCCGGTGGTCATCGCTCCGGCCGCGAAACCACTCACCGCCGAGAATTACCTTCGCGTTGTCGGCGTGATTTACCTCTTCATTGGAATTTTTATCTTCATTCGCCGGTGGAATGCGCCGCGCGCCGTGCACTTCTACGTTTTTTGCCTGGTGTCTTTCATTTTGTACAGCTTCCACTACAGCGGAAAGCTGGACAATTTTGATTACGAAATTTACTGGGCAGGCGTGGTGGCGCGGCTGTTGGCGCCGGCGCTCCTCCTGCATTTCGCCCTGGTGTTCCCGGAGCGCGCGCAGAGTTCCCTGAAGGAATTTGCAAAGCTCGCATTTGTCTACGGTCCACCGCTGTTGCTTTTGCTCTTGCATCTGAACGTAGCGGGAGCGTCTCTCGGCTTCTTGCCGTGGATTGGCGCGCGCGTTCTGCTGGATCAGATTGAGCTCGGCTATCTCGCCGGATGTTTCGTCCTTGCCGGAGTGGTTTTTTACTACAGCTTCCGAAATGCGCCGTCGGGCGTTTTGCGCCAACAATTGAAATGGCTTTCCGGCGGGACGCTGGCAGGCGGACTGCCGTTCGCTCTTTTCTACATCCTGCCGTACGCGTTGAATCCTCTGCTCAGGCCGTGGATGGTTTTCTCTTCGTTGAGCTTGGTGCTGATTCCTCTGTGTTTCGGCTACGCCATCATCCGCTACCGCTTGATGGATGTGGACATCATCTTCAAGCGCGGTTTGGCGCACACCGCGGCGACAGCTGCAGTTGCCGCGGCGTTCTTCTCGCTCGTCGGCTTGAGCGGCGACATCTTCCATACGAGCACCAATGATCGCTTGGTGGTGGTCCTAGCCATTACAATCGCCTCTTTCCTTTTTCAGCCGGTGCGCGAATGGATTCAGAGGAGACTGGATCACTTCTTCTATCGCGACCGCCTGGATTATCGGCGCACGCTGATTGAGTTCGGCCGCACGCTGACCAATGAAGTCCGGCTCGACCCCATGCTCAGTTCGGTGATGGACCGCCTTTCGCAGACGCTTCTGGTCGACCGCCTCGCGATTTTTGTGGAAGACGAAGAGCAGCCTGGAAAAATGAAACAGGCGCGTTCCATGGGCGTGCGTGCACATGGCCCGCTCGATTTGAGTTTCCTCGATACCTCGCGCCCGGAAATGGCCCGCAGTGCCTTGTTCTTTGAATCGCCACGCGCCGCGCTGAACGTCAGCGAATCGGTGAGCGAAACGCTCGAGCAGCTGGATCTGAATTACTACGTTCCATGCCGGATTCGCGAGCACTGCGTGGCCGTGCTGGGCCTCGGCAAGACGGTCGACGGCGATTTTCT
>Ga0075425_100003430_pt1 | contig 16111 bp, 13 predicted proteins | sample SoiMethybrSBSTD4_FD_75300 | JGI IMG/M metagenome (GOLD analysis project Ga0075425, IMG submission 75300) | Bulk soil microbial communities from a Populus tree surrounding site in Tennessee, USA - Soil MetaG P. TD hybrid SBSTD4 | ecosystem: Environmental > Terrestrial > Soil > Tree plantation... | reverse complement strand
TTCTCCTCGGCGGTCTGGATGGACGGAGGGATCCAGGTCCCGATCGGGCGTCCCGGCGTCGAGAAGAAGTCGACGTCCACGCGGGCCACGGCACCTTCGCCGAACTCGATGTAGCACGACCCTCGGCCGTCGTACAGCGACACCGGGTCGGCGCCGCGCACCTCCGCGATCAGGCGGTCGGCGACGACCTTCGCCGCGCCCTCCGCGAACACGCCCGCCTTCGGCGTCCCGACGCTCGTGACGTCGCCGACCGCGAAGACGCCGGGGAACCGCGTCTCGAGGGTTCGCGGTTCCACCGGGATCCACCCGTTCACGGCCAGTCCGGAATCCTCGACGACGGCCGGCGCGCGGTGGACCGGGATCCCGAGGAACAGATCGCACGCGAGTCGCTGTCCGTCGTCCAGCACGGCGACGCCTTCCTCGAGCGCGACGACCCTCCGTTCGGGGACGAAGCTGATCCCGCGATCGGCGAACGCGGCCAGGAGCGCTTCCGACGTTTCGGGCGAGGGCGGGATCGGCTTCCCGAACGGGATCACGACGTGGATCGTGGAGGCTTCGCGCAGCCCGCGATCGCGCAGGAACCGATCGAGCATGAGCCCGGCTTCGCTCGGTGCCGGCGGGCACTTGAAGGTGTCGCCGCACACACCGACCACCGCCGCACCCTCTCGGAACGACGGCAGCACGTCGCGGAGCCGCTCGGCGCCCTCCTCCGTGTAGTACTCGTTGCCGAAAGTCGCGAGGCCGGGGGTGGCGGAGATGTCCAGGTCGGCCCCGAGCGCCACGACGATCACGTCGGCGTCGTACGTCCCGTCGTCGGTCGTGACCCGCTTCGTGTCCGGGTCGATCGACGTGATCGTCGTGCCGACGAAGCGCACACCCGGCTTCGCGATGCGCGCGTACCGGAGCCGGACGTCGTCGAGCGATCTCGCACCGAACATCACGTCGAGCTTCGAGAAGCCGAAGACGAACGCGTCGGTCCGATCGATCAGCGTGACGTCGGCGTCGTCGCCGAGAGCCTCCGACAGGCGGGTGGCCACCTCGAGACCCCCGAAACCGGCGCCGAGCACGAGGACCCGCACGGGCGAAGGATACGCGCGGTGAACCCCCTCGTCGGCCCGCCCTAGTACCTCCCTGAGTTCGATCCCAGGAGGGCAAGTCGGCAGGAACGGCGTGCCGAGCAGGGGGATACGCTTCGGCGCATGACGGTCTGTCCGACGTGCGGCAGCGAGAACCGAGAGGGTGCTCGGTTCTGTGACGCCTGCGGGTCCCCGCTCGGAGCCGCCCCTGCGACCGGGGGTTTCCGTCGGACCGTGACGGTCCTCTTCTCCGACATCACCGGCTCCACGGAGCTCGGCCGCGGCCTCGACCCCGAGCTGCTCCGCGGGATCCTGGCCCGCTACTACGACGCGATGCGAACGCTCCTGGAGCGCCACGGCGGCACCGTCGAGAAGTTCATCGGTGACGCCGTGATGGCGGTGTTCGGGATCCCTCGGATCCACGAGGACGACGCGGTCCGGGCGGTCCGGGCGGCCTCGGAGATCCCCGAGGCGCTCGCGGCTCTGAACGACGAGCTGGAGCGTCAGCACGGCGTCCGGATCCGGGCGCGAACGGGCGTCGCGACCGGTGAGGTCATGGTCGGCGATCCCGCGACCGCCGAGACACTCGTGACGGGGATGCCGTCGAACGTCGCGGCGAGGCTCGAGCAGGCCGCCGGGCCGGACGAGGTCCTGATCGCGGAGGAGACCTTCCGGCTCGTCCGCGACGCGGTCCTCGCCGAAGCTGTGGAGCCACTGTCGCTGAAGGGTGTCGGCGATGCGGTCCCGGCGTACCGCGTCCTCAAGGTGGATCCTGGAGCGGCCGGTTTCGCGCGTCGGTTGGACGCGCCTATGGTCGGTCGAGAGCGGGAGCTCGCGCTCCTCCGCGATGCCTTCGACCGTGCCGTCTCGGACAGCTCGTGTCAGCTGTTCACGGTCCTCGGCATCGGCGGCGTCGGCAAGTCGCGACTCCTCGCGGCTTTCCTCGACCGACTGCCCGATGGTGCGATCGCGCTCCGAGGCCGATGCCTTCCGTACGGCGACGGGATCACATTCTGGCCCGTGATCGAGGCGGTCCAGCAGGCCGTTCGATTGAACGGGACGGAGTCAGCCGACGAGGTGCTCGCGAAGATCGTCGATGCCGTCGCGGACGACGAGCACGCTAAGCGCATCGGCCGTCAGCTCGCCCAGCTCCTCGGAGTGCGAAGTGGCGAGGCGGCGGGCGAGGAGACGCTCTGGGCGATCCGCCATTTCCTCGAAGGACTCGCACATCGGCACCCCATCGCCTTCGTGATCGACGACGTGCAGTGGGCCGAGCCGACGATGCTCGATCTCATCGAATACCTCGCCGACTGGGTCGTGGAGGCGCCGCTGTTGCTCGCCTGCATGGCACGGCCCGAGCTCCTCGACGCGCGACCGGCCTGGGGAGGCGGCAAGCTCAACGCAACGTCGATCAACCTCGAGCCGCTCTCGGCATCGGAGACCGAAACCCTCGTGGCAAACCTGCTCGCGATCGACACGGTCGACGCCGCCGTCCGCGAACAGATCGTCGAGGCGTCCGAGGGACATCCCCTGTTCGCCGAGGAGATGCTCGCGATGCTCGTCGAGGACGGTCTCGTCGTGCGGAGCGGGACGTCGTGGGTCGCCGCCGGCGACCTCCGCGGCGTCATGGTGCCGCCGACGACGTCCGCGCTGCTTGCGGCGCGGATCGACCGCCTTTCTGCGGGCGAGCGCTCGACCCTCGAGCGCGCGTCGGTCATGGGTCAGGTGTTCTACCGCGATGCTGTAACCGTGCTATCGGACGGCGAGGTGTCCGTCGAGCTCGCGTCGCTGATCCGGAAACAGTTCGTGCGCCCCGAGCGGAGCGACGTGCCGGGCATCGAGGCGCTCGCGTTCCGCCACCTGATGATCCGCGACGCCGCCTACGACGCGACGCCGAAGACACTTCGTGCGGGCCTGCATGAGCGGTTCGCGGACTGGCTAGAGGCGGCTGCGCCGGAACAGGAGGAGCTGATCGGATATCACTTCGAGCGCGCGTCTCGGGTCCTGACGGAACTGGGTGGGGACCGGTCGCGGATCGCGGCGCTCGGCGAGCGCGCCGCGAACCACCTCAGCGAGGCCGGTCGACGCGCCCACGACCGCTTCGATATCCCCGCGACGATCGGCCTCCTCTCGAGGGCGACCGATCTCATGTCGCCGCAGGACCCCGAGCTCATCCCGACGATGATCGACCTCGGCGTGGCGGTCGGCGAGTCGGGGGACCTGAGAGGCGCGGAAACGACCCTCGACGCCGCGATCGAGGCCGCGGAGCGTCGTGGTGACGAAGTCCTCGTGCGCCGTGCGGGACTCGTCCGCCTCTGGGCGGCGTATTGGGCCGAGGGACCGGCCCTGTCGCTGCGTTCACCGTCAGAGGTCGAAGCCGATCTGGAACTGTTCGAACGCGTCGGCGACGAGGTCGGCATCGCCTGGGCGCTGGTCATCTTGGGCTCGCTGGCGTACCAGCGGTGTCGGGCTGCCGAGACCGGGCTCGCGTGGAGGCGAGCGGTGGACCTGTTCCGCAAGACGGGCGATCACCATATGGCGGCCGAGTACCTGTCGTGGCTCGCGGCGGTTCCGGTGTTCGGTCCCACCCCATGCGCAGAGGCACTTCGACTGGTTGATGGCTATGTCGACGAGGTCCGTGGGTCGCTCGCCCTGGAGACGGAAGTGGCGGGGAGCTCATCCACGATCTACTGGATGTTGGGCGAGTTCGACCGAGGCCGGGAGATCTGTGAGGCGGGCCATCGGTTTCGTGTCGAGCTCGGCCGTCGGGTCGCCGATGCCCACATGTCGCAGTCGCTGGGGTGGCTGGAGCTCATGGCCGGCAACGTCGACCAGGCTGAGCAGATCCTGAGAGACGGACGGCGCCGTTTGATGGAGATCGGGTCGACGGGGCCAGCCGGCCTGTTGGCCGCGATGCACGCCCAATCCTTGTACGAGCTCGGACGCTATGACGACGCGGAGGAGGCTGCGGTCGCCGGATGGGACCTGGACCCCAATGACATCCAGGTGAACGCGCTCGTCCTGAGCGTTCGCGCGATGGTCGCGGCCCGCCGAGGGGACATCGTGCTCGGCGAACGGCTCGCGCGCGAAGCGATCGCGATGCACGAGGAAGGAGACTTCATCAATGACCAGGCGGATGCCCGCGTTGCCCTTGCCGAAGTGCTCGAACTCGGTGGGCGCAGCGACGAGGCAGCCGACGTCACTCGCGAAGCGCTCGAACGCTACCGCCGAAAGGGCAACGTGACGCAGGGGGCGGCCGCCGAGGCGCGCCTCGCGCGCCTCGGCGGCCGCCCCTCGAGCTCGACCTAGCCGGACGCGAAGAACACGTCGGGATCGTGGCGCCCGTCGGGCCACAACGCGTTCGTCACGACATCGCGGTTGTCGCCCCACGCGAAGTACCCCGTGCCGTTCACGTTCACGTTCGCGAGGTAGTCCCCCATATACGCGGGCGCGATGATCGGATCGAACTGCGGCGCGGTGAATACGCCGGGGAACGACCTCGACGTGATCGTCTGCACGCTCCAGTTCGCGAGGTCGCTCGACGTCGACGTCGCTTCGTCGACGTCCAACGTGGAGCCGGTCCGCGCGTAGTAGACGATGTGGAACCCCGACCCGTCCGCGGTGATCCCAGGTTGGACCTCATCGCCGGTGCCCTGCGTGACGAAGCGGAGGTTCCAAGGACCGCCGCCGAGTGAGCGGGTCGCGAGCAGGATGTGGCTGTGACCGGTCAGCCGACCGTCGTTCCACGTGACGGCCAAGTTGCCGGCGTGGATCGCGAGCGAGGGGAACTCGATCGTTCGCATGTACATCCCTGTTCCGAGCTTCATCGCGCCGAAGTCGAACGCCGGCGTCACGTTCGCGATCGTCGACTTGGTGAACGTCAGGCCACCGTCGTGCGATGTGAACAGCATCTCGCTGAACTGCACCGGGTTCCCATCGCAGTTCGGGTCGTTGGCGGCGATACGCTCGGCGGCGACGTACAGGGTCCCGTTCGCCGGGTTGATCAAAGGCTGGGCGCCGATGAATTGGCTGAACGAGCATCCGGGGAGGAACGCCGAGGTCTTGGACGCCCACGTCACGTGCCAGGTCTGGCCACCGTCGAGCGATCGCGAGACCGGCAGTCCGGTCCAGCACGTGATCGCGTCGCACGCGAAGTCATCCCAGGTGTCGTAGAGCACCTGCTGGTTGCTCGGGGTCATCCCGGCCGTGATCGCCGGCTTATCGTCGAACTGGAAACCCTGCGGCCCGAGGTTCTTCGTGACGTTGACAGGCCGCGTCCAGGTCTTGCCGCCGTCCGTCGAACGCGCGACCCCGACGAGCAGCCCTTGGAAGAAGTCCGCCGACAGGGTCGAGTAGTACATCGTGCCGTCGGGCGTGCTCGTCATCCACGGGTCGCCGAAGTTGTTCTGGCCGAGGGCGTTCGGGAGGTCACCGCCGTCGTGGAACGTGGCCCCGCCGTCATTCGAATAGGAGTACCCAGTCAGGTTGGACGCCGCAGTCAAGAACAGGAGCGTGTTCTGAGAGTCGTTGTACCCCACGGCGACGTGGCTCCCGTCGATCGCGATCGCGGTCTCGCTCTGCGTCGTCTGATCGACCTGGAAATGGTCGGCCGCCGGGTCGTTCACCCGGACGTTCTGCGGCACGGCCGCCGCGGCCGCGGTGTGCAGCGTGGCGACGTGGTTGACGGGCGATGTCGGCGCCGCGTCGATCGCCCCCTGCACGGGCGATGACGAGGCAAGGCTCGTGCTGCCGCTCGCGAACAGTTGCAGCGCCGTGCGTGCGGGCGCCGTCATGAACCGGCTGTTCGGGCTGTTCAGGATCCGTTGCGCGAGCGCGCGTTTCGACGATCCTGAACCTCCTCCCGAGGCGACCGCGTAGATCCCCCCGGCGACGATCGCGAGACACGCGACCGCACAAAGCACGACGAGCTTCCGTCGGCGCATGCTGACTCCCTTCCGTCGGTGCGACCACCCTCCGGCAGGTCGCATCCAAGTGAAATCGGCCGAATGGCGTACAGGACCCGTCGACGGGCGGCGGTCCGACGCCCGCGGGTCACCCCTCGCGCGACGAGCGCTAGGGTGGGACGGTCGAGACGAGGAGGTCGTCATGGGCAATCCGATCACGTGGTTCGAGACGGTGGGACCGGAACCGGAGCGACGGGCCGCGTTCCTCGCGGGCCTCTTCGGCTGGCACACGGAGACCGCTGACGGCGGCTACATCCTCATCGACACGCACTCGGGGCGGGGGATGAACGGCGGCATCTCCGAACCGCCGCCGGGTGCCGAGCCGGCGTCGCTCTTCTACGCCGAGGGACCCGACATCCAGGGCATGCTCGACCGGGCGAACGAGCTCGGCGGGAAGACGCTCATGGAGGTCACCGAGATGCCGATGGTGACGTTCGCGGTGTTCGCGGACCCGTGGGGGAACGCGATCGGCTTGATCAAGGGCGACGGGGATACGCGCGTCTCCGATGGCGACCACCCGGCGGTCGACTGGGTCGAGATCGGATGCTCCGATCCGCAGGTCGCCGTCGGCTTCTACCGCGACCTCTTCGGGTGGACCTTCGACGACGACCAGCCGAGCGAGCCCGGGACGTTCCACGCGTCGTTCGACACCGGGTCGGACGTGGGAGCTCGCGGCGGGGTCGGCAGCTCGCGCGATGGGCAGCCGTCCGTCGACATCTACGCGAACGTCGACGACGTCGCGGGGTACGTGGATCGCGCCGGATCGGCCGGGGGGTCGGTCGTGATGCCGGCGACGCAGGTGGATCCGGAGACGACGATCGCGATGTTCGTCGACCCGACCGGCAACACCTTCGGCGTCTACGGTCCCGTGGGCTGATCGGGGTCGATCTCGGCGACGCGCTTCAGACCGTCGAGCGCGCCGGCCCAAGCCTGCTCGGAGGTCGCCTTCGCGTCCTCGGAGGGCAGGTTGATCTCGTCGAGGGTCAACAGGGTTCCGCCGTCGCGCGGCTCCAGCGTCCAGCGGACCTCCTGGTAGTTCTCGGGCTCGTCGGGGAGACCGCTCATCGCGCTCCAGTGCGTGTGGATCAGCGACGAAGGCGGGTCGAACGCCACGACCGTCCCCTTGTCCTCGTACGGACGGCCCTGCCACTCGCCACGGTGGACGATCGGATTCCCCGGGACCCAGTCGGTCTCCGTGTCGACGCCGAAGAACCATCGCTTGATCGCGGCGGGCTGGGTGAGCGCCGCCCAGACGTCTTCGGGCGGCGCCTCGATCATCGTCGAGAGGTGGGTGGAGAGCTCCATCGTCTCGGTCTCGGGAGGAGCGGCTCCGCCGGTGAGCTCATCGCTCACCGGCGGAGCTCCCTCATGCGCGCCTCAGCAGCCACAGCACGACCGCGGCCACGACCACGATCGCGACGATCGTCAATAGCAGACCCATGAGGTTCTCCTTCCGTTCGTCCGGAGGTCCTTACCCGGGGCGTCGGGCGCCCGAAACGGTCACGTCGAGTCGCCCTTCCGGTTCGCTTGGAACGCCCAGACGCTCCCGTCGAGCGTCCGAGCGGAGACGCCGAGCTTCCGGGCGACCTGCTCCAGTGCCGTGACGGCCTCGTCCTGCGTCACGCGGCGACCGACCGCGGCCGAGACGAACCGGAGCACGTGGACGTCCGGCTTGATCGTGTCCACCCCGAGCCGCATCACGAGCGAGCGGTAGACGGCCGGGCCTAGGCCCTTGATGCGGCCGACGAAGTCCTCCTGCGAGGACCCCGCCGCCCACGCATGGAGGGCGGCGAGATCCGTGACGTCCCGTTCACGGAGGTAGGTGACGAGCCCGCGGAGCTCTCGGGCCCGTCGGTGATGATGATTGCCCCACAACGTTTGGGCGAGATCTTCGTCGTCGGGGAGGTCGGCGAGGATCTCCTCGAGGTCGTCGAAGGACCGCACGTCCGCGTGCTCGGACCGGAAGTGGGTGAGCGCCGCGTCGACGGTCGCCGCGCGGTTCTGATAGTCCAGCACCGTCTCGAAGAGCTCCTCCATGAGGTCGTCCGCGACGTGGTCGTGCTCGGACAGCGGGATCGTCCGGCAGGCGGCCTCGAGTCGATCGAGCTCCTCGGTGCTCAACACGAGCACATCTTCACTCGGTCGGCACCCCTTGACCGGCCGCCGCGGCCGGGAGTACGGTCGCGCCGAATAGTAAAGAAGTCTGCCTATCGTCGGGAGGGGACCATGCGGTACCGAGGGCGTCTCATCCGCCGCGTCGCGGCCACCGCGGTCCTCGCGGCGACGGCCGTGTCCTTCCCGAGCAGTCCTCCGCCGGCGGCCGCGGTCGTGCCCCAGACGATCGTCACGATCGAGTGGCACGACGGGAACGCCGACCAGATCGCACTCGTGCCGATCCTCGACCGGTACGGGATGCGTGTGACGTTCCTCGTGAACACCGGTCCGATCCTGGCCGAGGATCCCGCGAAGCTCAGCGAGATCGATCTCCACACGCTGTACGACGATCACAACGAGATCGCCGGGCACACGCTCGACCATGTCAACGTGCAGCCGCTGTCGACGGCCGACGCGCGCTACGAGGTCTGCACCGATCGCAACAACCTGCTGAGGATGGGGTTCCAGCCAACGTCGCTGGCCTACCCGTTCGCCTCGTTCGATGACGGGAGCGAGGACGTCGCGCATTACTGTGGTTACAACGGCGCGAGCGCCACGGCCGGGCTGACGCTCAAGAAACCACCGTTCGCGAACACCGTGCCGCCCGCTGATCGGTATGCGATCCGAACCGTGAACGCGATCAAGAAATCGACGAAGCTCACGACGATGGAGCGGTACGTGTCGGCCGCCGAGAGCGCGGCGCAGACCGACGGGACCGCGTGGACGATCTTCGTCTTCCACCATCTCTGCGGCACGCACGATCACTGCGGCGCCTACGTGATCTCTTCCGAGAAGTTCGACGCGTTCCTCCAGTTCCTGCAGGGAGAGGCGGGCAACGGGGTCGTGGTCGAGACGATGCAACAGGTGATCGGTGGGACGGTCCGGGGTTCGTGCGACCCGGTCACCGGCACGGGGGCGGGATGCGATCCCTCGCCGCGATGACGAGCCGCCCGACCGACTAGGGCGTCCCGAGCAGCGCGCGCTCGTCGGCGAGCGCGATCACCAGCTCGCCGGTCGCGTTCGGGTGGAACGGCGCGCTGTCGGTGAGCCCCTGCACATAGGGCTGCTCCGAGCACGCCCCGTGCCCCGTGAAATCGGGCTGCGCCACGAGGTACCCGAACGTCTTCGCGCCCTGGGCGAGGACGGCGTTCAGGCCCGCCAGCCGATCCAGGAGGACCTCGATCTTCGCGGACGTCAGCCCCGTGATGCAGTCGGCGGAGGCGTCGAACGGCGCGTAGTACAGGTTGATCACGACGCGTGGACGGGTCGGGAGCGCGGCGAGCTGGCGGAGCAGCTCGTAGTAGTCGCTCGTGAACGATGCGAGGGACTTCTGGAAGAACAAGGTCGACGCCTTGTCGTCGCATTCGTTGAACGCGATGCAGAGACGGATCATCGGCGCCCACCGCAGGTCGTTCGCCCCGACGCTCACGATCACCGTGTGGGCCGTCACGGCGCGCTTCGCGACGGCGAGCTGGGGTGGGACCTGCCGGTCGCCCGCGAATTGCGAGCCGAGCACGCCGGAGCGGATCGTGGCGCCGCTGCACGCGAGGTTGCGCACGTTCCATCGGTTCACGTCGGCCAGGTGCACCGCGTAGGCATCCACGCTCCGACCGCACGCCTGGTCCAGCGCCGTGGGATCGGGGAGCGGAGCGTCGCCCAGACCGGCGGCGGTGGAGTCGCCCAGCACGACCGCCTGGACCCCGGTCAGGGCCGGACCGGGTGCGGCGGCGATCGGCGCGTCCTCGTCCCGTCCTACGAGCTCGCCGAGCGACGTGACGCGTTCCAGCTTGGCCGGCGCCGTCGTCGCCGTCAGCATGATGAGCCCGACGTTGACCGCCTCGACGAGCACGAGGCCGCCCGCGATCGTCACCACGGTCTTCTTCCAGCTCCATGCGTGCCGTCGCCACCCCGCGACGATCCCGAGGAGCAGCAGCGCGCCGAGGCCGACGAAGGCGATCTCCCAGAGGAAGTACCGGGCCCATCCGTGCGCCAGCTGGTCGCCGAGCGCCTTCGCCGATCCGCCGCTCGTCGCCGGGTCGAACAACCCCGCGACCTGCTGGTTCAGCGTGATGCTGTTGAGGACCAGGCGGGGCCGGACGGGGCCGAGGAACCGGACCGACGTCGGCAGGGGCTGCCCGAACAGGTCGACCTCGCCGGGACCGGAGAGGCTGAACGAGGGGGGGGCCGTGCCCACGCCGACCGTCTGCCCCAGGGCCGAGACCGTCTGCGGCGGTGTGACCTTGAGGCCGAAGGCGATCGACGCGACGGTGATCGCCAGGAGCGTCCCGGCGACGACGAGACCGTGTGACGCCCGCCGGACCACCGCTCGTGTGCGTGGTCGTCCCGGGGCCGGCATCGGAGCGCCCGACGGAGCCGCGGTGCGGCGTTCGTCGGTCGCCACGGTGCCCGTTCGCTCTCGTCGATCCACGTCGATCCGATCCCCTCGGTACGCCTCCACCAGCACCTTCGTCGCTCACCGCGGAAGGGTTGAGCGAACGGAGGGCCCGTTCCCAGGGTACGTTCCCTCTGGGAGGACGACGGACATGCGGATCACGGTGATCGGAGCGGCCGGCGGGACCGGCCGCCACGTGGTCCGACAGGGGCTCGCCCGAGGCAACGAGATCGTCGCCCTCGTCCGCGAGGCGGCGGAGCTCGGGGACCTCGCGCCGACCGCCGTGGTGGAGGGCGACGCGCGGAACGACGACGTGGTGAAGCGGGCGCTCGATGGGGCCGAGGCGGCGATCTCCGCGCTGTCGATCCCGGCCGGCGACGAGGAGACGACCCGGCTGTCCGACGCGACCCGCACGATCGCCCGGCGGATGGTCATGACCGGCCCCAGGCGGCTCGTCATCACCGCGAACACCTCGATCTTCGACGCCGGGGAGGTGCAGGATCCGTACCGGGTGGTTGCCGCGGAGCATCGCCGCAACGCGGCGATGCTCCGCGGCAGCGACCTCGCGTGGACGATCCTGGCGGCACCGTCCCTCGCCGACGACCCGGGCGTCGGGTCCTACGCGGCGGTGATCGAAGCGCCGCCTCCTGGGAAAGACATCTCGCGGTCGGACTTCGCGCTGGCCGCGCTCGACGGACTCGGGTTCGACGAGTGGATCCGCCGAGCGGTGGGGGTTTCGGCGCCCGTGTGAGGCGCCCAGAGAGGAAGAGGAGGGGTTCGTGTCGAGGTTCTTCTCGATCCGGCCGGCCTGGACGTTCCGCGGCCGGAAGTTCTTCGGGATCCGAGGTTGGTCCGGCAAGCCGCTGCATCCGCCGCTCACCGACTTCCCGATCGTCTGCTACAGCCTCGCCGCGCTGTTCGACGTGATCTCGCGCTTGTGCGGCGAGGGGACGAACGCCGCGCACGATTACTTCGTCGCGGCGACGATGGTGATCGTCGTCGGCTTCCTCGTGTCCCTCGCGACCGCGCTCACGGGTTTCTGGGACTGGTGGAAGGGCATCCCCCGCCGCAAGGGGCCGTGGTTCGGACGCGCGCGCAAGACCCAGGTCTGGCGCACGGCCAACTGGCACATGACGATCATGCTCACGGTGACCGCGATCGTGATCGTCGACATCCTCGTGCGGTGGGGACAGTTCCACGACGCGCAGGCGTCGTGGGCCGTCACGATCCTGTCGGTGATCTCGGCCGGGCTCGTGCTGTTCGGCGCCGGCTACGGCGGCGAGATGGTCTTCGATTTCCAGTTCAACGTCGAGGACATCTCGAAGTCGACGGTGTGGGACGAGACCGAGGTCGACGAGTTCCCAGGCCGGAAGGCACCCCCGGCGGCGCCGCCGGCCACACCGCCGCCCTCGACCGGCGCCTAGCGCTCCCGCAGCACCTCGGTCGCGGACTTGTCGTCGCGGAGCCCGAGGTACCGCGGATGGCGCAGCTTGCCGTCGGGCGTCCACTCGCCGAAGCCGACCTGGGCGACCAGGTCCGGCTTCGCCCAGTGGACGCCCTTCTTCTGCACGCCCGTCGTGTCCCCCAGCGGGGGGGTGGCACGTTCGCACTTCGTGAGCATCGCCGCGAGCCGGTCGAGCTCCCGCTGGTTGAACCCCGTCCCGACCTTCCCCGCGTAGCGGAGGTCGCCGTCCTCGAAGTACCCGACGAGGAGCGCGCCGATCCCGTGCCGGCTCCGCTGGGGCTCGGTCCATCCGAGCACGACGAACTCCTGCTCGAGCACGCACTTGAGCTTGAGCCACTCGCGGGAGCGGCCGGCGACGTACGGCGACGCCGCGCGCTTCGCGATCAGCCCCTCGAGGCCCTGTTCGCAGGCTGCGCGGAGCCCCAGTTCTCCGTCCTCCTCGAGGTGGTCCGAGTACCGGATCGGGTCGGCGAAGGCGATCGCGTCCCGCAGGCGGTCCTTGCGCTCGGTCAGCGGAAGGCTCCGGAGGTCTCGACCATCGAGCCAGAGCAGATCGAACAGGTAGTAGATCACCGGCTGTTGGGCCACGAGCGCCGCGGACGGACGCGCGTTCTGCATCCTGCCCTGCAGTCGCGAGAACGACGTACGCGGACCGTCGAAGGCGACGATCTCGCCGTCCACGATCAGGTCGGCGTCGATCGCGCGGCGGGCCGCCTGCTCGAGGTCGGGGTAGTGCGAGGTCCGGTCCTTCCGGTTGCGGGTCATGAGCCGGATGTCGTCGCCCTGACGGAACAGCAGCGACCGCTGGCCATCGAGCTTCGTCTCGTAGATCCACGCCGGATCCGAGAACGGCCGATCCGTGAGCGTCGCGAGCATCGGTGCGATCCACTCGGGCATCCGTCGGGCGGTCACCCCGATAGCATGGCGGAACAGGAGGGCGCCATGGAGCATCCGTTCGAGATCACGCGGACGATCGACGTCGACGCGACGGCCGAGGAGGCGTGGGACGCGGTCGCGACCGGCCCGGGCCAGGACTCGTGGTTCATGGGCCGTAACACGGTCGAGCCGCGCGAGGGCGGGACGTCGACCTTCAGCGTCGGCGACTTCACGCAGACCTCGACCATCACGGCGTGGCAGCCACCGACGAGGTTCGCGTTCTCGTCCGACCAGGGCGCCGTCGGGATGTTCCACCGGTTCGACTACCAGATCAGCGAGCGCCCCGAGGGCGGGGTCTCGATCAGGTACGAACACGCCGGCATGCTCGGCGACGACTGGGAGGCCGAGTACGAGGCGATGCAGGAAGGTGACCCGGCCTACCTCTTCAAGCTGCATCAGTACCTCACCTACTTCCGCGGGCGATACGCGACGTCGGTCGAGGTGTACGGGCCCGAGGCCGGCGACCGGGAGCGGGCGATGAGCGTGTACCGGCGAGCGCTTGGGCTCGGTGACGACGTCGCCCTGGATGCACCGGTGAAGGCGGAGCTCGACGGCATCGGGACGATCGATGGCGTCGTGGACTTCCTCTCGCCGAGCTTCCTGGGGGTCCGCACACCCGACGCGATCCTGCGCTTCATCTGGACGTTCGACGGTCACGCGTACATCGGGCACCACCTCTTCGCCGACGGCGTCGATCGTGCCGAGGCCGAGCGGGCGTGGGGTGACTGGCTGCAGCAGACGTTCGCCGCCGCTTGACCCGATGGCGATCGAGGCAGCACCCGACGACGAGGAGCGGGAACGCGACCGCCAAAGGGTGACGCGGCTCCTCGAGCCGCACGCGCCTCCCGACTGGGAGCAGCGGTTCCGCACCCCGGAGCTGCTCGACGCCGTGATCGACGGTGCGGCGATCCAGATGTTCGTGATGGCGGCGGACATCCGCGAGTCGACGATGTTGATGAAGGAGTCGATCCGCTTCGAGCGGTTCGCCGCCGTGATGGACCGCTTCGTCTCGTCGGTCCGCAGCGGGATCCGTCGTTCCGGTGGGTGGTTCGACAAGTTCACCGGAGACGGTTTCCTCGCCTACTGGATCGTGCAATCGGCTCCGCAGGAGGAGTACGACCAGGCGTTCGTGCAGACGGCCGGCAACATCGTGCACACCGCGAACGAGCTCGTCGATCTCTTCCGCCGACGGGTCCTCGAAGACTTCCGGGCGAACACGAGGAACCTGTCGGCCGGCGTCGGCTTGTCGATGGGTCTCGACGCGGGTCCCGGTCACCTCGTGAAGATCGCGGACGAGCTCACCATCGTCGGCCCGCCCGTCGTCGGCGCGGTCCGGATGGTGACCGCCGCCGGTCCGCACGAGACCGTCGCGAACGTGTTCCTCGGGGAGCGTCTACGCGACCAGCAGGACGGCGTGTACGCGGCCCTGGGCGTCACGGTGACGCGCGAGGTCCGCGCCACGAAGGAGTATCCGAAAGGTCAAGAGGTCTACGCGCTCGCGTTCGGCGCCGGCGGTCCCGAGGCGCCCGAGGACGGGTCCGACCTAGTCGCCGAGGAGCCGGGCGGGTAGCCGCGAGCGCTCGCCCGAGAGCGCCGTCCACCGCGTCGGGCCCGGCCCGTCGAGGAGCCCGGGCACGGTGGCGATCGTGAAGTCGGAAGGCTTGACCTTTCCGAGCTGCTGCGCGGCGATCGGGAACGAGACCGTTGCGTCCGGTCGCGCTCGCGGCGAGTAGGGCGCGACGATCGTCGCGCCCGTGCCGTTGCGTGAGGGGTCGAGCATCACACGGCCCTCCCGGCCGGCCTTGCGGAACGCGTCCGTGACGGCGTCGGGCCGCCGCTCGGCCACGATGCTCGTGAGCCGAGCAGCGGCCATCTTCAACGCGGTCTGGTCGTGGCGCCGTTCGATCGGCGCCACGACGTGCAGGCCCTTGCCGCCCGTCGTCTTCAGCCCCGCCGAGATCCCGAGCTCGTCGAGGACGTCGAGCACGAGCGCTGCGACCTCGACCGCCGCGTCGAACGCGTCGTCCGGCGGGTCGATGTCGACCACGAGCAGATCAGGCCGATCGAGCCGGTCGCGGCGCACGGGCGCCGGATGCAGCTCCAGCGCCGCCTGGTTCCCGACCCACGAGAGGGTCTGCGCGTCGTTGCACACGAGGAAGTCCACATCGCGCCCGGCGCTCGGCGCCGGGATCGTGACCCGAGGGATCCATCCCGGCGTGTACGAGGACGCGGCCTTCTGGAAGTAGCGCTCCCCGCCGACGCCGTCGGGCGCGCGGACGAGCGTCAGGGGCCGGTCTCGGAGCCACGGGAGCGCGAGGTCGCTCACCGCCGCGAGGTAATCGACGTAGTGCTGTTTCGTGATGCCAGCCTCCGGCCAGAGGAGCTTGTCCGGGCGAGTGACCTCGACGTGTGCCGGCGCTCGCATCAACCCACCGTACGAGGTCGACGCCGCCTCCGCGATACTTCGGCCATGGGTCCGTTGCGCGTCGGACGTTCGATCGTCATCCCGGAGCACGAGCTCCGGTGGCGGTTCAGTCACTCGTCCGGCCCTGGAGGACAGAGCGTCAACACGACCGACTCGCGCGTCGAACTGAGCTTCGACGTGGCGAACAGCACCGCCCTCGGACCGATCCAGCGCGCACGGGCGCTCCAACGTCTTTCCCGGCGTCTCGTCGACGGTGTCCTCACGATCTCTGCATCGGAGCATCGATCCCAGTACCGGAATCGGGAGGCCGCGCGCGAGCGGCTCGCGGCGACGCTGGCGGCGGCGGCGGCGCCACCGCCACCCCGACGCCGGCAGACGAAGCCGACCGCGACGTCGAACGAGCGGAGGCTCGCGGCGAAACGCCGCCGATCCGAGACGAAGCGTCTCCGCCGGCCGGATGGCGACTGAAGAGGTCTAGCCGTTCTGCCGCGCGCGGCCGTGGCCGGCGGAGGCATCCGAGGCGCCGCCCGGATGAGACGGCGCGTGGGCGGAGACGGTTCCGCTCGACCCCTGGTCGCCGGACCCCGACCCCTGGTCGCCGGACCCCGACCCCTGGTCGCCGGACCCCGACCCCTGGTCGCCGGACCCCGACCCCTGGTCGCCGGACCCCGACCCCTGGTCGCCGGACCCCGACCCCTG
>Ga0075425_100003429_pt1 | contig 16113 bp, 9 predicted proteins | sample SoiMethybrSBSTD4_FD_75300 | JGI IMG/M metagenome (GOLD analysis project Ga0075425, IMG submission 75300) | Bulk soil microbial communities from a Populus tree surrounding site in Tennessee, USA - Soil MetaG P. TD hybrid SBSTD4 | ecosystem: Environmental > Terrestrial > Soil > Tree plantation... | reverse complement strand
TTCTTCGTCTTACTAAGTTGAAGAAAGCAAGCGGGTAGCATGCGCAAGTGAACGACGGCCGGAACCCGTTTTTGGACAAAAACGTGCCTCTCATTTTTCGCACCGCTTTGTCTTCGGGCGGAGAACTTTGTCAGGTCACCGCGGCCCGACACCGGAACTTGAGGGAAGAACAAATGGTAACGACGCTGCTTCAGGACGTTCGCTATGCTATCCGTCAGTTGATAAAGACTCCCGGCTTCACCGCGACCGCGGTGCTCACACTCGCCCTCGGCATCGGCGCCAATGCCGCCATCTTCACCCTGGTACATGCCGTCCTGATGAAGAACTTGCCTGTCACTGATCCGCAGACGCTCATCCGCATCGGCGACAACAACGACTGCTGCGTGAGCTCCGGCACGCAAGACAGTGGCAACTACACGCTTTTCGCCACCGATACCTATGAACTTCTCAAGAAGAACACTCCGGAATTCGAGGACCTTGCGGCGATGCAAGCTGGCTTTGGTTTCCGCCCCGTAACCGCGCGTCGCGACGGCGACAACACCGCCAAGTCCATGATCGGTGAGTTCATATCTGGCAACTACTTCCGCACCTTTGGTCTCCGGCCGGAAGCCGGCCGCCTTCTCTCGGATTCTGACGATGCTGCCGGCGCGCCGGTCGTGGCCGTCCTCAGTTTTCGAACCTGGCAGCGGGACTACGCCGGCGCCGCCAACATCGTCGGCAGCACCTTTTGGATCAACACCAGGCCGGTCACCATTGCAGGTATTGCGCCCTCTGGCTTCTACGGCGATCGCCTCTCGCCCACGCCTCCTGATTTCTATCTCCCGATCGAAAGCATGCCCAGACTCGCCAACGCTCCTTACGTTCGTAATCCAGACGCTCGATGGCTCTATATTGTCGGGCGCATTAAGCCCGGTACTTCCTTGCCTGCGCTTCAGGACAAAATTACCGCGCTTGTCCGTCAGGCTTTTGCGCAAACACAAATTTTCTCTAGCGACGACGGAAAGAAACAACTTGCCAAGGCCCACGTGATCCTCACTCCTGGTGGCGCGGGGATCCAGGATTTGCGGGATGCTTACGCGGCCAACTTGCGGATCCTTATGATCATTTCAGGCATCGTGCTCCTCATTGCCTGCGCCAATATCGCCAATCTGCTTCTCGTGCGCGGCATGGGGCGCAAGGCGGAAATGTCCGTGCGTACTGCGCTCGGTGCCGCTCGCTTCCGCATCCTCCGGCAGCTTCTTACCGAAAGCACTGTGTTGGCTGGTCTGGGTGGTCTTGCCGGATTGACGGTGGCCTACGCCGGAACACGTGTGCTCCTCGCACTCGCTTTCCCAGGCGCCGAGGAGCTTCCCATCAAGGCTAGTCCATCGCTGCCAGTTTTGGCCTTTGCCTGCGGACTTTCCCTTCTCACGGGAGTTCTTTTTGGTGTCGCGCCCGCCTGGATCTCCGCACAGGCCCAGCCGGCCGACGCCCTGCGAAGCGGTTCGCGCAGCAAAGGTGGCGGAGCGTCCTGGCTGCAGCGCGGTTTAGTCATCCTTCAGGCTTCCTTGTCTCTGATTTTGCTCGTGGGCGCCGGGCTCTTTTCCCGCAGCCTCAACAAGCTGCAGTCTGCCGACCTGAAACTCGATTCTCGCAATCGCTACATCGTCCACATCAATCCGCAAGCCGCCGGCTATTCGCAGACTCAGCTCGAGTCTCTGTATCGTACGATCGAAGACCGCTTTCATGCGCTTCCTGGCATCACCAAAGTAGGTCTCGCTCTGTACACTCCGATGGAAGACGACAATTGGAGTAACGGCATTCAAGTCCAGGGCCAGCCCCTTCTAGGCGCCGACGCCTCTATCGTCAAAGCCAACCCTGACTACTTTGACTCCGTCGGCACGCACGTTCTCGCGGGCCGTGGCATCACCACTAAAGACACCGCGACCGCCCCGACAGTCGCGGTCGTCAATCAGGAGTTCGTGAAGCAATATTTTGCGGGCATGAATCCGATCGGTCGGCATTTTGGCGCTCGCGGTCCGGCGTCCGTCGCCGACTATGAAGTCGTCGGTGTCGTCGAAGACACCATATACACCAGCGTTCGTTGGAAAGAGCACCGCATGTATTTCGTTCCGATCTTGCAGCGTCCCGCTAGCCTTCGGAGCATGGAACCTGTCGAGAAAGACGAGTCACTCTACGCCGGCGCTATGGTCCTCGCAGCCGACCGTCCCGTCAACAACATGGAAGCACTCGCGCGCCAGACTCTTTCTTCCATTAACCCTAACTTGACCATCGTCAAGTTCCAGACCTTTGATCAGCAGATTGCCGACCGCTTTACCGAGGATCGCCTCATCGCGCGCTTGACTATGCTCTTCGGCGTTCTCGCTCTGCTCCTTGCCACCGTCGGCCTCTACGGTGTCACCGCCTACACGGTCGCTCGTCGCACCAGCGAAATCGGCATCCGCATGGCCCTCGGCGCGGACCGCAACGGTGTCGTCGCCACGGTGCTCCGTTCAGCTCTGTTTCAGACACTTCTCGGATTGACGATCGGGGTCCCTGTGGCGCTGCTTTGCGTTCGATTCGTTCAATCGCAGCTCTATGAAATCAAAGGCCTCGACTCCGCCGTCCTCATCGTCTCCATCCTGACGCTGCTCTTTGCGGCCACCTTCGCCGGTCTGATTCCGGCACGCCGCGCCTCTTCCATCGATCCGGCGCGAGCTCTGCGCATCGAGTAGAAAACTCGTACCGGTTTGTCGCGGGGTGGAGCAGCGCAAATCGGGAGCCGCGGACAGTACCATACCCGCCGGCTGCCCCATCTCTACTTCGGCACACCGGTACCGCTTCCACCTTGCGGCCGCGCAGGCGTCCGTATAGCCTCGTCGTAACCGTTGCAGAAAGCGAGTCACGGCTCACGATCAGGCCCAACGGCTCAGGGAAACAATTGGCAGCGGATTGACTACCATCTCTGCCCGCCGGAGATTCCCATGCCCCTTCGTGGCACCTTAAATTTGTCCATTGCTTTCTTGTCGCTCGGCGCGTTTTCGGGCGTGGCCATCCAATCGGCTCAAGCCGACGAGCCAAAGCCCAAACCGGAAAACACCATCACCATCCTGCCGGGCGAACCGGTCGCTCCGCAAAAATTCGAGCGTTCGCCAAAATTTTGGATTGTCGACATCACCGATCGTTCCGGCAATCCCCAGCCACTGCTGGTTATGAAAGAGCGCGGAGGCGTCTTCCTCGATAAACAGCCCACCGCTATCGTCAAAGATGCCCTCGAGCAATCGCTCAAGGCAGCCAACCTGCTTGCCTCTGACGCTGCTTCCGCCGACCTGGTTTTGCGCGTTTACGTTTTCCACTTCGGCCTGGCTTCCGGCTCCTTACTGGATTTTTTCGGTAAAGTTGAATTCTCCACCATGGTCAAAAATCCGAAAACCGGAGAATCCCTCGAAGTAAAAGCGGTCGGCACTTCCATTGCCAATGGCGCGATGCGCAAGAAGAACATGCAAAAGAACGTGGAAGAGAACATCGAGGGCGCGCTGCGCGATGCCACACGAAATTTCCTGCGCGGGACGCAACTGAAAGAAGCCGTCGCCTCGTTATCGAAATCAGAGGTCGTTCCGGCGGCCGCTCCAATCCCGGCCGAGCCAATGAAACCGCAGCCACGGTAGGCATTCGCGAAAATTAGAGCGCCACGACAGACCTTGCAGGAAAGCAACGAATTTAGGGCCAGGACTCTACAGAAGAGGAGAGAAGAAGCCATGCGCATCTTAACCGTAACACTGTTCGCCCTCATGTTCGCGATGGGCGCGGTAGCCAGGCCAAAGGACGAAGCTCCACAGTACAAGACTGCCGAAGCCAAACACTTCACCACAGCCGAGGGCGTAGAGCTGAGCCCCGCTTTCGTGGACTATTTTTATGCCGAGCTCCGCAACGAACTGACCAAAGCCAAACTCGTGAAGGAAGTCATCGGCGAAGGCGAAGCAGTGGAAGATGCCGAAGCCCCCAAGTCTTTGGTGATCAGCGGGACTGTCGTTGAATACAAAAAAGGAAGCGTGGTAAAGAGCGCGCTCATCGGCTTCGGCGCCGGCTTCCGCAGCCTCAAGATGGATGCTGACGTAGTTCGCCGCAGCGACAAACAGAACCTATGCGTCATCCACGTCCACGTCAAAATTGACCCACGTTGGAATGAAAAGATCATGGCCAAGGGCGCCGCTCATGAAATGGTTAAGGAGATGAAAAAAGCGCTCGCCGATGGATCAAAGACGGTATCAACTGAAGCGACGAAACCCTCGTAAGCCCGAGGTCTCGATGGTAAAAACAATCTTTTTCCGCTGGGCCCGCGTTGCGCTTGCGCTGGTAAGTTGTGTTGCCTCTTTTCCCGTTGCAGGCGACACTGCGGTCACAAAATTGAAGCTGCGCGGTTATCTCACCGCTCGAGCTGACGCCAATGCCATGCTGATCCTCGATGACCGCATCGAGTTGACCTCCGCCAGCCGAGTTCTGAGCAAAGACAGTTCAGGGGAACGTTCCTTCAGTCCGCAGGACCTTTCTCCCGGAATGCTGGTCGAAGTGGAAGGGCAGTGGCTCGATAAACACAAGTTCTTTGCGGAAAAACTCACCGTCGAACTTGCCGAAGACGACAAGAAACTTCACGGCTCCGCCTATTTGCAGGAAGAGCCTGCCGACGCCGCAAAAATTGCGGCTGGACAAGCCAGCGAACTGAAGGTAGACGGCTACTGGTTACATGTGGACGTGGTAACAAAGCGGGCGTGGAATGCGGCTAAGGCGGCACCAAGCCTCCCGGCTAAAACATCAGGCGAAAGCGCCGGGCTCGCGGGCTATCATGTGAAATATTCCGGCACACGCGGCAAGGACGGCATGATCGCGGCGGAGGAAGTGGAGCTTGGGCCGCCCGCCCCAGCCGGCGACTACAAAATGCCGCATAACCTGGAAATCGTCCGCGCAAAGGATCGGCAAACCGGAATTGACGTTCTCGAATTCCGCCAGGGAAACAAAGTGCAGGGCCGGATGAAGTTGCTCGCCGAGCGGACTGTCCAGGAATATGTCGCGCAGCTGGGCGATTCCCTGATTCCCGAGGGCGCTAAAGGTACTCGCCGACCTATCGAATTCCGCTTCTTCGTTGTGGAAGATCCCGAAGTCAACGCCGCCTCGCTGCCCGACGGAACTCTCCTGATCAATACCGGTTTGCTCGGAGCTATCGAAAACGAAGCGCAACTCGCGTTCGTGTTGAGCCATGAGATGGCGCACGTTCTCCAGGTGCACTATCGTCGCGAGGTCGAGGAAACGCGCGGCTCACGAATCGGCTTGACCATTGCAGGGCTTGCCGCGGGAGCCTTCATCGGCAATGCGGGAGTATTCATGTCGCAAATCGGAATTGCTTCCGTCGTGAACGGTCACCAGCGCGAACTCGAAAACCAGGCCGACCGCCTCGGCCTTCAGAACGTGATCGAGCACGGTTACGATCCGCGGGAAGCTCCGAACTTTTCCCGCATCATGATCGGCCGGTACGGAGACCGTACCACCAGTAAGCTCTGGTCCAATCACGATTCCAGCGTCATTCGAGGAAGTTTTTTGACCGTGCAACTGATGCGCGAATATCCCGAAGGCCACTGGGACACGGCGAAGAAAAACACTCCCGCGTTCCAGACCATGAAGGAAGATCTTGGCCCCGTCAAAATCATGTAAGCGAACCCTTGCCTGGGGCTGGCTGGAGCCATGCTTAGATCCTGATTTAGCTGCCGTATAGTAATTACTGCTTCTAAGAGCTATTGTTCGGGCTTGAGTCCCCGAAGAACCGGTTTTCTCCGGTTGTCGCTAAGGTTAGGGGTCGCCTCTTCGCTTCCAGCACTCCTTCGCGATGGCCCAGTCTTCCTGCGCGCGCAACACCAGTACGTGCACTTTTGACTCTTGCTTCGAGATCTCTTCATCTCCGCGGGAGGATTGGTTTTTCACCGCGTCCAGCTCCAATCCGAGAAAACCGAGATTGACGCACGACGCGGCGCGCACTTCGGGCGAGTTCTCGCCAATACCGGCCGTGAACACCAGCGCGTCGATTCCACCAAGCGATGCCACCATCGCGGCGATTCCGGCGCGCAGGCGATGCACAAAAATGTCGAAGGCGAGCTTTGCGCGGGGGTTGCCTTGTTTCATCGCTGCCACGATCTGGCGCATGTCGGAAGACACGCCGGAGATTCCCAGCAGGCCGGACTTTCGGTTCAGCAGCTCATCGAGCTGCTCTCCGGTGAGCCCCTGTTCGCGCATCAGGAAAGTCAAGATGCCGGGGTCGACGGAGCCCGAGCGAGTTCCCATCATCAGGCCTTCCAACGGCGTGAAGCCCATGGTGGTGTCCACGCTGTATCCTTCGCGGATCGCGGCCAGCGAACATCCGTTGCCCAGGTGACAGGTGACCAATCGCAGTTCACTTTGTTTCTTCCGCAGCAGCTGCGCGGCGCGTTCCGTGCAGTAGTGGTGATTGATTCCATGGAAGCCATAGCGGCGAATTCCGCGCTCCGCCCAGGCATAGGGACCGGGATAAATCGCTGCCGCATCCGCCATCCGGCGATGAAAAGCAGTGTCGAACACTGCAACCTGCGGCACCGCTCCGAGGATCTCCTCAACCAGGCGAATCCCTTCCAGCTCGATGCGGTTGTGCAGCGGCGCAAACGCGGCCATTTTTCCGATGGACATCTTCACGTCAGGGTTAATCCGGGTGGGCTGAGAATATTCTGCGCCGCCGTTCACGATCCGGTGGCCGACGACGCCTATCTCAGATTTATCTTTCAGGATGCGGTGCGGACCGGAGGCGAGCGTAGCGAGCAAACGTTTGCTCGCCTCGGCGCGCTCCGCGCTTTTTACATTTTCCGTTCGCTCCTGCCCATCCGCGCCGCGGATGCGAAGAGTTGCGTCGTCGCCCTCCCATTCGATTTTGCCTTCCAAACAGGAGGCGGCGGAGAATCTGGCAGCGCTTCACCAATTTCATAGACGCAGGATTTTTGGCTGCTGGAACCGGAATTGAGAATGAGAATCTTCATTTACTCAGTAGGGCATTCAGTACGGCCACTTCCAGTCGCGGATTTCCGGTAGATCGTCTCCGCATTCGCGCACGTATTGCGAATGTTCCACCAGACTGCTGCGGAGGTGCTGCTTGAAATGCGCGTTGCGTGAGCGAAGCCGTTCGGCGCGATCCGCTGCATCGCCGGCCAGATGGAAGCGGTCCAGTTCATTGAGCACGGTCATATCGAAAGGCGTGGTCGTGGTGCCTTCTTCGCGGTAGCCGTGTATGTGGAAGTTGGCATGGTTCCTGCGCCTGTAAGTCAGGCGGTGAACGAGCGCCGGGTATCCGTGATAGGCGAAAATCACGGGCTTGTCGGTCGTGAAAATCGAATCGAACTCGCGGTCGGAAAGTCCGTGCGGGTGTTCAGAAGAAGTTTGCAGCGTCATCAGGTCCACCACGTTCACGACGCGGACCTTGATATCGGGGAAATGTTCGCGCAGCAACGCGACAGCAGCCATGGTTTCGAGTGTTGGGACGTCGCCCGCGCAGGCCATCACAACGTCGGGTTCTACGCCCTTGTCGGTGGATGCCCAATCCCAGATTCCGAGCCCGATTGAACAATGTTCGATGGCGGATTTCATATCGAGCCACTGCAGCGCCGGCTGTTTTCCGGCAACAATCACGTTGACGTAGTTTTTGCTGCGCAAGCAATGATCCGCGACCGAGAGCAGGGTATTGGCGTCAGGCGGCAAGTACACGCGCACGATGTCCGCCTTTTTGTTGACGACGTGGTCGATGAAGCCGGGATCCTGGTGCGAGAAGCCGTTGTGATCCTGCCGCCACACGTGCGAAGTCAGCAGGTAGTTCAGCGAAGCGATGGGCCGGCGCCACGGAATGCGCCGCGTAACCTTGAGCCATTTGGCATGCTGGTTGAACATGGAATCCACAATGTGGATGAATGCTTCGTAGCAGGAAAACAGCCCGTGCCGGCCGGTAAGGAGATAGCCTTCGAGCCAGCCCTGGCACATGTGCTCGCTCAACACTTCCATTACGCGGCCATCCGTAGAAAGATTTTCGTCATTCGGCAGTATGGGCTCCATGAATACTTTTGCGGTGGCCTCGTACAGCGCTTCGAGCCGGTTGGAAGCTGTCTCATCGGGGCCGAATACTCGGAAATTCTTTGCCTCAGCATTTAATTTCATAATGTCGCGCAGCATCTTTCCCAGAATACGCGTGGACTCCGCGAATTCCATGCCCGGCTTGCTCACTTTCAACGCGTAGTCGCGGAAATTCGGCATGGTCAAATCTTTGAGCAGCGATCCGCCATTCGCGTGGGGATTCGCGCCCATGCGCCGGTCGCCTTCCGGCGCGAGTTCGGCGAGTTCCGCGACCAGCTTCCCATCTTCTTCAAAAAGTTCTTCGGGCTTGTAGCTCCTCATCCAGCCTTCAAGAATTTTCAAGTGCTCGGGGCGAGCCTTGAAGTCCGCCACCGGGACCTGATGCGCTCGCCAGGTATCTTCGACGGCTTTGCCGTCAACGTTCTTGGGGCCAGTCCAACCTTTCGGGGTGCGCATTACGATCATGGGCCAAGCGGGCATGGGCCGGTCCGGCGATTCGGCTTTGCCGCCGTTGCGCGCGGCATTCTGAATGGTGCGAATTTCGGCCAGCGTAGTTTCCAGGAGTTCCGCCATTTGCTGATGCATCGCATTCGGTTCATGGCCTTCAATGAAATGAGGTTTGTAGCCATATCCGGAGAACAGTTGCGCGAGCTTTTCGTCGGTCATACGGCCGAGCAGCGTGGGGTTGGCAATCTTGTAGCCGTTCAAATGCAGGATGGGGAGCACGGCGCCGTCTCGCGCCGGATTCAAGAATTTGTTCGAATGCCAACTGGCGGCGAGCGGGCCCGTTTCCGCTTCGCCATCGCCTACCACGCAAGCCACGAGCAAATCCGGATTATCGAGCGCCGCGCCATAGGCATGGGCGAGCGCGTAGCCGAGTTCGCCGCCTTCATGAATCGAACCGGGCGTTTCCGGCGCTACGTGACTGGGAATTCCGCCTGGAAAAGAAAACTGTTTGAAGAGCCTTTGTAGCCCATCTTCACTCTGTGGAATCTGACGATAGACTTCGCTGTAGGTCCCTTCGAGATAAGTGTTGGCTACTAAGGCGGGACCGCCATGTCCCGGGCCGGCTATGTAAACGACGTTCAAAGCGTGATTTTTGATCAGGCGATTCAGATGCACGTAGATGAAGTTGAGACCGGGGGTGGTGCCCCAGTGGCCCAGAAGCCTGGGCTTGATGTGTTTGGCGCTGAGGGGCTCGCGCAGGAGAGGATTCGCGTACAAATAAATCTGCCCTACAGAAACGAAATTTGCGGCGCGCCAGTAGGCGTGAACCTTGCGCAACTCTTCGGGCGAGAGTGGCTGTTTCGATCGTTCTTTGGCTGGCGATCCTACTTGAGAGGGGGAAGCCATTTTTGCAACTCCTTCTCCTCCATCTTAATCCTCGCCAGCAGGGCCGGGAACACCTATACGACTGGGTTACAAAGTTTTCATCTTGCGTCGTGCCGGTACGATGGATCCCTAGGGGAAGCTCGGCCACCTGAAATCCACGCGAGGCCGACACTGGACTAAAGCCGGCCACCTCGGGGTGGGTCCCTGAAACAATGTGTGACGTGTGTGGTGTGGCGTTTGCAAAAGAGCTCCTTCTGCGCCATTTCGCAAGTCTTTCCGCGAACCACCGAAGCAAAGGTTTGTTGCGTGAGCAACGTGAAAAACGCAAAATAGAGGTTCGATTAGGGTGCGAAAACAGGGGTGTTAAGCGACGCTGCGGGAATAAATGCTCCGTGCCCGACTGGGCAAATCTTTCAAAGAGGGAACAGTTGACACCGACAAAACGTCTGGTTGCCTATTTTTCTATGGAAATTGCTTTGCAGAACGCCATGCCGAGCTACTCGGGCGGCCTTGGTGTTCTTGCCGGGGATACGGTGCGAGCAGCGGCCGACATTCGCCTTCCCATGGTTGCCGTCTCCTTGCTGTACCGCAGAGGGTACTTCACGCAGGTCCTGGCAGACGACGGCTCGCAAACTGAAGAGCCGGTGGAGTGGAAGGTTGCAGATTTTCTGGCCGAAGAGCCGGTTCGGGTTCAGGTTCCCCTCGAGAATCGCCGCGTCGAACTGCGCGCGTGGCGCTATGACGTAAAAGGTGTCCGCGGCTTCGACGTTCCCGTCTATTTCCTGGATGCTGATCTCCCTGCCAACCTGGAGCGTGACCGCAATCTTACGGGCAGTCTTTACGGCGGCGATCCCTACTATCGACTGTGCCAGGAAGTGCTGCTGGGCATCGGCGGCGTTCGCATGCTGCGCGAACTCGGCTACGCCGACCTTACGCGCTACCACATGAATGAGGGCCATGCCGCCCTGCTTACGCTCGAGCTGCTGGGCGAAGAAGCGGAAAAAGACGGGCGTGACTCTATTCGCGGCGAAGATATCGAAAAAGTTCGCAGCAAGTGTGTGTTCACCACGCACACGCCGGTGCCCGCGGGGCACGACCGCTTTCCCATGGAGTTTCTGACGCGCGCTTTTCCGGAGCGCCAGGAATTTCTGGACCTGAAAGACGCTTCTTCGGCCGAGCTCCTTCGCCGCGTCCTGCAAGCGGAAACCGATTTTCCGGACTTGCCGCAAGCCGCACGCAGCGGAGCTTCCGTAAACATGACCTACCTCGCGCTGAGCATGAGCACTTATGTGAACGGCGTGGCCAAGCTGCACGGCGAAGTTTCCCGCCGCATGTTCCCGGGCGAGCGCATCGAAGCCATCACTAACGGCGTGCACGCCGCGACCTGGACGTGTGCGTCGCTTCAGGATGTCTTCGACCGCTACATCCCAGCCTGGCGCGAGGATAATTTCAGCCTGCGTAACGCGCTTGGCCTCCCGCCGGAAGAAGTGTGGTCGGCGCACCTGCTGGCTAAGCACGACCTCTTTGTAGAAGTACAGAAAAAGACCGGTCTTCGACTCGATCCCGACATTTTCACGATCGGTTTTGCACGCCGCGCTACCGGCTACAAGCGCGCCGACCTAATCCTCTCTGACCTCGACCGCTTGCGTGAGATAGCGCGCAGCGCCGGCAGGTTTCAAATCGTTTTCGCCGGCAAGGCCCATCCCAAGGATGGCGGCGGCAAGGAGCTGATCCGCAAAATCTTCCGCGCCAAAAAAGCGCTTAAGAAAGCCGTGCAGGTGGTGTTTCTGGATAACTACAACATGGACGTCGGCGGCAAGATCACGGCGGGCGCGGACCTGTGGCTCAACACCCCACAATTTCCGTTGGAAGCGTCCGGCACCAGCGGCATGAAAGCCGCGTTGAATGGCGTGCCGAGTCTGAGCATTCTCGACGGCTGGTGGGTGGAAGGTTGCCTTGAAGGCGTCACCGGCTGGGCCATCGGTGAGCTACGGCACAGCGGCGATGAGCGACTGGATAACGCCGCCGACGCCGAGTCGCTTTACGACAAGCTCGAGCACGTGATCCTGCCGCTTTTCTACAACGAGCGCAACAGATACCTCAATGTCATGCAGCACGCTATCGCTATCAATGGATCGTTCTTCAATACGCAGCGGATGGTTTCCCAGTACGTCACCGACGCCTACCTGCGCTGAATTCTTGTTGTTACTTGCCCGCCATTGAGGTTCCTCATCGCTTAGCGTCGCTGGAAACCGCTGTTAGCGGAACTCAATCGCAGCGGAGGGCCACCGCAGGTTGAATCCGTGTAGCGCGCAGCGCCGGAAAATAGCCGGCAATCAAAGCCACCACTATGAGCAGAAACATCACCGCGAGGAACGTAGCTGGATCGCTCGGTGCTGTGTGAAACAGCAGCGAGGCGATGACTTGGGAGACGACGATGGAGGCCAGGGCGCCTACCGCTACGCCGATCGCGGCCAGTTTCAGGGTTCGTGCTAGAACAATGCGCTGCACCAATGCCGGTGTCGCGCCGAGAGCCATGCGAACGCCGAATTCCTGCGTCTGGCGCGTGACCGCGTAGGAGATGACGCCGTAGATGCCGAGAGCCGCCAGCAGCAGCCCGAGGGCGGCGAATGCGGCGACCAGGAGCATAAAGAAGCGACGCGGAGAAACTGCGCGGTCGACGATGGTTCGAATGGGGCGAAATTCCGACGCGGGCTGTTTGGGATTGAGTTCACGAAGGGTGCGGAGGACGCTGGCGGCCAGGGCGGCTGGCGGCAACTTGGTGCGGACGACCAACTGAGCGCCGTTAGGGCCTTGCTGCGTGACGGGGTAGTAGATTTGCGAGCCTGCGCCGCCTTCCACGTGTTCTTCGTGGACATCGTCCACGACGCCGATGACGCGATCCTGTTCCGTGCCGCGCATGAGGATTTTGCCGACGGCATCTTCGCCCGGCCAATAGACGCGCGCGGCGGACTCATTGATCAGGGCGACGCGCTCGCTGCGAGGGCCATCGGACCAGGAAAAATCGCGGCCGTGCAGACGGGTACCCATGGCATGGATAAATCCGGGTGTGACGACGTAGACGAGCGGGTCCGGAAGTTCGCCTGGAGCGAAAGTTCTTCCTTGAGGAACGGGAGTGTCCCATTCTCGGTTTGGTCCGAGCGGAAGATAATCGGCCATGCCTGCGGCCTCGACGCCGGGTAGCGCCGTAATGCGTTCGAGAATTTGCTGGAAGATGATGCCGCGTTTGGCTTGGCTCGCTTCATCCGTGGGCGCACTGTCGTCGTAGTCCACTTTGATGGAAGCAGCGCGGTCGGGCTGGAAGCCGAGGTCCACATCGAGAACCTTCAGGAAACTGCGGAGAAGCAGCCCAGCACTTACGAGCAACATGCACGCCAAAGCGACCTCGGAGACGACCAGTGCGGAGCGCAGGCGTTCATGTTTGCGGCCGAGCCCCGCACCCGGCCCGGAATCCTTGAGTACATCTTGAAGATTGCCGGTCGCCATTTTTAGACCGGGAAGCAGGCCGAACATCATGGCTGTAAGGACCGCGATAAGGGCGGTCCAGCCGAGCGCTTGGGTGTCGATCCGTAACGTACTGAGGAGCGGTAGAGCCAAAGAACCTTGCTGGGTTAGCCAGGCGATCAGTGCCATGGCCAAAGCTAGGCCGAGCATCGCGCCGGCGCCGGAGAGTACCAGACTCTCCAGAAGTAATTGCCGGATGATACGGCCGCGGTTTGCGCCGAGCGCGCCGCGCAAAGCAAATTCCTTACTGCGGGCGGCGGTGCGCGCCAGCAGCAAATTGGAAAGGTTTACGCCGGCGATGAGCAGGATGGCGCCTACAGAGGCCCACAAGGCGATCAGGGAGTGGCTGAGCTTGCCAGTAACATATTGCTTCAGCGGAACCGGAATCAGCGCGCCTTTGTAGCGGCCCAGAGTTTCCGGAAATCGCGTACTGAAATAGATATTTGGCGCGACGCGTTCTGCATCCTGGAGGGCTTGAGCGGTTGTGACGCCAGGCTTGAGACGTCCAATCAGCGTGACGATGTTGCCCCAGTTGCGCTGCTGGTTGAGGTCGAGCGGGGTGAACAGATCCACTTTCGCGCCGGGAGAAAACACAGCGCCAAAATCGAAACTGGCAGGCAACACACCGACGACGGTCACCAGAGTTCCGCTAAGCTCGATGCTTTTACCCACGATGTTGGAATCCGCATGGAATTGACGCCGCCAGTAGGCGTCCGCCAACAAAGCCACGGGATGAGGACCGCCGCGAGCCTCATCCGGTGTGAACAGGCGACCCATAGCTGGCTGAACGCCGAGAACCTGGAAAAAGTTGCCGATGACATCGATGCCGGTGGCCGGCAGGGGTTCGCCGCGACCGGACAGACGAAGGTTGTCGGGAGTGGAAAATGCTTCCCACCCTGTGACGCCCTGGTAGGCGAGGCTCTGGTCTCGGAACTCTTCATAAGCATCGGCCGAGTAGGTGGCGCAAGAAAGACCGCAGGAAGTAGGCGGCGGCGCAATCCAAACGAGCTCGCGAGAGTCAGGAAAGGGCAAGGGACGAAGGAGCAGCGTGTTGACGACACTGAAGACGGCGGTATTGGCGCCGATACTGAGAGCAAGGATCACGAGGGCGATAATGGTGAACGAACGGTCTTTGCGAAGGGTGCGCAAAGTAAAGCGGAGATCCTGAAGTAGCTCATCCATGAGAGAGAAGCTGCGGGCTTCGCGCTGGTTTTCGCGCGCCTGCTGCGTCCCGCCGAAACGGATGCGCGCTCGGCGGGCTGCTTCTGCGGGCGACATGCCGCGTTGAAGATTTTCTTGTGTGGCGAATTCGATGTGGGAAACCATCTCCGCTTCGAGGTCGCGGTCGAGTTGGGCCGAACGGAAGTAGGAAAAAAAACGTTGCACGAATTGCCGCAGTCGATGCATCACGTGTCGCTCCCTTTTCCCACGGCCCGTTCTCCGAGGGCGAGGACGCGGTCCATCACACCGCTGAGGCGCTGCCAGTACGCGGCATCGGCGGACAGCTGCCTGCGGCCGCCACGAGTGATGGAGTAAAACTTGGCTTTGCGGTTGTTGTCGGATGTGCCCCACTCGGCGGAGATCCATCCTTTCTGCTGCAGGCGCACCAGGGACGCGTAAATGGTGCCCTGATTGAGCAGCACAGCGTCGCCGCTGACCTGTTCAATGCGGCGGGCGATACCGTAGCCGTGCAGAGAACCCATGGCAGCCAGGGTCTGCAGGACCATGAGGTCGAGGGTTCCCTGTAGCAGGTCCAGCTTAGAATCGGGCATGCGACTACGCTCCTGTTGTGGCTGCCGCAGAACGGCTGGTTCCTGTGGGCAGGCCACAGGGGCCCTATCAGGACCCACAGGTACAGACGAAGGAGATGCGCAAAAAGTTTGCTGTCGTCAGTGAATTTCTTGTGGCCGGAAGTTACTCGTAACGGAGCGCGACCAACGGGTCCACCCGAGTCGCACGGCGCGCCGGGAGATAGGAAGCGATGAGAGTGACCAACAGGAGGAGGCAAAGAGCGCCGGCGATGCCGAGAAACTCAAAGGCTTTGGCGCTGTAGAGCAAGGAATCGATCAAGCGGCCCAATGCATAGGAGACTGGCAACCCTAAAATGACACCGACGGCGATCAGGACCGCGACGTCTTTGAGCAATAACGCAACGATCAGCCTGGAGTCGGCGCCCAAGGCCATGCGAATGCCAATCTCGCGCGTGCGTTGCGCAACGGTATACGCCAGCAGGCCGTAGATGCCGATGGCGGCCAGGACCACGGACAGCGCTCCGAAGATTCCGGCGAGCGCGGCGATGAGGCGATCGGTGGCAAACTGACGGTCGATCTGGCGTTCGAAGGTGCGGAGGTCGGCGACCGGGAGGCTGGAGTCGAGTTCGGAAACGGCGTGACGCACGGCGGTCGCGACCGCAACGGGATCTTGCGCGGTACGCACGTAAAAGGTGAGGGCGCCGATGTTTTTTTCCTGCGAATAGGGAACGTAAACGAAAGGCTGAATCTGTTCCTTCAGGCCGGAGTGATGGCTGTCCTTCACCACCCCGACAATTTCCATGTTGAGCGGGCCCGAGCGGCCGCCAAATTTCATGTGCCGGCCTAGGGGATCGGTGGCGTGAAAGAAGGTCTTGCCGAAGGTCTCGTTGATGATGGCGACTTTGGGACTGTCGGTGCCATCGGCGCGCGAGAATTCGCGGCCTTTCAGAAGGGGAATGCCGAGATTGGAAAAATGGCCTGGGGCGATGGCATTGCGCAAAGTATGACGCGAACCGGCTTCGGAGGGCGGTTCGCCTTCGACGGTGACATTCGAGCCGCGGTCGCTGTCGGCGATTAATGGTTCTTGTGCGGCGCTGACGGAGAGTACGCCGGGCAGAGCGGAAATGCGATCTTCCAGAGCATGAAAAAAATTGAAGCTGCGAGTTTGGTCGTAGCCATTGAGCAGCGGGGCAACACTGAACTGGAGCACGTGGGAGGACCGCAGGCCGAGGTCGATATGTTTCACGTTGTAAAGACTGCGCGCGAAGGCACCCGCGCCGGTAACAAGCAGGAGAGCCATCGCGACCTGACAGACTACTAGTGCTTTGCGGAGGCGAGTGTGGCCGGAACCGGAACCTAGTGTGCCGGTTTGCTCCTTCAGAGTGGAAACGAG
>Ga0075425_100003428_pt1 | contig 16115 bp, 12 predicted proteins | sample SoiMethybrSBSTD4_FD_75300 | JGI IMG/M metagenome (GOLD analysis project Ga0075425, IMG submission 75300) | Bulk soil microbial communities from a Populus tree surrounding site in Tennessee, USA - Soil MetaG P. TD hybrid SBSTD4 | ecosystem: Environmental > Terrestrial > Soil > Tree plantation... | reverse complement strand
GCAACGTCACAGTGACGGTCGTCGTACCGGCGAAGACGAACTCCCACCGGCCCGGCTCGGCGTCGAGCAGCCCAGTCATCGCGCCGGTGGCGACGAGCACGCGCCCTGGCCCGGCGGTCAGCAGCGGCCGCACCAGGTCCAGCCGGGCGGTCACGTCGGCCACCGGCGCCCGGGCGGTGGCGACGGCGCGCCCGTCGTGCCGCACCTCGACGCCGACCTCGCCCGGAGCCGGCCGGCCCGGCCCGAACACCATCGCCCCCTGCAGCCCGAAGTCGGCGACGGCGACGCCCGGCGGCGGCCGCCAGCCGGCGAAGCGGCAGTCCGCGATCTCCACGCAGGCGGTCACCTGCGGCTCGGCCGAGCCGTCCAGGACGAGGCCCACCTCGGCCTCCAGCTTGGGCTGGCAGAACCGCGCCAGCTCCAGCGTCAGCTCGCCGGCGTCGGTGTGCAGCCCGTCCGGCAGCACGGGGGCGACCAGCGGCCGGTCCAGCCCGAGCCGTGCCCTGGCCGGCTCGTCCAGGGCGCCCAGCTTCCACGCCGTCGGCACGCCCGCCCCGGCGCGCCGGTAGAGCTCGGTCGCGATGGCCGCCGCCCGCGCGTGGTCCACCGCGGACCAGCCCTCGTCGGGCGGGAGGAGCCGGTGCTGCGCGCGCGCGGTCCACAACCGCTCGGCCAGAGGGTCGGCGAAGGCGCCGGCCGGGTCAGAGGGCTCGGCTGGCACGGCGTCGCCGGACGATCTGGGAGAACACCACGGCGAGCACCAGGGCGGCCCCGTAGAAGAGGTTCTGCACGTACGACTCGGCGCCCAGCAACTGCAGCCCGGTGATGCCGGTGACCAGGAAGTACACGGCGATCACCGTGCCCCAGGGGTTGAACCGTCCAGGGTGGATGGTCGTGGCGCCGAGGAACGCCGCCGCGAACGCCGGCAGCAGCAGCTCGAGGCCGGAGGTCGGGCCGGCCGCACCGGACGTGCCCGCGTAGAGGATGCCGCCGAAGGCGGCGACCACCGCGGAGACGGCGAACGACACCCACCGGATCCGTCCGACCCGGATGCCGGACAGCCGGGCCACCTCGCGGCCCCGGCCGACCACGAGCAGTCGCCGGCCGACCGGCATGTAGCGGAACACGTACCAGACGATCAGGGCGACAGCCATGGCGTACCAGAACTCGAACGGGATCCCGGCCAACCGCCAGACGATCACCGGGTTGACCAGATGCTCCGAGATGCCGCTCACCGTGTTGGAGCCGCTCATCCACAGCACGAGGCCGGAGACGAAGGTGCTCATGCCGAGCGTGACGATGAGGCTGTCGATCTCGAGCAGCACGATCACGGCGCCGTTGACCACGCCGACCAGCAGACCGGCGAGGAGGGCCACCGCGATCGCCCACCCGATCGGCCAGCCCCGGTTGACGTTGAGGATCGCCACCAGCATCGCGGACAGCGACACCACCGACGCCACCGACAGGTCGTAGTCGCCGCCGGTCAGCGGGATGATCAGCCCGAGCGCGACGACCACGAGGACCGCCTGGGACGCCAGGATCGACGAGGCGTTGCCACTGGTGAGGAAGGTGTCCGGGCGGAGCGCGCCGAACACGACGATCAGCACGAGCCAGGCCACCGGGAGCGCGAGCGCCTCCAGCACCTGGCCGGAGGACCGCCCGCGCTGACGGCCCGGTGATCGGGCCGCGCCCGGCCGGCCCGGTGCGCCGCCGCGCTCCTGTTCGGGCGTGACCTTCTCGATCGAGGACATGTCCTGCTCCTCCATGAGTCTCCCGATCAGGGGGTGGTGTCCGGCGTCGCAACGGTCTCGTCCGCGGCGGTACGCAGGCAGAAGTCGGCGATCCGGTCCTTGGTGACGTCGGCACCGGTGAGGATGCCGAGCAGCCGGCCGCGACCGATCACGGCGACCCGGTCGCAGATCGCCGCGAGCTGCTCGTAGTCGGAGCTGGCGCAGATCGTCGAGCTGACCGCGGTGCCTTCCCGGACCTGGGAGAAGATCTGCTGCCGGGCGCCCACGTCGACGCCCTGGGTCGGCTCGTGCAGCAGCAGGACGCGCGGCCGCACCTGATGCCACTTCGCCATCATCGCCTTCTGCTGGTTGCCGCCGGAGAACGAGCCGTAGTCGAGCTCCGGTCGGGGTGGGCGTACATCGAACTCGGTCATCAGCCGGCGCGCGTTCTCGTCCAGGTCGCCCTGGTGCAAGCGGAAGCCGCTGAAGTAACGGTCGAGCACGAGCATGTTGACGTTCTCGGCCGCGGACAGCGTCGGCACGCTGCCGTCCCGTTGCCTGTCGGCCGGCACCAGCGCGATGCCCTCCGCGAGCGCCCGGTGCGGCCCCAGCGAGCCGACCTCCAGGTGGCGTCCGTCGAGGGTCAGCGAGCCGGCGCTGCCCCGGACCGCCCCGTACAGCGCGTAGACCAGATCCTCGTAGCCGGACCCGACCAGCCCGGTGAACCCGAGCACTTCGCCCTCGTGCAGGTCGAAGGACACGTCCTGCAGCCACCGGGTGGTCAGGTTGCGCACGCTCAGCACCACCTCCCGCGTGGTGGCCACCTCGGTGAGCGGCTGCGGCGTGGTCTCGGCCAGGTGGCGGCCGATGATCAGGTGGACCAGGTCCCGAGGACTGGTGGCGGCGGTCGTGACGGTGCCGGCCACCCGGCCGTCCCGGAGCACCGTGACCCGGTCGGTGATCTCCCGCACCTCGTCGAGGTCGTGCGAGACGAACAGGACGCTGGAGCCGCGGGCCGCGATGCCGCGGACGAAGTCGAACAGGAGCGCCACCTCGTGCTGCGGCAGGAAGACGGTCGGCTCGTCCAGCACCAGCAGCGTCGGCCGCTGCTGGTCGCCGGCCTCGGCCCGCAGTCCCTCCAGCGCGCGGACGATCGCGACCAGCGCCCGCTCCACCGCCCGCACGTCCTCGGTGCGGGCCCGCGGGTCGATCGCCAGCCCGTACCGGTCGAACACCTGCCGGGCCCGCCGAGCCGCCCGGCTCCAGGACAGGAAGTACCGGTTCGACGGTGCGGCGATCTCGCCGAGGAACAGGTTCTCGGCGACGCTGAGCGACGGCACCAGGCCGAGGTCCTGGTGCACGAACTCGAAGCCGAGCTCGCGGTACTCACCTGGCCGCAGCGGGAGCCGTACGTCGTGCCCCGCGACCGAGAGCGTCCCGGCGTCCGGCACGTGGTAGCCGGCCAGGATCTTGATGAGCGTCGACTTCCCCGAACCGTTCTCCCCGAGCAGGCCGTGCACCTCCCCGGGGAGAACGGTCAGGTCGACGCCGTCGAGCGCGAGCGCGCCGCCGAACGACTTCGTCAGCCCCCGCGCTTCCAGCAGCGGGGCGGCCGTCACTGCGAGATGCCCCACAGCTTGGAGAATCCCTCCGGAAGCGCGTTGCCGTAGCCCTTGCCGACGGTGGGCGGGGTGCCGGTCTCGTCGACGTTGCTGGCGTCCCAGATCCGGATCGGCGTGCGCTGCGGCACGGTCGGCTTCTTCAGCAGGATCCGGAACGCCTGGTCCATCGACGCGTAGCCGATGCCGACGGTGTCCTCACCGACGTCCATCGCGGCGATGTTGTCGTCCTGGATGTACTTCAGCACGTACGGCGACCCGTTGTAGCTGACGACCTTGACCTTGCCCTTCTTGCCCACGGTCTGCACCGCGGGGACCGCGCCGGAGACCATCGCGTCGTAGAGCGGGTAGACGTAGGTGATCGACGGGTCCTTGGTCAGCGCCGCCTGCACCTGGCCCTGGACCTTGGTGTTCCAGTCCGCCACCGGGATGTTGATCTCCGTGACCTTGCAACCGGCGCACTGGTCGGCGAACTCCTGCTTGACCACCTGCACCGTCGCCGGGCTCGGCAGGATGTCGCCGGCACCGATCACCAGCGTGTTGGCCTTGCCCCCGGAGTCCTTGATGATCCAGTCGGCGGCGGCCTTCCCGGCGACGTTGAACGGTGCGGTCACCAGCGCCGTGACGCCGGCCGCGCAGCCCTCGCAGTCAGGAGGCTCCGGCGAGGAGTCGTCGTAGAAGTGGGTGACCAGCACCGGGATCCCGGCCGCCTTGGCCGCCTTCAGCTGCGGCTGGAGGACGCGCGGGTCGGGCGCGGTGCTGAGGACGATGATGTCCGGCTTCGCGGTGAGGGCGGCGTTCATGCCCTGCACCCACTGCGACGCCTGCCCCTGGTTCGGGTAGATGGTGAACTTCATCCCGGCCTGGGTGGCGATCCGCTGCATCGTCTCCTGGATGCTCTGGTTGAACGGGTTGGGCACCAGGGGGATCAGGAACATGCTCTTGCCCTTGACCCCGCTGATGTCGATGGCCGGACCCGGCGCGGTGAAGGTCGGCTGCGCCATGTACTTCGTCACGTTGTCCTTGACCGCCGCCGACACGTCCGCGCTGCCACCCGATGAGCTCGACGAGTTCGACGAGTCGGTGCTACACGCTGCCAGCGCCAGCGCGACCGACGCCACCGCGGCCAGCGCGGTCCGCCGCGCCCGCGTCCTGTTCCTACCCACCCGTACCTCCTGTGTTCAGGTCGACACGCCGTGACCGGTGGTGGATCAGCCGATGCAGTCGGGAATCCGGCGTCCGGTTCGTCCGGCGGACTGCTCGATAGCGCCGCACCTCCCGAAGTGCTTACCACATTGTGGAACCCTGGCGACCGTATGCTGGAAGCTACCGTGTCCCCGGTGGGTCGACAAGATCTGCTGGGTCACGATTCGACCGTGGCCCGGTCGGCAAGGACCGTTGCTGCTCCAGCCGTCGGTCCTCCCGCCACCGTCCGGACGCGGACGGTTCACCATCGACCGCCGGCGCTGGCGCCGGCGCCGGGACCCGCTGCCGGCGCCGTACCCGGGCAGACCGTCCACATCGGACTCAGGTCAGGGCGCGACCGGATCGGTAGGAGCGGTGCCCGGAACGAACCGGCCGATCCGCTCCGGACCGACCCAGGCGCCGTCCCGGACCAGGACCGACCCCCGCAGCACGGTCGCGCGCACCTTTCCGGTGAGCTTCCAGCCGTCCCAGAGGCTGTAGTCGCAGGCCGAGTGCAGCCGGTCGAGGGTGAGCGTCTCCTGCGCCTGCGGGTCGATGACAGCGAGATCGGCGTCGCTGCCGACCGCGATCGTGCCCTTACGGGGATAGAGGCCGAACAGCTTCGCCGGCGACTCCGCGGTCAGCCGGACGTACCGCTGGATGGGCAGCCGTCCGGACGCGACGCCCTCGGAGTAGACGACGTCCATCCGGGTCTCGATGCCGTTGTGCCCGCCGGGCACGTTGTCCACGACCGGCCCGGACAGCTTCGCCGCCCTGGGGATGGTGAAGTCGTCGGAGGCGACCGTGTCGAGGTCGCCGGCCGCGATCGCGTCCCACAACGCGGCCTGGTCGTCCATGGACTTCAACGGCGGGTAGTTGTGGTAGAGCAGGCCGTCCTCACCGGCGTACCGGTCCCCGGTGAAGGCGAGGTAGTTGTGCAGCACCTCGCCGTAGACCGGCAGCCGCCGGCCGCGGGCCTCCCGGATCGCCTCGACGCCCCACCGGGACGAGACGTGCACCACGTAGAGCGGACAACCGCTGCGCTGGGCCAGCACGATCATCCGCCGGATCGCCGCCTCCTCCGCCAGCGGCGGGCGCGCCTCGGCGATGTTGGCACCGGCCTGCCGACCGGCCGCGTAGAGCCGCCGGACGTTGTAGTCGATGATGCAGTCGTCCTCGCAGTGCACCATCACGAGGCCGCCGGCGGCGCTGGCGGCTTGCATGACGCCCCAGATCCGGCCGTCGTCGGAGTAGAGGTCGCCGGAGGCCGAGCCGGCGGCGAACGTGGTGAACATCTTCACCGACGGGACCCCGCCGGCGACGAGGTCGGGCAGCTCGTCCATCACCGCGAACGGGAGCGCGCCGGTGAGCATCACGTGCAGCGCGTAGTCCACGTTCGGCCGCTGCCCGGCCAGCTCCTCCTGCTTGCGCTGCACGGCCTCGACCGCGCTGCCATCGCCGGACTGGAAGGCGAAGTCGACGAAGGTCGTGGTGCCGCCGAAGGCGCCGGCCCGGGACCCGTCGATCGCCGACTGGGCCTTCATCGCCTCGGTGACGTCGAGGTTGAAGTGGACGTGCGAGTCGATGCCGCCGGGGACCACCCACATGCCGCCGGCGTCGAGCTCCTGCGCGGCGTCCTCGGTCAGCTCACCGGGTGCGCAGACCACCACGATGCGCCCGTCCCTGGCGCCGAGGTCGGCCCGCACCACCGAAGACCCGGTGACAACGGTTCCTCCACGAACGGCGAGATCCAGCATGAAGTCCACCATTCGGAACTGGACGTACTAGCTTTCGGGATCGTCCGTACCGTACGCGCGACCATGCCGGCCGATCAACGCCTCGCGCCGAGGCGGTACGGCCGATCGCCACCAGCGACGGTCGGCACGAGACCGGCGCGGCTCCCCGATCGAGATGGACGATGGTGAGTCTGGCCCGGGGACCGTGGAGATCGCTCCCGTTGCGGCCGCTTCCCCGTCGGCGGCTCAGCTCGACGCCAGGCGTTCGGTCGGCTGACCGGTCAGCCTCACTTGTGGCCGGCGGGACCGAGGGTGAGTTGCTGCCGGTGAAAGTCGAAGTGCTGGGTGCCGTAGTGGTAGACGTCGAGCAGCGTCATCCGGTCGCGGAAGAAAGGGTCCCAGTCGACCGGGAAGTGCATCGTTCGGCTCAGGGCCGCGTCCGTCTCACCGTCCACCTTGTTGCTCAGGGCTGCCACGGTGCGATCCATGCGCCGGATCAGTCGTGGTCCGTGGAAGACCAGCGCACCGCCGCATGAGCCGAGGTAGTTGACGAGGTGGAACGGTCGACGGCCCGCGTTGAGGAGTCCGGCGAAGACGCGGCCGGCTCGGTCGGGCAGCCGACCGAACAGCCGTACCAGCGGTAGCAGGGCCCGGACGATCATGTAGCCGAACACCATGTGGAACAGGAGTTGCTCGTTCGTCCAGCGAGTCCCTGCCGAGCCGCGGCGCAGGTCGGCCGGAGATGCCTGCGTCGCAAGGGCGCGCAACTCCGCTCCGGCTCGCTGCATCTCCGCCTGGACTGAGTGACGGTTCACGCCAGCCTCCTCTCGCAGCGGTCGCCGGTCGGGCCATCCTCGCGCGGCGAACGACCGACGACCAGCCACGTCCGAGGACGTCTGGACGCTGGACGACGCTGCCGGCATGGGCGTCGAGGCGGTCCGCCCGGAAGCCCGTTCCTGAGCTGCCGGGCCGGACTCCCTCGTCAGCAGCAGGCTGCCGCGGCCGGCTGTGCCGGAGTGCTCTCGGCATCCGCCGTCCCGCCGCAGCAGGCGGAATCACCGACCCGACCGGGCGTCGTGACCTCGGCCGGGGCGTCGGCGAGGACGGTGTAGACCTCCCACGGCGCCCCGTCCGGGTCGTCGACCCAGACCTTGTCCTGCACCGCGTAGCAGCAGGTGGTGTTCGCCTCCCCGGCTGTGGCCAGGCCGGCGTCGGCCAGACGCGCAGTCGCGGCGTTCACCTCATCGGTCGACGCGACCTCGATGCCGAGGTGGTTCAGCGCGCCGGCCGTGCCTGAGCCGCGGGCGTCCGTGTCGGCGGCCTCGAGCAGGACCAGCTTCAGCGGCGGGTCGGCGATCGCGAAGTTGGCGTAGCCCGGCCGGCGCTTGGCCGGCTCGGCCTGGAAAAGCTTGCTGTAGAAGGCGACCGCAGCGTCCACGTCGCTCACGTTGAGCGCGAGCTGCACCCTACCCATGGGATCCTCCTCGATATCGATGAATGTCGATGTGCTGACCATGCCTCGGACATCGACGGTTGTCAATGTTCATGGCAGACTTAGGTGCGTGCCCGCCGCCCGCACCGAACTGCCGGTGATCGACGTCTCCGCCGAGGTCCCGTGCTGCCCGCCGATCGCCGGCGCCCCGCTGGACGCCGACCAGGCGGCGGACCTGGCCCACGTACTCAAGGCGCTGGCCGACCCGGCCCGGCTGCGGCTGCTGTCGGTGATCCAGGCAGCCGAGGGCGGTGAGGCCTGCCAGTGCGACCTGACCGACCCGGTCGGGCTGTCCCAGCCGACGGTCAGCCATCACCTCAAGGTGCTGCATGACGCCGGTCTGGTGACCCGCGAGAAGCGGGGCAGCTGGGCCTACTACCGCGCCGTCCCCGCTCGTCTCGCTGCCGTTGCTGCCGCCCTCACCGACACGAGGGCTTGACCCCAGCCCGGCTCCACCCGGGCGAACCGCAGCGCGAGCCGGCCCATCACCCCATCCAGACCAGCCCGCCACCGGCCCGGGTCCGCGTACGCTGTAGCCCGCGGCTGCAGCCCGCAGACCTCCCTGACCACCGGCGGTTGTTGCGCCGCGGCTGCAGCACCACCGATCCGACGTCAGAGCACCTTGTGCCGGGCGGCGTCAATCAAAATGCCCGGCCGGGACATGATCACTATTCGGAAGGAGATCGTCCGCAATCGGCTCTACAGTGCCGGGCATGACAGGGGTCGGAACGGACTGGCGGGTGGTCGACGGTGTTGCGACGGCATGGTTCGACGCGCCGTCGCTGATCGAGGGGGCCGCGCTGGCCGGGCGCATCGTGGAGCTGTCGGCCGAGGTCGTGGTCGACCTGCGCGCGACAGGCGTGCGGGTGCGACTCGACTCGGACGAGCACGCCGAGGCGGCGTCGGCGGCCGCGCGGGATCTCGGGCTGGCCGCGAACCCGGCCGTGCTGCAGCAGCTGAGCGTCGTGTTCGAATCCGCGAACCCGTCCGTGGTGACGCCGTTCTGGCAGGGCGTGCTCGACTACGCGCCTGCGCAGGACGGCGGTGTGGTGGATCCGTTGCGGCGCGACCCCGCGATACGGATCCGGCGGTCGACCGAGCCACGGCCGTTGCGTAACCGCATCCACCTCGACGTGGTGCGGCCGGCCGCGGCGGTCGAGCAGGCGAGTCCCGGTGAGGCATCGGGACCGTACGGGGTCTGTCACACCGACCCCGACGGCAACGAGGTCGACCTGGTGCCGGGCGCGGCGCTCGGCGAGGGGATCGGGACAGCCGACTGGCAGGCGGTGTTCAGCGCGATGGTGTGCTACCGCGTCACCTCGCCGACGCAGCAGCGCGATCTGGCCGCCGCGGCGGCGGCGCTGGCCGACGGCACGGGCTTCCCGCTGCTGGTCGACCTGCGCCCCGGGCTCGTGATTCTCGACAGCGGTAAGGACCAGTGGGAGGCCGACGCCCACGGCCTCGAGCTCGACTTCACCGACCTCGCCGGAAAGCTCCAGACCGCTGCCCGCGAACTCGGGGCCACGGCGGATCCGGGACTGCCGCGCTTCGCTCAGCTCTTCCTCGACGCCGCCGACGTCGCCGCCGTCCGGGCGTTCTGGGCGGCCGCACTCGGATACACCCCCGACCGGCGAGCGGGGGTCAGCGACATCCACGATCCGCGGCGGCTGAACCCGGTGCTGGTCTTCCAAGAGCTCGACGCTGCGGAGACGGAGCGGCGCCGGCAACGCAACCGCATCCACTTCGAGCTCGCTGTGCCGTCGGACGTCGCGCAGACGCGCCTCACCACGACCGTCGCGGCCGGCGGCCGGCTCCTCGACGAGTCGGAGGATCGCTGGCGGGTCGCCGACCCCGAAGGCAACGAGATGGTGCTCGTCAGTGGGACATGAGGGGTCTCGTGCCGACCGGCTCCCGTACCGGCAGGCTCCTGGTCCGGATGCGGCGTTCTCCTAACCGAGGTGCGGCGGCCGGTGGTGCTGGGCGGTCGGCGGGTCGAGAAGTCCTTGCGCTCGTGCGCGATCGACTGCTTCCGCGCGGTCGTTGACGCCGAGCTTGCGATAGATCGAGGCGACTTGAGTTTTCACGGTGTTGCGGGAGACGACGTGCTGGTCGGCGATCTGGGCGAGGGACAGGTGCGTGGGCAGCAGCCGTAGGACGCTCAGCTCGGCGGCGGTCAGCGTGGTCGCTTCCGTGTTTTTCGACCGGGCGGAGGCGTTCTCGACGGCGCCGGCGAGGTCGTCGATCCACCCGGGCAGGACGCCCGGATGGGGGAGCGTGATCACGTGCCGGCGGGCGTCGGCGAGCATGCGCGCCGCGGCGGCGAGGTCACCCAGGTCCAGGTGCAGGCGGCCGAGCAGGACCGCGGCTTGCACGGTCAGCCACGGGAACGCGGCGGAGGATGGCGTCTCGTACAGCGCGACGGCTGCCTGGAGCTCGGCGCGCGTCCGGTCGACCTCGCCGCGCTGGAGCGCGACGCGGGCACCGGCCAGGTGGCAGAGCAGGGTGGGCATGTAGCTCTGCAGCCGGCCGGCGGCGATGTGGTCGGCTGACTCCCGGTGGTAGGTCCTTGCCATCGGCCAGTCGCCCCTATCCGCGGCGAGCAGGGCCAGCTCGGCCAGGGCGGTCGACGCGCCGGGCCGTTGGTGCTCCGCGCTGAACTGAGCGGCGTGCTCGAACCACCGCAGGGCCTCCTGCTCGGTGCCGTTGGCCAGATGTGCCGCGCCCAGCAGCAGCGCCGCCTGGGTGTGCCAGTAGCTGCCCGGCAGCTCCAGCGCCACGGCTCGTTCGGCGTCGACGAGCATGCGGTCAACGCCGTCCGGGGCGAGCGCGGCGCGAGCCCGCAGCACGGCCGACTCGATCGAGACGCTGCCATCCGGCAGAGGGCCGTCGAAGGCCCCTGCTTCGGCGATCCGCAGTGCTCGTCGAGCACGGGGAGCGTCCCCGGTCAACGCCCAGATCCACACCGCCATCGGAGCCAGCGGCGGACTGCGGGTGAGGATGTCCTCGTCGAGCTGCTCCAGCCAGCCGCGGACCAAGGGCAGCTGCCCCTGGCTGTTGAAGTACTGCGTGTTCAGAACGATCAGCCGGGCCGCCGTCGCGGAGTCGCCCGCGGCGAAGGCAAGCTCGATCGCCTCCGTCGGACGGCCCTGGTCCTGGTACCACTGCGATGCCCGACGCAGGATCGGCAGGTGCGCGGCCGGGGTGCTGCGCCGCAACTCGGCCGACAACATCTCCGCGAACAGCCGGTCATAGCGATACCACCCGCTGTGCTGGCTCTCCATCCTGAGACAGAGGCCTTGAGCAGCGGCCTGCTCCAGCCGGGCGGCCGAGCCGGTGGTGGCCAGGGCAGCGTCGCACAGGGGACCTGACACGGTCCCGAGGACGGCGGACTGCATCAGGAACCGAACCATCGCCGCGGGTCGACCACGCAGCACCTCATGACGGAAGTACTCCGCGAACACCTGCGTATCGCCGGACAGGCTCCGTAGGGCGCCGACGGGATCGTCGCTGCCGTCCGCCATGCGCGCGGCCAACTGCAGCCCGAGCGGCCAGCCGTCGGTCCGCCGGACCAGGTCCTCGACCGCGTCCGTGGGCAGCCGCAGACCGATCTCCCGGGCCAGAGCGTCGGCCTCGTCCCGGTCGAACGCCAGGTCGTCCACGCCCAGCTCGCGGTACCGACCCTCGGCCCTCAACCAGGACACCCGCCAGCGAGGCCGCTCGTCGGCCAGCGCGACCACCCGCGAGCCGGGTGGAAGCTGCTCGGCCAGGCTGACGACGAGCTCCAGCGCGGGACCGCTCCGGACGTGGTGCAGGTCGTCCAGCACCAGCACGACCGGCCGGCCCACCCGGCGGACGGCCGCCAGCACCCGCGAGGCAGCGGAGTCCTCCGGCCGGTCCGCCACCACGCCGAGCCGGCGCCCGCCGGCGGTCCCGGACTCCGGGGAGGTCACAGTCCTGGTCAGGTCCTCGGTCAACCGCGCCGGATCACCGTGCATGGCTGTCGCGGACAGCCAGTGCACCGCGTCCCGGGTGCCATCCGTCCATTGGCGCACGGTTGTCGTCTTCCCGTACCCGCGCGGTGCCACGAAGGCGACGAGCTGCACGTCGACCGGCAGGGCCCGGAGCCGGCGGAGCAGCCGCTCCCGGCGCACTTCGACCCCGGCCACGGGCGGGGGTAGATCGGGCAGCACGGTCAGCGGCTTCGGTGCCGGCCCGCCCGAAGCGACGTCCATGGCACCGCGCGTGCCGCGCGGGTCGGTCGGACGCGTCGGCACGCTCTACCGAACGGGCTGCATGGTTGGAGGATTCCTCTCGTCCCGCGGACTCGGTGGCGGAGCGATGATCCCCGATATCGGACCATCGCGCCCCTCGGCCGTGCTGCCGCCTGCTCCTCTCCGCCGGGGCGGCGACCGACAGTCCTGCGATTGGGCCGCAGCGGCCGGCCTCCGGACCGCCAAGGGACGCTACCGGTCCCGCATCAGGGGTGCAGCGAGCGATGAATGCCCCGTGTTGCCAGGGTGGGTGGGATCGGTTATGAGTGTCGTCGTGCCCACGATGCGAGCGGCGCCGCACGGTCCCGCCCGGATCTATCTGGGCAACCTGGCGGAGTGGTACGACTTCGCCACCTTCGGCGCCTCCGCGGCCTTGCTCGGTGTCGTGGTCACCGCCGGCCGGGGCGGGTTGACGTCGGTGCTCGTGGTCTTGGCCGGGGCGTTGCTGATCCGTCCCGTCGGTTCGGTGTTGGTCGGCCACTTCTCCGACCGGGTCGGTCGTCGCCTGCCGTTCCTGGTCATGACGCTGTCCACGTGCGCGGCGACGGCCGCGGTCGGGCTGTTGCCCTCGGCAGCGAACGCGGGACTCTTTGCCGTCGCGGCCCTGGCCGCCCTGCGGATCGTCCAAGCCTTCGGCACCGGCGGAGAGACAAGCACATCGGTGTCGTACCTGTTCGAGGAGGCGGCGCCGGAGCGTCGGGGTCTCTACGGCGGGCTGTACCTGTCCAGCGCGGCGGCAGGAATGGCCGGGGGCTTCGCTGTGGTGCTGCTCGTCCAGCTCGTGCTGACCCGGGCGCAGCTGCTGCAGTGGGGCTGGCGGCTGCCGTTCCTCGCTGCGGTTCCGCTGGCTCTGGCGGTGTTCTGGCTGCGCCGCCGCCTGGAGGAGAGTCCCGAGTTCGGTCCGGCCCGACGTGGTCCCGGATCGGGCGTGGATGGACCGGTCGGTCGCGCGCGAAGCGTGCCAGCTGTGGCCCTGTCCGACGTCGTCGGGCTGGTCCGGCGCCAGCGCTCGACCGTCGTGTCCGGTGCTCTGCTCACCGGGGCGTTCGCCGCCACGGTGAACGTGTGGTTCGTCATCCTGCCGGCCTATCTCCTGGCGACCGGGCGAGCGACGGCGGCGGCCGCGCTCGGTCCGACCGTCCTCGGCCTGGCCGCCTGCGCGGTCCTGGCTCCGGCGGCCGGCCACCTGAGCGACCGGCTGGGCCGCGTACGGGTGCTCTTCGGTGCCTGTGCCTCGCTCTGTCTCCTGTGGCCGGTCACCTTTCCGCGGGTGTTGGCCGGAGCAGGCTGGCCGTTCTTCACGGTCGCCAGTCTCGCCATGGGCGTCGCGTTGTCGGCGTTCGTCCTCCCCGCATACCTGTCCCAGGCCTTCGCCGCGGAGGACCGCGCCCTCGGGTTGGGCTTGACCCTCGGCGTCGGCAGTGGGGTCTTCGGCGGTCTCGCTACCCTTGTGGCCACCTCCCTCGCGGCGGATCACCACACGGACGCGATCGTCGTGCTTCCGCCGCTGTTCGCGATCTTGGCCGCCGCAGCCCTGGCGCTGGCCACCCACCGGCCCCCGGCGGGTCCTCTCCCGGCGGAGGAGGCCGACGAGGTCGGCCCGGGGCGAGATGTCGGTCGCGGTCAGCAGAATTGGTGACGGTGATCGGGCCCGTGCCTCGCCGGCGATTCTGCCGCTGATCCTCATCGGCTTGTCCGCAGGTAAGGGGTGAGGTGCGCCCGGCAGGAATCGAACCAGCGACCAAGTGCTTAGAAGCCCTCCAGCGCGCGGCGCCATGCTGGCGAGGCTCTCCGCAGGTCATCGCTGAGCGAAACGGACATAGGTATCTGCTCGCTTATCGATCTTCGTCAGCTTGCTTCGAGGTAGCGGTTGATGGCATCGCGGACCACGTCACTCACCTTGCGATGGTCTTGGTCGGCGATCCGCTGGATCGCCTCATAGGTCGCATCGTCGACGCGGAGGTCCACCCGCTTGGAGTGCCCGGCCCGTCCGGACAACGAAGGCCGGCCGGCGTGCCGCCGGGTCAGGGTGGACGGATCGAAGCCGGCCTCTGCGTCGGCGGTCAGTCGCCGCTCATAGTCTGCGTCGAGGCGCGTCCCCGCCTTCGTGACCGCGGTCTCCTTGCCCGTCCGCTTCACTGTCGCCACTTCTTCGCCTCCTCGTAGAGGTCCTGGTATCCGGTCCGCATGGGCATGGCGTGGATGACCCGCAGTCGTCCGTCCGCCAACTCGACGCCGACCACCTCCAGCTGCGCGCCGGCTTCGTCGTCACCCAGGAACAGCACCGCTTCGTCCGGCCGGTCGGGTGGCGCGGCCGGTTGGACGAAGAACAGTCCGGCATGGTCGATCACGTACCGCACTTGGGCGCGCGACACCCGGTGCTTCCGCGCACCGGCCGTCCACGACAGCCCGCCGTACTCCACTTGACCATTGTGTCGGACAAAACTGGTTCGGTCCACTCTTGACTCTGGTCGTTCGCCACCCACGCCCTCTCTTGTGCTGCAAAGATGCCCATCGCGCAGGTGGACGGTGCGGTGGTGTGTGGCGCCGGCCCACATCAGAGCCGCGGAGCGACGAGGCGTACGTGTGGGCCGCCTGGTGCCCGAGCCCCAGAACAAACATGATCGTAACGCCGTAGCCGTTGTCTGCCGAGGAATTCCGGTCGGGTATCTGCCTCGTGCGGACGCCTCACGTTATGCCGCTCGGATCGGCGAGCTTGCCGGAAGGGGCCTCGCGCTCCACGTCCGCGCCCGCGTTTGGCTGGGACGGCGACCGTATGGAACGACGCCTCCGGCGACTACTCGACCAGGCCGAACGCAAGTGCGACTGGCGCTTCCTGAAGCCCATCTGCTCGGCCCTGTTAACGCGCCGCCGACGGAACCGTATGCGATCCTGCCCTACGGCTCCGCTATTCAGGTGAATGGCGAGGAGAACCATCGCGAGGCGATCGCCCCGTTCCTGGCCCGAGACGGTGACTGCTGGGTGATAGCGACGCTACACAGATCGGAACGGGATGGTACGAGAGCAGTCAGAGCCTCGCCGAGGTGCGGATCGACGGCGCGAAGGTCGGCGTATTGACGCCGAAGATGAGCTCAGAGAACCTGCCGGCAGTTGACTTTCTTGCAGAACAGGGAGCAGTAGCGGCGGTTCGGGCGAGGGTCAAGGGAAATCGGATCAAGGCCGAGGTCGTCCTATATTGTTGCCGCGCCCACGAGATATCAGAAGATTGGTTCAGTCGTCCTGTCTGCGCGCCGAACGACTGGTCGCCATTCCGAGCCGAAGAGGACGCGCGGGAAGGTGCTAATGGGCGTCGCCTGCCGTCCGTCAGGAACCGCAGCGTCGAGCGCCCGGAGAGGACACCGGTCAGGCTCCGCCAAACCCGTGACGCTCCGGCACCGCTGCCCCCGCCAGACTGGTACCCCGACCCGAGCGTCGCGGGTCAGTGGCCGTACTGGAACGGAGCGTCGTGGACGGTGGGTGCGCCCGGCAGGAATCGAACCTGCGACCAAGTGCTTAGAAGGCACCTGCTCTATCCGCTGAGCTACGGGCGCGGGTGAACCGTGGCAGGTTACCGTGGACGGTCCTTACCGGGGACGCAGGGGCGCCGGGACCGCTCACAGGTGGTACCCAGGGAGCGCACAGGGGCGTCCCATTCGGGTGCGGGAGAGTCGTTGCCATGACCGAGACGCCCCGCGACTCCCGCGACGCCGTGCAGACCGACAGTCCTTCCTCGCCGCAGGCTGAGCGGCCTCCGTACGCCGGGTCGGAGTGGCGGCGTCCGGATGCTCCGAGCACTCCGCCGCAGACCGGCGCGGTGCCGCAGACGGGGCACGGTGTTGCGCCCGAGTTCGGCTCAGCCGGGGATCCCGCGCAGGATGCCGGGGCTCCGGCACCGGAGGCGCACGCGAACGGGTTCGGTGCGCCGGCGAACGGGACGAACGGTGCGCCGCACACGCCCTGGGCCCAGCACGGCCCTGCTCCGGCCGGACAGTTCGCCGGTCCGCAGCAGGCCGGTCCGCAGCAGGCCGGTCCGCAGCAGGCCGGTCCGCAGCAGGCCGGTCCGCAGCAGGCCGGTCCGCAGC